>OJBY01000492.1_pt1 | contig 20910 bp, 20 predicted proteins | sample 1591731 | NCBI WGS metagenome assembly OJBY01 (sample SAMN05416837, study PRJEB24817) | seawater metagenome | isolation source: Sea water | place: Canada:Atlantic | collected 2013-07
AGCGTCAGATGTGTATAAGAGACAGGTATTTTAAGGCGTTGTTTCAGGGACTTGATCCCTTGCCGCCAAGCGACCCTCACATTCGTGGTCATTTGACTGATCAGCTAGCGCTAAAGGGTGTGGAGGCGATGCATGCCAAGTTGGCACTGATCGACCCTGTGAGCGCAGCGAAACTCAAGTCCACTGACACCCAGCGAATCCTCCGTGCACTTGAGGTGTTTGAAATGACCGCCCGTCCTTTGAGTGATTTGCAGAGTGGCAAGACCCTTAAGATGGGAAATCTGTGGACGACCACGGCGTTGACCCCTGATCGGGCTTGGTTGCATGAACGAATCGAGGTTAGGCTTGAGGTCATGTGGCAAATGGGTCTGCTGGACGAGGTGAAGGGACTTTTGGCTCTTTACCCCGATCATGATCGACACACTTGGTCTAAAGCAGTGGGTTATCGACAGGTGATTGAGGCGCTAGAGGCCAATCCTGATTTGGTGATGGAGCCTGATCAAACTTTGAGCAGTGCGTCTGATTCTGCTGTGATTAACTTAAAACAAAAAACTTTGTTTGCGACCAGGCAACTGGCCAAGCGGCAATACACTTGGATTAGGCGATTTGAGCGGGATTTGGGGGTGCGGTGTTACCATAAAACTACAGCTCTCATGAACGAAATCAAAAAAAGTCACAGCGTTTAATTGGGCAGTTGCTACAGTACTGAATCTTATTCAGATAATAATTTGACTGAATATTTTTTTACCTTTTAGGTCTGTATCAATTTTAACGGCAAATATTTTAATTTGACGACAGCTAGGTGCTAGCAGGAGTAACTCATGTCAAAAGGTCAAACACTTCAAGATCCCTTTTTAAATTCATTGCGAAAAGATCGCATTCCCGTGTCGATCTTTTTGGTCAACGGCATCAAGCTCCAAGGACAGATTGAATCCTTCGATCAGTATGTGGTGCTGCTTAAAAATACCGTCTCTCAGATGGTTTATAAGCATGCGATCTCAACGGTTGTTCCTTCACGCAATCCTCGCGGATCAGGTCCTGCATCGGGATCAACGGGTGGATACAGCACAGAGCGCACGCAATTTGGAACTCGCTCATCGTTTGATAATCGCGGGTTTGGTCAACAGGATCGCAATCAAGATCGTAGCTACCCATCGCGCGGCTTTAATCAAGATCGTGGATTTAGCCAAGATCGTGGGTTTGACTCTGCTGGCGGTAACACCGGTCGAGGGTTCAATCAAGACACGCCTAAAGATCCTAATTTCAATGCCCCGATCGATGACGACAACGCAGGCAACACCGGTAACTACTGAGCTTTAGACTGGGCGTGGGTGACACTGATTCACCTGCGCGCGCCTTGGGCTTGCCCAAGCAGATAACTATAGATAATTATGCCCATTGATTTTTTACAGTCAGCTAAAAACACCCTGAACACTGAGATAAGGGGTTTAGAGGAGCTCAAGCTCCAGCTCGAAGGTGACACCTTTACTGAGGCCTGTGAGTTAATCCTTGCTTGCCAAGGCCGAGTAGTTGTCACCGGTATGGGTAAATCTGGTCACGTGGGACGTAAGATAGCGGCGACATTTGCCTCAACTGGCACCCCTTCTTTTTTCATGCACCCGGGTGAAGCTGGGCATGGTGATCTGGGGATGTTAGTTCGAGGAGACGTGTTGCTTGCCATCTCCAACTCGGGTGACTCAGATGAGATATCGATGTTGCTGCCGGTGGTCAAGCGCTTGCAGATTCCACTGATATCAATCAGTCGCACGGAACAAGGCAAGATTCCGGCTGCCGCTCAGGTGGTGCTTAAGCTTGGCTTAAGTGCTGAGGCTTGCCCGCTTAAGTTGGCTCCGACGACCAGCTCGACCGCCACACTGGCTCTAGGTGATGCAATCGCGGTGGCGCTACTTGAGGCTCGTGACTTTACTCCTGAAGACTTTGCGCTGTCACACCCAGCTGGGGCCTTAGGAAAAAAACTGCTGTTACGCGTAAGTGATCTGATGCACCCGATCGAAGATTTGGCCTTGGCTCCGACCACAGCCAAATTGCTTGATGTGCTGCCTGAGATGACCGCCAAGCAAATGGGTATGGTGGTGGTGACTGAAGTGGGCGCGCCCGATCAACTTCGCGGCGTCTTTACTGATGGCGACCTGCGCCGTGCTATCGCCGCGCACGCTAAGTCCGGCAATGCTTTTGATCAACTGACCCTGATAGATGTGATGACCTCTGAGCCCATGACGGTGAGCGATTCGATGCTGGCAAGCGATGCGCTTGAGCGCATGAAACAAGCCAAGATTAACCAGTTGGTGGTGATCCACCCCGACACTCAGCTGATATCTGGAGCCGTGACCTTGCAAGACATGATACGCGCCGGATTGTCGGTATGACCCATCAATCAGGGAGAGACCTATGACGACGATAACTAAAGATCAGGCGCTTAAGCTCAAGATTTTGGTGCTTGACGTTGATGGTGTGATGACACCAGGTTCGCTCAGCTTCGACGCCGAGGGAGTGGAAACTAAGACATTTAATGTTAAAGATGGTCTGGGGATTAAGCTGCTTCAAAGGGTGGGCGTGCGAACTGCGATCATCACCGGGCGGAACAGTCCGATGGTGCAGGCGCGCGCGGATATGTTGGGCATCACCGAAGTTATCCAAGGACGGGAGGATAAAGGCGCTGCGCTGAGCGAAATGCTGGATCAGCTTAACTTAAGTTTTGATCAGTGTGCCTACATGGGGGATGATCTGCCTGATTTGAGCGCCTTGCTGCAGGTTAGTTTGAGCGCTTGCCCTCACGATGCGCACTCAGAAGTTGTTGCGCGAGCAGACTGGGTTTCAGCTTTTACTGGCGGACACGGAGCGGTGCGGGACTTTTGCGATTTGATCCTGCGCGCTCGCGGTGAATACGATGGCTTTATTGAGCGCTATACTGCGGTATCTGGTTTGGCCAAGATGGGTTCATAAACTATGTCGACGCGGCTTTTATACATCATCGGTTTGATCGTGTTGTTGATAGCGGTTTACGCCTACCGAGTTCAGCACAAACCCCTGATGGCAGGCTCCTCAATCAAAGACGGCTTAGCTTTTAGTGCCCACCAAATTGGTCTTAAGCAGGTTAGTGAACTGGGCAATCTGACACTCTCCGCTAATGCTGAAACCTTAAGTAGTAAGGTAGGATCTGACCGTTACGATCTTGAGGGTCTTGATGCGGTTATGTATGGTGATGAGGCGGGAACCCAAACGGCGATGCAGGCACCCAGCGCGATTTATGATCAGCCGAGCGGAGAGCTGGAATTGGTTGGCCGCGTTAGCGTTCAACATGAAGAAAAAAAGGGGAGCTCGCCTCTTTCGGGCGGATTAACCCGTCTTGAAACCAACAACATGACTGCCAACACGCTGACCAATACGATTAATTCGGATTCACCGGTCGATGTTACCTTGCCAGCTGGCGCACTCAGAGTAAAATCACTGAGTGCTGATCTTAATTCAGGAATCTATCAATTCAATGACATCTCTGCTAACTATCGTCCGTAAATTGGGTTTTGCCGTGAGCGTGGGGCTGGTTTTTTCACTACCGCTCAGCAGTTTCGCGCTGCCTTCAGACGCCAATCAGCCCATCAAGTTAAATGCTAACACGGCTGAATTTAACCAAAAGTCTGGGATCATCACCTATGTGGGTTCGGTCAGGCTGGTGCAAGGCACGCTCAACATCAAGGCTGATCGTGTGGTTATCACCTTAAGCGGCGATGGCAGTATCCAAAAAGTGACGGCTTCTGGGTCACCAGTGACCGTCTCGCAGCAGCTCAAAGCAGGCGATGGTCTGAGTACGGGACGAGCCAATCAACTGGTTTACCGCGCCGATCAAGGGGTGGTTGAGTTGATTGGCAACGCTAAGCTTACTCAGCAAGGTGCTAGCATCACTGGTGAGACGATCAGTTACGGACTTGATGAGGGTGATTTTAAGGCAGCAAAAGGCAAAGGTTCTGAACAGGTTGAGTTGATTTTGCCGCCCAGCAGCTCTCGCCGCAGCTCGGGTATCTTGCCTGGCGTCTCCCGGTGAGCGAGATTGCTCCGAGCACCCTTTGCATCAAAAACCTAGCGAAGCGTTATGGCAAACGCTGGGTGGTCCAAGATGTCTCGTTCAAGCTAAACAACGCTGAGATTGTGGGTCTGTTGGGTCCAAACGGCGCGGGTAAGACCACCAGTTTTTATATGTTGGTGGGCTTGGTCAGTATGGACAAAGGCTCGATTGCGCTGAACGACGAAGATATCAGCGATCTAGCGATGCACAAACGCGCCAAGCAAGGAATTGGTTATCTGCCTCAAGAAGCATCGATCTTTCGCAAACTCAGTGTTGAGAAGAACATCCTCTCGATCTTAGAGCTCCGTGACGATCTGGATAGCGCTGGCCGCAAAAAAGCCCTTGAGGGCTTGCTCGATGAATTTAACCTACAACCGATACGCAAGTCGCTGGGCATGAGTGTCTCAGGCGGCGAGCGTCGCCGCTGCGAGATTGCGCGGGCTTTGGCTGCTAATCCGACCTTTATCTTGCTCGATGAGCCCTTTGCCGGCGTCGATCCAATTTCGGTTGCGGACATCAAGCACATCATCATGGGCTTGAAAGCGCGTGGGATCGGTGTGCTGATCACTGACCATAACGTGCGTGACACCCTCGCGATTTGTGATCGCTCTTATATCGTTTCTGAGGGAAATGTCATCGCTAGCGGAACTCCAACAGAGATCCTCTCCAACGACTTGGTTAAGCAGGTTTACTTGGGTGAAGACTTTGTGGCGTAACCGGCACACCGTCTCAAAGAGTTGTCATGGCTAAAGCCAAAACTGCTTTTGTTTGTCAGTCCTGCGGTGCACTTCATGGTAAATGGGGCGGGCAGTGCAGTGATTGCGGTGAGTGGAATTCGCTGGTGGAGCAGCCAGTTGAAGCAGCGATGCCGCACCACAATAAAAAACCCTCCAGTACCGGCTATGCCGGTAGTTCTCAATCTTTGGTTACGCTTAGCGAAGTTGAAGATCAGCACCATGCACGCTACACCACTGGTCTAAGTGAGTTTGATCGTGTGCTGGGCGGCGGACTTGTGGCAGGCTCAGTGGTGCTGATCGGCGGCGACCCAGGGATTGGCAAATCAACGTTACTGCTTCAAGTCTCCACCCTCATGGCCAGCTCCGATACGGCTACAGGTAGCGCAATTTACGTGACCGGCGAGGAGTCCCTTGCTCAGGTAGCGATGCGGGCACGGCGCTTAGGTCTACCGGTTCATGGCCTTCAGGTCATGAGTGAAACTCAGGTAGAGACCATCGCATCAGTGCTTCGCAAAGAGCAACCGGCGATCGCCGTGATTGACTCAATCCAGACGATTTATACCGAACAGGTTACTTCGGCCCCTGGTAGCGTGTCTCAGGTGCGTGAGTCTGCGGCAATATTGACCCGTTTGGCCAAGCAAACCGGGACCACATTGCTGCTTGTTGGGCATGTCACCAAAGAGGGCTCCCTCGCGGGGCCTCGCGTGCTTGAGCACATGGTTGATGCGGTTTTGTACTTCGACGGCACGCTTGACTCACGCTACCGGATGATCCGCGCAATTAAAAACCGCTTTGGCGCAGTCAATGAGCTGGGCGTATTTGCCATGAGCGATACGGGTTTAAAAGAAGTGTCTAACCCTTCGGCTATATTCTTGAACCGTCAGGCCAAGCAGGTTTCCGGTAGCGTGGTCATGGTGTCAAAAGAGGGAACTCGACCTTTTTTGGTCGAAGTGCAGGCGCTGGTCGACTCAGCAGGTGGCCCAGGCAGGCGAGTGGCGCTGGGGCTAGATGCGCAGCGTCTAAATATGTTACTGGCTGTGATGCACCGTCATGGCGGTATGCAGATGCAGGGTCAAGACGTGTACATCAATGTCGTGGGCGGGGTTAAGCTCAGTGAGACCGGATCAGATTTGGCAGCAGTGATCGCCTGCGCTTCAAGCCTTAAAGGTAAGCCGCTTAGCAGCAAACTTGCCGTGTTTGGTGAGGTTGGTTTGTCAGGTGAGGTAAGGCCAGTTCAAAACGGCATGGAGCGGCTTAGTGAAGCGGCTAAGCATGGTTTTACCATTGCGATCGTGCCTCAAGCCAATCTGCTCAAGAAACAACAAGACGGGCATGTGGTTAAAAAACTTCCCAACGGCATGACCGTCTATGGCGTACTGACCATCGACCAAGCTTTGAGCTGTGCTTTTGAGATTGGCGAGGAAGATTGATTTAAGCGACTTAATTGGCGGCACAAAAAAACCAGACGCTAAGTCTGGTTTTTTGATCTTAGAAGATCAGGGCATGATGACCTGTTCCACACGAACTTTAGATGAGGTTTGTAGGCCAGCAGCAGCAAATGCCTCTGGGCTGAGCTCAACCACGTTTTGGGTGTTGGCGGGCAATTGACCTTGAACCTCAACGATAATGCTCTGACCGTTGGCTTCGTTGGTGATCTTAATCAGGCTCGATTGAGGTAGGTTTTTATGAAGTGCCCACAGTTTAGAGTCCGTGTTTTTTGGGCTCTTTTTAGCGATAGCGGTTAGACCGGTTTGCGCGCCTTGCTGTGATACGGCTGAAGCTAAGCGAGCCAATCCGTTGAAGGGAGTGGCGGCTGACTTAGGCTGAACCTCAGCAACAGATTCCTGACGCATAAAAGATCGCGTTGCTGAACCCGCCGCAACACCAGCACGGTGGTCATTTCCAGCGATGAGTTTTTGAATAGCGCTATAACGATCCGCCGCGCCAAACAAAGAGCTTGAACTACCAGTATCGGCGCAGATTCCGCTAACGGGTACAAGCGCAGCCGTAACAAGCAGTAACGGAGCGAAAACCTTGCGTTTGACTAAAGTGATCATAAGCGCTTCTTTGTACTAAATTTGTTTAACTCAGCGATAGTAACAAGCTCTAAGGCTCAATTACAAGGGTTGGTGCCGATGAGCGGAAGTTATTGAGAGACCAGTTGCCCTAAACGCCATACTGCTGAGGCGTATTTACGGCTACGGTTATAAGTGGTGATGACATGGTAGTTATAAGTCGTCAGCCAATACGCCGGGCCACTGTTGTCTTCAAGCATGACACCAGCTACCAGAGTATCGGGATTGAGTGGTACGTTAGCGGTTAGTCCTGATAGGCTGAAAAACTGAGCAGGTCTGAGCTGAGTCAAATCCTCAGTGATAACCGAATCAGGGTTCGAGCCGCGATAAGTCGCTGGGTACCCAACCGGAACACCGGGCTGCCAGCCGTGTTGTTTGAGATAGTTGGCAATGGAACCGATGGCATCGACGGGTGAGTTGTTCAGGCTAATCTCACCGCTACCATCGAAATCAACCGCCCACTTGCGGTAGCTACTGGGCATGAACTGAGGGTAACCGATCGCGCCTGCATAAGAGCTTTTGATGCGAAGCGGGTTGATGTTCATCTCACGTGACAAAATCAGCAGCTCTTTTAGCTCGTTCGTGAAGAACTCAGAGCGACGCTCAAACCCAAAGGCAAGCGTGGTCAGTGCTTCAATGGCCAAAAATGACCCTTTGTTGGTGCCATAAACCGTCTCAACACCCAGGATACCCAAGATCACGTCGCCTGGAACACCGTAGGTTTGCTCAGCGCGCCTCAAGGTATCTGCGTAGTCGCTAGCGAAGCGGCGACCCAGATTGATGCGGTTTTGATTGATGATCATATCGCGGTAGGCGTACCAGGGTTTAGATTCGCCGGGGCGCGACATGATTTCAAGGATGTTGGTTTTATAGTCCACCTGTTCAAACAGCTCATCTAGCGCAGCTGAATTGAAACCGTGGTTAGCGACCATGTCTTGCTTAAAAGAGGGGTAGGCTGGATCGGAGGTGACCCGGTTGGCTTGCGCAAAGGTCGCGCTGAACATGAGTAGCGCGCCGCTTACCAGCGCTCCAATCGATCTTACCGCTTTAAGTGTGATCATAAGTTGGGTTTTATCCGTTAGGTAAATGTCTGCAATGGTGGGCATTTGCCAAAGCAGTTAGTTTTATCGGCGATGTCCGTAGACTGACATAACTAGGCCGAAGCCCGCCATCAAAATGATCACCGCTGTGCCTCCGTAGCTGACAAATGGTAGTGGCACCCCAACCACGGGGAGGATACCGCTGACCATGCCCATGTTGACGAAGACATAAACAAAAAATGACATACCGATCGCGCCTGCGAGCAAACGGTTGTAGGTGAGGCGGCTCATGAGGGCGATTTGCATACAGCGGACGACCAGGGCGATGTAAAGCGCCATCAGGATCAGTACGCCCAAAAATCCGAATTCTTCAGAGAAGGCGGCGATCACAAAGTCAGTATGGCCTTCAGGTAAGAAGTGCAAATGAGATTGAGTGCCCTCAAAGTAACCTTTGCCGCTGAGCCCGCCTGAGCCGATCGCGGTTTTGGACTGCATGATGTTCCAGCCTGCACCCAAGATATCAGCCTCAGGGTTAAGCAGAGTCATGACGCGTCCGCGCTGATAATCGTGCAGCAGGAACTTCCATGCGATCGGCACAAAAGCGGCAACCGCGACAAATGCCCCTAGGATCAATCGCCATGACAGACCGGCTAAAAAAAGCACGAACAGACCGCTTGAGAGTACCAGTAAGCTGCTGCCAAGGTCTGGCTGTTCTGCGATCAAAAGGATCGGGACAAGCATCATCGCCAGCGTAAAGGCGATGGTGCTGAGGCTCGGTGGTAGGGTGCGGATGGAGAGAAACCAAGCCAGCATCATGGGCATGCCAAGTTTCATGAACTCTGAGGGCTGAGCGCTGCCGATGCCCGGCACTTTGATCCAACGCTGAGCACCCATGCGCACTTCACCAAACAGCATGACGGCAACTAAAAGCAGCAGGCCAACTACATAGACAAAAGGGGAGATCAGCTTATAAAAGCCTGGCGGTATCTGCGCCATGACGATTAGTAGGGTGTAAGCAAGCAGAAAGCTGATGGCTTGACGCTCAACACGAACCAGATCGGACCCTGACGCGCTATACAAAATCAGCAGGCCCATACCGGTCAAGATGGTCAGAAACAGCATCAACCAAGGATCAAGATTAACCGTCTGCCAAAATCCCTTGCGCACACTGGCCCTCTGCATCGAGGTGCGGGCAAAACGATACTGGAAGTCGGGACTTGCCATAGTGCATCCTGAATTGGGCATGAGTAAGCTAGAAAAAACTTAAAACCAGCAAACAAATGAGTCCGCTGCAGTAAATTTTAAGGCGATAAGATTAGCACAATATGGCCTATCTTGATGACGCCAACCAAACCGCAACCCAAGTTTCAGCTGATTTACAGACAAGCTGAGCAGTGATTGATAAGCTGAGTTTTTTCTTGGATATATGCTGATGCGCTTTAAAGCAGTTTGCTTGGGGTTGGGATTGGTCGGCGTCTTAAGTGCTTGTCAGTCACCAAATAGTGATTCGACTTTTATCCGACCGCTACCTGAGTTGTCCACTGAGGTAAAAGCAAGCGAGCGCAGCAGTCCGCTAGGTCAGGCATTTGCTGACTCTGCTTTTAAGCGCTGGGTTCAATCTGGTTTTAACCGGACTCGAGAGCTTGATCAGTATGCCAATTATCTGGAGCGCAGCACGGGCACTATCCCGCCGCTCAATCAGCTTACGCTGAGCGCTAGAAGCTATGCTAAGTGCGGCCGCGATGCTTACATGCTAGCACCCAGCAGTTTATGGCCACAGATGGTGCCTACGCTCAACCTTTACAAGCTACTACTTGCCCAAGGCGTGTTGCCAGCCAGTAGTGAGATCGTATCGGTGTACCGTGATCCTGCGCTTAATCGCTGTGCTGGAGGGGCGGGTGGATCCAAACACATGGACAACAACGCCTTAGATATCGAGTTAAACCAAGACGGCTATGAACATGCGGTGACCATGAACAAACTGTGCGAATTCTGGAAAGCAAACGGATCTCGCTATGGATTTGGTTTGGGTATCTACCGCGGCGGATCCATACACATAGACACCAGCGGCTATCGCCACTGGGGTTCTACTTACTCGAGCAGCTCTTCTACCTGCTGATCATGCACAGCTTTAGCACTTAACTGGGTGTTTAGAGCTACTTTTCTTGAGTGGCCAATGCCAGTTTGCTGAGGTCGCTTTTGGGGCCAACCACCACCCAGATCAGCTGATCAGCACTCAAGGTGCTCTTAAGGGCGTCAACTGCGCTTTGTTGGTTGACTGACTCGACGCGGCTAGCGTACTCGGTGATGTAATCGGGACCCAAATCATAAAAACCCATCATCGCAAGCCAGCTGTTGATCGATGAGTTGCTGGCAATCCCCAGTGCAAACTGGTTCAGTGCAGTGGTTTTGACTTCCGAGATTTGCTCGCTATCGGGGCCATTTTGCAGATAAGTTTTAACCACTTCATCGGCAACCTTGAGCGCCTCAACCGACTTGGTTTTTTGGGTGCTAAAGCTCATGAGCCAGGGACCCGTGGTTTGCATGGCGGACACTGAGCTGTAAGCGCCATAGGTTAGGCCGCGTTTGCGCCTGAGCTCATCCATGAGCACCGCGCTGAACATACCGCCTCCCAGAACCTGATTGGCCAGCGTCAAATCGCTCAAGTTATCAGCAGAGCGCGATAGGGCGAGTTGACCGGCTAAAACATGGGTTTGCTCGGATTCAAAATCGACCTGTACCAGTATGGGTTTTGGCGGTTCAGGGGTCTTAAGCGGAGCTGCTGCTTGCCCTTCAATCATGGAGGTGAGCAAGTAGTCGCTGATTTGGCTGGCCTGATCCAAACTCAGATCACCGGTGATGGCTAGGTTGGCATTGGAAGCCACCAAAAAGCGCTGTTGAAACTTCTTAAGCAGATCGGGTGTGATGAGCTTTAAGCTGTCTTTAGTGCCGCTTGAGGGGTTGCCATACGGATGGTTAGGGTAGAGCTCAGCAAAAAAGCGCTCGCTAGCCACCGAGCCGGGATTTTTCTGGGCTTGAGCGATACCCAGCTGCGCTTGAGCCAGTGTGCGCTCAAGCGCTTCTGAGTTGAAACTCGGCTCATTGATCAGCTGGAGCATCAAATCGAGACCCGTGCTCAGCGCTTCAGAGTCTGAGAGCGAGCGCAGCGATACCACGAACATATCTTTATAACTGGCGGCTGAGAGCTCAATCGCATACTGCTCAAGTATGGTGGCAATCTGGTTTTCGCTCAGGCTGTCAGTGCCGCGGCTCAGCATGGCTGCAGTGATGCGAGACAAGCCCAGGGCATCGGGGTTGATTTCGGGATCTCTTGCTGATCCGGCGTTGAAGGTGAGCCGTATATCCACGATCGGTAGCTCGGTGCGGCGGACAAAGTAGGTGTTTTGTCCGTTTGGGGTAGGTAACTGCTCAACCTTAGGTAGTTGATCGCTGGTGAGCTGAGTGTTGGTGGGTCTTGCTTGCAAGTTGTCGAGTGAAGAGATGGGTTCAGAGGCACTCACGCTGATCTGCTCTTTAGGTTCACTCACGACTTCAGCCACTGCGATACTGGGCAGGGTTGTCATCAACGAGGCGCTAATTAAGAGCAAGGCAGAGTGCGCCTTTGATAGCCCGGATTTGTTGGCTACAGGAAGTGTTGGCTCACATGCGGCGTGGTCTGAGCTTTGTCTTTGATCAGAGACTGTCTGGCTTAAGCGCTTAAAAAAAGTGTTCATGCGACTCCTGGTGAATTTTTTGTTTCCTAAGTCTGGACTTAACGTGCGCTTGCGCCCAGACAGGATGCTTAGCTGTCTTTCAAATTGATCTGACTGAGCAGGTAAAGCACGCTGGCCCTTTACTGCTACGTTGACAACCTGGCCCTGTCATGGACTAAGGCTGATCTTCTGTATCGGGTTTTGCTGATTTGGGATATACCTCAAAAACGAAGGCTTTATCTGGATCAAAAACTACCTTGGCGGTTTGATTGAGCGATTCACTGCTAATCTCGGCCAATCTCTGTGGCAGCCCTTTGAGCAAAGTATCGCTTTGCCCAATCATGTTTATCGAGCCAATTAATCGAGCTTGTGTTGCGACATCGTCTTGAGCGTAGATGAGGCCGGTTACGTAGTCATTTTTGACGCGAGCAAGTTCAGCTGGGGTGATCGTTGGTTGCTTGAGTGATTCAATCTGCTCCCATAAAGCGGCTTTTGCGGTGTCCAAATCAACGCCGGCTCTCGGGGTCGCACGGATTAAAAAAAGAGTATCGCCGCGCGAAAACAGGTCGTAGCTCGTCGACACCTGGCTTAAGAGTTGCTGCTCACGCACCAGATTTTTCTCAAGTCTGGCTGACAGACCGCCATCGAGCACGCCGGTGAGCAGGGCCAGCTGATAGGCGCGATTTTCAGCATCTTTAGCTTTAGCGGGATCAGAAATTAGAGGCGCTGATCCAAGGCTTGGGACATTGAACCCCAGATAGAAATAAGGCGTGGGCACATCCACCGTGATCTCGCTGCTTCTGGGCTGGTTGATGGGCGCCTCAAGCAGAACTGTGCGCGTAGGCAGCGTCTGCGGCTTTGCCTCACCAAAGTACTGCTCGGCCAGTGCAAAAACTTGCTCGTGATCCACACTACCCACCACCACCAGTACAGCGTTTGAAGGGCTATACCACTGCTGATACCAGTTTTTTAAGTCGTCCAAGGTGATCGACTCAAGATCACTCATGGAACCGATCACAGGGTTTGCCATAGGCGCGGTGGGGTAGGCAAGACCCAAAAGCGCCTCATAAGCTTGAGCGTCAGGGTTGTCGTCGACCCGTTCACGCCGCTCCTCCATGACCACGCTGCGCTCGGTCTGCAAATCTTCGCTTGCCAGCACCAGATTGGTCATGCGATCCGCTTCAAGCTCTACTGCAAGTTCTAACTGCTGCGCTGGGTAGAGTTGGTAGTAGCCGGTATAGTCACTTGAGGTGAAGGCGTTTTGCGAGCCGCCGAAGCGCGAGACGATCTTATCAAAATCATCACCGCTGACTTTGTGAGTGCCTTTAAACATCATGTGTTCAAGCAGGTGGGATATGCCGCCTTTGCCGGTCGGTTCATCTACCGACCCGACTTGATACCACACCTGTGTCATCACGATCGGGGCGCGGTTGTCCTCTACCGCGATCACTTTGAGGCCGTTGCCAAGCGTGGTTTCAAACCGGTTTGAAGTTTCTGCGCCTGCAGTGTCGACTGCACTGTCTCCTGATGTTCCAAGCGTTGAGCAGCCCACCAAGAGTGCCAGCAACCAAGGCGACGCCAAAGCCGTGAGCTTTTTAGAAAGGTTAATCAAACGTGATTGATGTGTTAAGGCCGAAGGCACAGACGACAGAAAAACACTCATACAGCTCGCAGCTTTGATGGCGGTGATCCTTTATAACGAAGGTGGTTCAGTTAGGGCAAGTAAATCCCATCGAACTGATGATCGGGTGACATTTATCTAACTAAGCTCTCTGAAGGTGCTTGCTACCCAAGCTCTAGCAAAATGCCAACCCTAGCCGGCCAATCGACCGGCCAGATCAATCGCCTTTCATTGCTTGGATCGATATAATCAGGCCACATTTGCAGTTTGAGTCATCGATGAGCGATCCCACTTCAAACCAAGCCCCGGTTGATCCATTTGCCGCTGATATCGCTGCCTTTAAGGCCAAACAGGCAGAGCAGCAGCCTAGCAAACAAGATGAGCCAAAACCTGAACCGCAGTCCCAATCGCTGTTTGAACAGAAGCAACCGCTTGATCAGAAGCCACCGCTTGAACAAAAGCAACCAGTGGATGCTAAAGCCACACCGCAACTACCCCCAAGCGAAAAAACCGATTTAACTGACCAAAGCCCTGAGCCTCAGCCGCCTCGCGATCAGCTAAGCCAAGCACCCAAAGAGTCTTCTTGGCTAGAGCGCATGAAGCTGGGGCTGAGCCGCAGCCGTGGTCAGATGGGTGAGGGGCTCATGACCTTGCTGGTCGGTGGACGCGAGATCGACGATGAGCTGTTTGAGGAAATTGAAGATCAGCTGATCATGGCGGATCTGGGCGTCGCGGCCACCACCCAAGTCATGGATGCGCTCACCCAGCAGGTTGATCGCGGCGATCTGATTGATGCGCGTGCACTACGTAAGGCGCTTAAAAGCGAGCTGATCAAGCTGCTAGAGGGAAGTAGCACGCCACTTGAGCTGGGTGATCAAGCGGCGCCATTTGTGATACTGGTGGTCGGGGTCAATGGCGTGGGCAAAACCACCACCATCGGTAAGCTGGCAACCTACTTTGGGGAGCAGGGCAAAAGTGTGATGCTCGCTGCCGGTGATACCTTTAGGGCAGCTGCGACCGAGCAGCTGGTGATCTGGGGTGAACGTAACGGCATACCGGTTGTCCACCAAACCGAGGGCGCGGACAGTGCCTCGGTGGTGTTCGATGCGATGAACCGCGCCAAATCCAAAAAGGCGGACGTGTTAATCATCGATACCGCTGGGCGCCTGCACAACAAATCCAACCTCATGGAGGAGCTCAAAAAAGTCACGCGAGTGATTCAAAAGGCCGATCCAACCGCGCCTCATGAAAGCTTGATTGTGGTCGACGCTGGCACGGGGCTAAACGCTATCCAGCAAATCAAAACCTTTGATGAGGCAGTGGGTTTGAGCGGCGTAGTCGTCACCAAATTAGATGGCACTGCCAAGGGCGGCATGGTGTTTCACGTCGCCAAAACCACCGATTTGCCGATTCGCTTTATCGGAGTGGGTGAAAAGGCGGCGGATCTGCGTCCCTTTGAGCCGGCTGATTTGGTTGAGGCGCTGCTTGATTCCGATGACTGAAACTGAGAGCAAAAAAACTACTCAGCGGCTCTCTTCGCGTTTCGATTTAAAAGATTTAGCCAAATGCCCACCAATTGGGTTACTCAGTTGACCCAATCTGACGCGGCTGCTTCTTCTGTAGTGGCCAAGTTTAGTGTTTTAGCCAATCAGCGGCTCATGGTGGCGATCACCATCGGCCCCATCTGTTTGATGTCAGAGCGCCGCAGCTCACTGCTCATGAGCGCCGGTGCGGTGCCGCCGTCTAAAAACAGGGCGTTATCGCAGCCAAGCTCGTCCTTGAACAGTTTGGCAAACTCATAAAAGCTGACCCAGACGTCTGAGATCACAAACCTAACCTGTTTATCTGAACAGATACCGACGCCGCTGCGGATCTTTTTGGAGGTGCTCTCAGGGTCAAACATGGGGTGCAGATTGCCGTTGATGACCAGCATCGGGCCGGACTGGGTGGCAAACTCGATCGGTTGATCGCCTTGGAGTTTGTTGAACTCACTGGTTTGGTTGACGTGGCTGACACCCTCAGGGTCTATCCAATACACGCCATTTGGCAATAGGTGAAAGTTTCCCCCGCCTTTTTTCTGGTTGAGGGACTTTAACTGTTTGCCATTTTCCACATAAAGCGCAAGCGGAGCATAATCCTCAGCGTACATACCGGCGTTTAGAGCAAAGACGATGTTGCGGGATTGATACTGCTCAGCGGAGGCGAGCTTCTTAAAGGTGCCAAAGTGTTCGCCTGAGAGCGGATCGCGCCAGATAAGCTCAAGCTGCAGCGGGTTTTTTTTAGTATTGGCGGCGCTGCACACGCTGTATTTGAAGGGCTCGGTATGGGTGCTGCAAAACTTAGGCGCCGGCTTTACCTGGCAAGCCGAAAGCGCTGCCACCGCCAGCAGGCTCAAAACAAACAACACAAGTGGGTGAATTTGAGTGCGCATGCCATCTATAAAAATCTATTACTGCGCTAGTCTACGAGGCTTGGTGCCCAATTGCACTGATCTAAATCAATCAACGCTGCGAGTGCGTGAAAACTCTATGCGCGTGAGCACTGCAATCCAAACAAATGAGCACTTTCGCTTCAAGCTGCAATGGGTATAATGGCGCAAATTAAATCTGAGCGGAGACGCACATGAGCACCGAACGCACGTTATCAATCATCAAACCAGACGCTGTCAGCAAAAACCACGTCGGCGAAATCTACACTCGTTTTGAGAAAGCGGGCCTGAACATCATCGCCGCCAAGATGAAGCACCTGACTCAAGCAGAAGCTGAAGGCTTCTACGATGAACACAAAGAGCGCGGTTTCTTTGGTGACTTGGTTGCTTTCATGATCTCAGGCCCGGTTGTAGTTTCGGTTCTTGAAGGCGAAGGCGCGGTTCTGAAACACCGTGACATCATGGGTGCAACTAACCCAGCTGACGCAGAAGCTGGCACCATCCGTGCTGACTTTGCTTCTAGCATCGATGAAAACGCGGTTCATGGTTCTGACTCGACTGATTCAGCTGCACGTGAAATCGGCTACTTCTTTGAAGATGCTGAGATCTGCCCACGCACGCGCTAAGCATATAAATGTAAAACCCTGAGCTGGCGCTTGCCGGCTCAGGGTTTTTTGGTTTTTCGCTTCAGCAAAATGCCTGCGCTGGCATGCTAAAATCAACCCTTAAGTTCACCGACCCTTTGAGCGTCTATGACAACCGATCCGACCACTGAGCCTGCAGCTAGCCCATCAACGCAGGCCAAACCTAGCCTGACCAATCTGCTGGGTATGGACATCGATCTGCTAAAAACTTTTTTTAGCTCCATCGGTGAGAAGCCTTTTCGGGCGCAGCAGCTGATTAAGTGGATTCACCAGTTTGGTGTCACTGATTTTGAGCAGATGGACAATCTGCCCAAAACTCTGCGCGCTAAGCTGAGTGAGATCGCCTGTATCGAGCCGCCTAAAGTGGCGCATAAAGAATTTTCAAGCGACGGCACGCGTAAGTGGGTGTTTGATGTCGGCGGATCGATGGTGGAAACCGTGCTGATTCCTGCTGAGGACTCAAAAGCGGACGGGCGCAAAACTTTGTGTATCTCATCCCAAGTCGGCTGTGCGCTGGATTGTCAGTTTTGCTCAACGGGTAAACAGGGGTTTGCGCGCGACCTCACCGCCAGTGAGATCATCGGGCAGTTGTGGGTGGCCAATCAGTCTTACATGCAGCACTTACCGCACACCGAGCGTACCCGCACGGTCACCAACGTGGTGATGATGGGCATGGGCGAGCCGCTGCTCAACTTTGAGCCGTTGGTGGCAAGCTTGAACCTCATGCTAAGCGACCACGCTTACGGCATGTCCAAACGCCGGGTTACGGTGTCGACTTCAGGCATCGTGCCAAAGATTTATGAGCTCAGCCGCCGCGTCGATGTGGCGCTGGCGCTCTCCCTGCATGCGCCAAATGATGAGCTGCGAGATTGGCTCGTGCCCATCAACAAGAAGTATCCACTAAGTGAACTCATGGCAGCCGCGCACGACTATATCGACACCAACGAGCGCTCTAAAAAGCACGTTACCATCGAGTATGTGATGCTGGGCGGCGTCAACGATACCAACCAGCATGCCCATGAGTTGGTGCGTCTGCTTGAGGGATTGCCCTGCAAGGTTAATCTGATCCCCTTCAATCCCTTTGAGTTTGCGGAGTTTGAGCGCTCTCCCGCCGATCGGATTGAGCAGTTTGCCAAGATCATCTCAAGCGATGGGATTGTCTGTACCACGCGTAAAACCCGAGGCGATGATATCGATGCGGCTTGCGGTCAATTGGCTGGCCAGGTGGCTGATCGGACTCGCCGCGCGCAAAACTGGAAAGACAAGACGCGAGGCAAGGCGCCTCAAAAACCCAGATCAAATGACATTTTTCACCGCTCTTAAAAGCGATAAGCCGTGAATTCATATCGGCTTTTGCTACACTGGGTCAACTTTGGTGGGGTAGGATTGGCTATGACGTATCGTTCAACTTGGATTTGCCGACTTGCCTTGGGGCTGATCTTGGCAGGTTTAAGTGCGTGCGCCTCAACAAATGCCCCGCAAAAACAAGGCCGCTCAGCTGAGGTTCACTCAGCCATAGCGGCTCAGTATGTCAGACGCGGTGAGCTTGATGCTGCGCAGCGACACGCGCAGATCGCTCTTGATGCTGAGCCCAAAGACGGCGATGCATTGACCATCATGGCCGTGGTGCTGCAGCGTGAGGGGAGTCGTCTCAACCTGATTAAAGCTGAGGATTTTTACAAACGCGCGATCGCCGCCACCAAGGGCAATGACCGAGCTAAAGCTGAAAACAACTATGCAGTTTTTTTGTCTCAACAAGGGCGACTTGAGGAATCTTTGGCGCTGTTTGAATCGGCAGGATCAACGCTGGGCTACGCCGGTCGATCGGCATCACTTGAGAATCTAGGGCGAACCGCGCTCAAGCTCAACCGGATTGAGGTGGCGCAAAGGGCGTTTGAGGGGGCGATAGATGCGGATTCAGGTTCGCTGATTGCAAGGGTGGAGCTGGTTGATATCTACTTGTCCCAGTCACAGACCGCAAGAGCCGCCAAACTCTATAATGACTACATCACACTTTTGGGCAATAATGCCATGGGCGCTAGGACCTTGTGGCAGGGCATACGGATCGCTCAGCTCAGACAGGACACTATAGAACTCAGGCGCTTAGGGTTACTGCTGAGCTCGAGTTACCCAAACAGTGTTGAAGCTAGGCGCTATGCCCTCATACCACAATAATGATCTAGAAAATGGAACCAACCGATCATGAATGACGAATTAAACCACAAGTCCGACTCGCTTTTGCCTGAACACTTCAATGGCCAAGTGTTTAAAAATGCCCGTGAGTCTAAAGGTTTAACCGTTCGTGAGGCAGCCACAGAGCTCAATATCTTGACTCGTCATATCGAGTCGATTGAGCAGGAGCAGTGGGACGCACTCCCGCACTCCGCGTTTACTCGCGGTTTTATCGGTAACTATGCTTCTTTTTTAAAGTTAAATTCTGCTCAGCAAGTTCGCTTGTTCGACTCCATGATAGAGGCCCAAGGGACATCAGGACTCAAAGCGGAGATTGATAAGCGCTCTCCGGTAAAAACCGATGCCCCGATCCCTCGGAGCGACACCGAGAGAACGGCTTTTGGTCGCACTGGAGCCGTGCTGGTCATGCTGGCGCTCTTGGTTTTGTTTGTGATTTATCTGTACATGACCAATCAAAACACACCTGAGAGCAGCGCGGCTCAGCAACCAGAAACCGCTGCGCAGTTGGAGGTTGGTGAATCTCTGATTGAGATCACCGAGTCTGCTGGCACCTCGATGACTCAGCAAATTAGTGAAGAGCGTCAAGAGCTCAGTGATCAGGTGGCCTCAGAGCCGGCTTCGATCGATATATGGGTGATTCGTCCTACTCAAATTAAGGTCACCGACGCCAATGACCAAGTATTGATCGATACGTTGCAGCCTCGTGGTTCGCTGACCATGGAGGGAATCGCACCTTTTCACGTGATCGTGGATCAGGTGCAAAATATCGACATGAACATCAATCAAACTCCTCAACAGCTCAGACAAAAGTATGGGGCGGGTCCGGCCGATATCATGCTGAGTGCGCCACTGCCTTAAGGAATTTATGAAAGCACCGGTTCCGATACGCAAACCTACCCGTCAAATTAAAGTTGGATCTGTCCTCGTGGGCGGAGATGCTCCGATCAGTGTGCAGAGTATGACCAATACTGAAACCTGTGACGTGGCCGCGACGGTTGCACAGATCGAGCGCTGCGCGCTAGCTGGCGCCGATATGATGCGGGTGTCCGTGCCGAGCATGGATGCGGCGATCGCTTTTGGTGAGATTAAAAAACAAGCCAGCGTACCTTTGATAGCTGACATCCACTTTGATCACGAGATTGCTTTAAAAGTGGCTGAGCTCGGTGTGGATTGTCTGCGAATTAACCCAGGCAACATCGGCAGCGAGAAAAAGATTCGTGAAGTGGTGGCCTCAGCTCGTCACCACGGTATCCCGATACGAATTGGGGTCAACGCAGGCTCGCTTGAAAAAGATTTGCAGCTCAAATATGGAGAGCCGACCGGAGCGGCTTTGGTTGAGTCAGCGCTGCGTCACGTGGATATCTTGGATAAGTTAAATTTTCACGAGTTTAAGGTTTCAGTTAAAGCCAGCAATGTTTATCTGACCCTCGATGCTTATCGCGGCATATCGGCGCAGATCGATAATCCGCTGCACTTGGGTGTGACCGAGGCCGGCGTGCTCCGGGCTGGAACCATCAAGTCGGCGGTGGCGATGGGTGCACTGCTGCTCGATGGGATTGGCGATACGCTTCGGGTGTCGCTAGCTGCGGAGCCCGAAGAGGAGATCAAGGTTGGTTTTGATCTGCTCAAGTCACTGCAAATCCGCAGTAACGGCATAAGTTTTATCGCCTGCCCTAGCTGCTCAAGACAGGAGTTTGATGTGATCCGAGTCATGCAGGCTCTGGAGGAGCGGTTAGAGGATATCCGTGAGCCGATGGAAGTTTCCGTCATTGGTTGCAAGGTAAACGGGCCGGGTGAAGCCAAAACGGCTGATATCGGTGTAGTTGGCGCCGCCCCAAGATCACTGGTCTACCTCGCCGGTCAAAAAAGCCACCTGATTGATACCGATCAACTGGTCGATGAAATCGAGAACATGGTCCGCACCAAAATTCGCGATGAGCAAATTCAGGCCGAGCGTCTGATTCTCAAAACTCAAGGCTAGTTGCCGATTAATTTATGAAGCGTTTTATATGAAGCACACCCCCATCAAAGCGGTAAAAGGTTTTAACGATTGTCTGCCCGGCACGGCTGCTCACTGGCGAGCCACCGAGACTGCTCTGATCGAAGTACTGAGCAGCTACAGTTATCAAGAAGTTCGCTTGCCAATTGTTGAGCGGGCCGCCTTGTTTAGCCGCGCCATCGGTGATGTGACCGATATCGTTGAAAAAGAGATGTACAGCTTCAACGATCGCTCAGATCCACCTGAGCTGTTGACGCTCAGACCTGAAGGTACGGCAGGTATGGTTCGAGCGCTGAACGAGCATAATCTGGCGCGTGGCAATGCACCCAGAGTTTGGTATCTGGGTCCTATGTTTCGCTACGAGCGCCCTCAAAAAGGT
>OJBY01000494.1_pt1 | contig 20894 bp, 17 predicted proteins | sample 1591731 | NCBI WGS metagenome assembly OJBY01 (sample SAMN05416837, study PRJEB24817) | seawater metagenome | isolation source: Sea water | place: Canada:Atlantic | collected 2013-07
GGCCATGACCAGCTTGGAGCGCGCGCAGATTGCTGCTCCTGCAGAATCCGGGCCGATACTTACTGCGGCAGAAATCGCCATGGCCGGTCACGATCTGGCGGCGGCTGAAACGCACCTTGATCGGCTGGAGAATGTCGCAGTTGCACCATCTGCATCCGAACGTGCGGAAGCCACCGCATTGCGGGGCGATATCGCGTTCTATCGGGGTGACATGGCCGCTGCTGCCAGCGCCTATAGCGCTGCGGACGCGATCATGCCTACATCGGGCACTGCCATACGCCACGCGCTTCTCGCACGCTCGCAAGGCCGTTTCGACGAGGCTATCCGCCTTGTGGCAGAGGCCGCGCGACGGGACAGCCTGCGCACACCGCGCGGACTGGCTTCCTATGCATTGCAGATCGGAATGATCGAAAGTGCGCGGGGGAACTTCGAAGAGGCATCGGAACGCTACGCGCAGGCCGACAGGCTGTTTCCCGGTCATTGGCTGATCGAACTTTACATTGCCGAAGCGCAGGGCGTGGTTGGCGATTTCGATAAGGCCATTACAGTGCAAGAGCGCATTGCGCGCGAGAAAGGCGATCCACAAGCGCTGGACGCGGCTGCCTCGCTATACCTTGCGCAAGGTGACGAACGGTCAGCAAACCGATTGACGCAGCGCTCCGCAGCGATCTGGCGGGCGAGGGCGCAAGCCATGCCGGTCGCATACACGGCGCACACTTTCGAAAACGAACTGGCCTTCGGTAATCCGCAACAGGCTTTGCGCCTGGCCCACGAGAACCTTGCGCACAGGCCTTATGGCGATGCCCATATCCTTGTGGCGGAAGCCTTGCTGGCGACGGACAGACCGGCAGAGGCGCGCACCCATCTTCTCGAAGCCGAAGCGCAAGGTTGGCGCAGCGCGCCGCTTTATGCCCGGCTGTCCGAAGCCGAAGAAATGTTGGGCAACGCCCGTGCATCGCGTGACGCGGCGGACAAGGCCCGCGAACTGAACCCGCGCGTGTTTGATCCTGTCATGTCGCGCCTCTGGTTCGGTCACGGCTAGCTTTTGCCTGCGCGACGGTTCGGGTCGTCGACTTGCACCAAACATAAAAAAGGGGCGCAACCATTGCCGGTAGCGCCCCTTTTCTTGTCTCAGCGAGCAATGCTTCAGGCGTTTTCTTCGCCTTCGGCATCTTCGGCTGCGGCATCTTCAGCAAGGACTTCTTCGCCTTCTTCCGCGCTAGGCAGGTCGCCCAGTTCGCGGTCAGGGTCGAGCTCTTCCTGGAAACCTTCGCCAGCGATGGCGCGGGTTTCTTCTTCGGCAGCCTGCTTGAGGATGTCGATGCCCTGGCTCTGCAGTTCGGCTTCGTCTTCGGAGCGGGCCACGTTGGCCTTTACCGTGACTTCAACCTCTGCGTGCAGCGCGATGGTGACATCGAACATGCCGATGGTCTTGATGGGGGCGCCCATGATGACCTGCTTTTTGTCGATCTCGTGGCCCTTGGCAACGAGACCGGCAGCAACGTCACGCACGTTGACCGAACCGTAAAGCTGGCCGGCGTTGGAGGCGGCGCGGATCAGGACGATCTCGGTGCCTTCCACCTTTTCGCCCTGTGTCTGGGCTTCGGTGCGCTTCTCGGCGTTTTCGGCTTCCAGCTTCTCGCGGTTCGCTTCGAAAACCTTCTTGTTCGCCTCGTTGGCGCGAAGGGCTTTCTTCTGCGGCAGCAGGAAGTTGCGGGCGTAACCGTCCTTCACGGTGACGATATCACCGATCTGGCCGAGACTGCCGATGCGTTGGAGGAGGATGATATCCATGATGTATGCTCCTCTTACTTGACGATGTAGGGCAGCAGGCCCAGGTGGCGGGCGCGCTTGATCGCCTTGGCCAGTTCACGCTGCTTCTTGGCAGAAACGGCGGTGATACGGCTGGGCACGATCTTGCCGCGTTCGGACATGAAGCCCTGCAGCAGGCGCACGTCCTTGTAATCGATGACGGGGGCATCCTTGCCGTTGAACGGGCAAGACTTGCGACGACGGTAAAACGGACGGGCCATCAGTTGCGCTCCTCACGGTCGGAACGGCGCTTCTTGTCGCGGTCGTTCTTGCGCATCATGGCGGACGGGCCGTCTTCATGCTCTTCAACGGCGATGGTGAGCCAGCGGATCACGTCTTCGTTGATGCGGTTCTGGCGCTCCAGCTCGGCCACCAGGGAGCCGGGCCCCTCGATGTTGAGCATGACGAAATGCGCCTTGCGGTTACGGTCGATCTTGTATGCGAGGGACTTGAGGCCCCAGGTCTCGGTCTTCACGACCTTGCCGTCGTTGGCTTCCACGATTTCCGTGGCAGCCGAAGCAAGCGCATCGACCTGAGCCTGGCTCAGATCCTGACGCGCGAGGAATACATGCTCATAAAGAGCCATGCGCGCTTCCTTTCAATTTATGCCGATCGCTGACATTGGCACGGCGAATTCCGTGCGCGTCCCTCCGGCTTTCTTCTAATTTCCGCATGGGGGCGCATCTGGCCCGGATACTGCAGAAGGCGCGCACATAGCGAAATGAGGGTGGAATGCAAGCAGACGTTGCGCTGGAACGCGAATTGCATCATCCACCCATTTGCCGCGTGGAATAGACGCTGCGGGCACTTCCTAAGCCCGGGAAGCGTTGGCAAGCAGGATTTGCATAAACTGAACCGGAGAATTTCATGCCAGGTGGCCTCGTAGCCCTGCTAGACGACGTTTCGATCATCGCCCGCACCGCCTCCGCCAGCGTGGACGATATTGCCGCTGCCGCTGGGCGGGCAGGCTCCAAGACGGCAGGCGTGGTAATCGACGATGCAGCGGTAACACCAAGCTACGTCACCGGCCTTTCCCCGGCGCGCGAATTGCCGATCATCTGGAACATCACCAAGGGCAGTCTGAAGAACAAGCTGCTGATTTTGTTGCCCGGTGCCCTGTTGCTAAGCGAGTTTCTGCCGCAAGCCATTGTTTTCATCCTGATGATGGGCGGGGCTTACCTTTCCTACGAAGGCGCGGAAAAGGTTATCGAGAAGCTGGGCGGCGAAAAGCACGGCAAGACTGTCGATGACGTGATTGAAGACCCTGTCGCATTTGAGAAGCAGAGAACATCGGGTGCGATCCGCACCGACCTGATCCTGTCGGCAGAGATCATGGCGATCACGTTGAACGAAGTTGCCGCAGAAGACCTGATTACCCGCGCGGGCGTGCTCGCCATCGTGGGTATTGCCGTGACGGTGTTCGTCTATGGCGCTGTCGGTCTGATCGTGAAGATGGACGACATCGGCCTGCACCTGAAAAAGGAAGGCAGAACAAGCGCGGGCCGCAAGTTTGGCCAGCTGCTGCTGTCCGCGATGCCCAAGCTGCTGGTGGCACTCAGCTTCATCGGCACCATTGCCATGCTGTGGGTCGGCGGCGGTATCATCCTGCACGGCCTCGCCGAGATCGGCGTTTCCGGGCCGGAGCATTGGGTGGAAGGTATAGAGCACGGCGTGTCCGCTATTGCGGGCGGCCTGTTCGGGTGGCTCACCTTTGCCGGGCTATCGGCGTTGACGGGCCTGCTACTGGGTGGAGTGATCTTCTTCGTGCTGCACAAAGTGTTCGGCCTGGGTCATCAAACCGGGGCTGGGCACTAAGCCCACTTCAGGCAGCGTCGCGGCGTTTGTCGCGGCGCTCGCTCATCAGCCAGGCATCCTCGCTTGCCCAGTTGCGCCCGTCTTCGGCTTCGATCCGGCCATCGGGATGCAGAATGACCCATCCTTCATCGTCCACCGCGCGCGGATCCAGCACCAGCGGAGTCAATCGCCGGTCCTGCGCGACCTGCCAGCCGATCACGTTGCTCTTGATAAGTTCGACCTGGTTATCGTCGAAATAGGCGTGGACCATGTAGGTACCGGGCGCCGCATCCAGCATGCCGACGCCTGATTGGCGGTAACTTTTCTGCATGGTCCGACTCGCTGCCCTCGATACATTTGCGGTTTCAAAAGCCAGCATACCCTCCAACCCTTGCCAAAGGCTTTCAGGTGAGATCGTGGCCGCAATATCCGCATGTCCGCGGCGGGCGGTCGGGGCGCACGATATGGCCATTCTTGCTGTCGCCAGCGATGTGCGCATCATTTACCGGCTCGCGACAGTTTGGACATTTGGGGAAGGTGCCGGCGAAAAAGAAACAGATTGCGTATCCGGCGATCCCGATAAGCAATGCGTAGGGGGCTTCCTCTCCGCCAACCCATTGCTGGTATAGCCCTGCAATGCCGGACAGCGCGAACAGCGTCCAGATGCCATTGAGTATCCAGGCTTTGGCGTAGGTACTCACACCCGCTTCAGCAGTCCTTGCGCAAACACAGTGAGCGTATCGTCGCGCGCGCCCATTATGGCAACTCGGTCGCCGCTACGCGCCAGTTCCACGATGCGATCTCCACATTGCTCGCGCGTCTCATGGTATTCGGCCCTGACCCCATTTGCGCCGCCTGCATCGTTAATCAGCTGCACGATCCGTTCGCTGCCGACGCTGCGATCCACTGTGCCGCCGAAGTAGACGGGCGCACACATGATGGTGATATCGTGCGGCCCCAGTTCCTGCGCGAAGGTTTGCGCAAGCTCGGTGCCCATCTGTTTCAGCGGGCCGTAGCCATGCGGCTGGAAGAAAGCGATTACGCGGCCTTCCTGCGATTTCAACGTGCGCAAGGTGGCGCGGGCTTTTTCGGGGTTGTGCCCAAAATCGTCGATAACCGTCACGCCGCTTTCGCTGGTGCCAAGGACGTCGAAACGCCGGGCAAGCCCTTTGAAACTGGCCAATGCCATCGCGGCATCGTGCACGCTTATGCCCGCAGCCACGGCTGCCGAGATAGCGGCCAGTGCGTTTTCGAGATTGTGCCGCCCCGGCATGGGCAGGCGCAGCGAGTGGCCGACATCTGTGCGACGATCCACCAGCAGTGCATCTGTCTCGTCTTCGCTTTCGACAATCGTGCCGGGTTCGATGCCGAAGGTCGCCTGGGGGTTGTCAATTGCGAAGGAGATTACCTTTTCGCACTTGCCCGCCAGAAATTTTGCATCGTCATCGTCAAGGTTGACGACGGCTGTTTCTGCCCGGCGGAGGAAATCGCCGAAGAGCTGGCGCAACTCCTCCATGCTCTTGTGATCGAGGCTGACATTCAGCAACACTGCCACGGCGGGATCGTACAGCGCGATGGAACCGTCACTCTCGTCCACTTCGCTGACGAACACGCTGTCCTTGCCCACGACCGCACTGGCGAAAGGATTGGCGGGACCGGCAAAGTTCTTCATCACCGCGCCGTTCATGATCGTGGGCTTGTGCCCCGTATACTCCATGATCCAGCCCAGCATTGCAGTAGTGGTGGATTTGCCGCTGGTACCGCCGATTGCCAGGGAGCAGGGCGCAGCATTGAACAGGCGGGAAAGCAGTTCCGCGCGCGTGAGACGGGGGCAGCCCAGCGCTTTTGCGCGCACGATTTCCGGCACGGTATCCTCGATAGCGGCACTGGCGACCAGCACCTGTTCACCGCTGTTCAATCCGCTGCCATCCTGCGGGAATAGACGGAACCCGCGCGATTCCAGCCAGTCGAACTTCTCCGTCGTGCGTCCCTGGTCGCGGCTGCGGTCGGACCCGCCGACTTCGGCGCCCAGGCCCTTCACGATCTGGGCAAGCGGCAGCATGCCCGACCCTCCGATACCGCAAAAGAAATAGGACGGGGCCAGGGCGCTGTTCGATTCATTCATGGGGGAAGTGACTATGCGGCCCATGGCACTTTGTGAAGCGGATGTTAGAGGGATATCCGATGAAAACCCGCATTACCTGCCTGTGCCCCGGAAAGCCGATCCGCCGCGAACGTGCAGATGCCGTCATGGCGCTGGCCTCCGCCGAATTTCCGCAGGTGGACCTATCCTTCCACCCCCAATGCTTCGAAGTACATGGTCATTTCGCCGGAGATGACGCCACGCGGCGCGAGGCATTTATCGCTACGGCCAACGATCCCGACATCGATGCAATCTGGTTTGCCATGGGCGGATACGGCGCCAACCGCATCGCCGCGCCGGCCATTGCCGCGCTCACTCCACCTGCTCGAAATAAGACCTACCTCGGCTATTCCGATGCTGGAACCATGCTGGGAGCGCTTTACCGCAACAACATCGGTAGACCCGTGCACGGGCCGCTGGCGGGCGATGTCCGGCGTGAAGGGGGCAAGGATGCGATACGCCGCGTGCTGCGCTTCTTTTCAGGAGAGGAAGTGGCGCTGGAGGCCGGATTGGATAGTCGACCAACCGTCGCCTTCAACCTGATGACGCTGGCCATGCTGTGCGGAACGGACCTGATGCCCGACCTGACCGGCCACGTCGTGCTGGTGGAGGAGGTGGCAGAGCACCTTTACGCAACGGATCGGTTGTTTTTCCACATCTCCCAGCACTTGCGCGGCATCGCGGGCTTACGTCTGGGCCGCGTCAGCCATGTTCCTGAAAATGACCGGCCCTTCGGCATGACCGAAGAGGAAATCGCCCGCTACTGGTGTGAGCGCAGCGGCATTCCTTACCTGGGCCGCGCCGATATCGGCCATGACGCGCAGAACGCGATAGTACCCTTCGGTGTTGCGCAAGGAGCAATGGGGGCATAGTCCCGCGCCGGAGAGAAGGAGACACAATGATTGCATTCGTTTTTCCCGGACAGGGAAGCCAGAAAATCGGGATGGGTGTGGACCTTGCCGAAGCCAGCAGCGTCGCGCGCGAGGTGTTTGGCGAGGTTGACGAGGCGCTGAGCCAGAACCTTGCAAGACTGATGGCCGAGGGGCCGGAATCCGAACTGACGATGACGGCCAATGCGCAGCCTGCGATCATGGCCAATGCCATCGCCGTGGCGCGTATCCTCGAAGATGGAGGGTTCTCCCTGTCCGAAAAAGGCGATGCCGTTGCCGGGCACTCACTTGGCGAATATTCCGCGCTGGCCGCCGTTGGCGCCTTCAGCCTGACCGATACGGCAAAGCTGCTGCGAACGCGCGGCATTGCCATGCAGGATGCCGTGCCCATCGGGCTGGGTTCCATGTGCGCATTGCTTGGGGCAGACCTTGAAAAGGCGCAGGCGCTGGCCGATGCCGCCGCGGAAGGGCAGGTTTGCGAAGTGGCGAACGACAATGATCCAGGCCAGGTCGTGCTGTCGGGACACGCCGAAGCCATCGACCGCGCCGTTGCCATGGCGAAGGATCATGGCTGCAAGCGCGCGGTGAAGCTGCCGGTTTCCGCACCGTTCCATTGCTCCCTGATGCAGCCAGCCGCGCAGCGCATGAATTTCGCGCTGAACGACACCCCGCCGCAAGCTTTCCGCCTGCCGCTCTATGCCAATGTCACGGCTGCCGAAGTCACCGATCCTGCGACCGAACGTGACCTGCTGGTGGAGCAGATCACCGGCCGCGTGCGCTGGCGCGAAAGCGTGCTGGCCATGCAGGATGCGGGCGTCACCCATTTCATCGAACTGGGCGGCAAGGTGCTTGGCCCCATGATCCGCAAGATCGCGCCGGATGCCACCGTCACCAGCGTGGTGACGATGGACGATGTCGAGGCGCTGGCGAAGGAAGTATGACCATGTTTTCACTCCAAGGAATGACGGCGCTGGTAACCGGCGCCAGCGGCGGTATCGGCTCCTCCATCGCCTATGCACTGGCGCGGCAAGGTGCGCGGTTGGCGCTGTCGGGCTCCAACGGGGGCAAACTGCGCGCCTTTCGCGAGCAGTTGAACGAAGAAGTGCCGCATCCCGACAACGACGGTCACGTCGAGATCACTTGCAACCTCTCCGACACCAAGCAGGTGGAAGAACTGATTCCCGCCGCTATCGATACGCTGGGCGGCATCGATATCCTGGTGAACAACGCTGGCATCACGCGCGACAATCTGGCGATGCGGATGAAGGACGAGGAGTGGGACGAGGTTATCAAGATCAATCTGGAATCCACTTTCCGCCTCATGCGCGCCAGCGCCCGCCCGATGATGAAGGCGCGTTTCGGCCGCATCATCAACATCACATCGGTGGTGGGTGCCACGGGTAATCCTGGCCAGATCAACTATTGCGCCGCCAAGGCCGGTGTTGTCGGCATGAGCCGCAGCATGGCGCAGGAACTGGCCGCGCGCGGCATTACCGTGAACTGCGTTGCTCCCGGTTTCATTCGCTCTGCCATGACCGATGCGCTGGACGACAAGCAGAAGGATGCCATCAACGGTCGCATCCCCATGGGCCGCATGGGCGAAGGCGACGACATCGGCGCTGCTGTCACCTATCTCGCCTCGAAAGAGGCGAACTACGTCACCGGGCAAGTGCTGCACGTGAACGGCGGCATGGCGATGCTGGGGTAAAATTCAACTTTTCCCCAAGGAATCCGCCTTGTCGCTTCCGAATCCTTGCCCGCAAATGCGCCTGCGCTAAGGATGGTTTCGCATTATTGACCGGCGCAGCCATGCGAATCCGGGTTTTCCCGGCACCGTAGCGTCAGAGTTTGGGGATTAGATTGCCATGAAGGCCACCATCGAACGCGCGAAATTGCTGCGCTGCCTGTCTCACGTCCAGTCGGTGGTAGAGCGGCGCAACACCATTCCGATCCTCTCCAACGTGCTGATCGAGGCGGACGAGGGCGGACATGTGAAGGTCATGGCGACCGACCTTGATCTGCAGGTCGTCGAGAGCCTGGAAGCCAACAGCGTGGAAAGCGGCGGGGCGATTACTGTTTCGGCGCACCTCCTTTTCGATATTGCGCGCAAGCTGCCCGATGGCAGCGAGGTTTCGCTGGAAACGGCGGAAAACCGCATGACCATCAAGGCCGGGCGCAGCCGCTTCTCGCTGCCCACCCTGCCGCGCGACGATTTCCCGGTGATCGTGGAAGGCGACCTGCCGACCAGTTTCGAACTGTCTGCAAAGACGCTTGCCGAACTGATCGACCGTACCCGCTTCGCCATTTCCACCGAAGAGACGCGCTATTACCTGAACGGCATCTTCTTCCACGTTGCGGATGAGGATGGCGGCGTGCTGAAAGCAGCGGCTACCGATGGCCATCGCCTCGCTCGCTACACGCTGGATCGCCCCGCGGGCGCGGAGGGCATGCCTGACGTCATCGTGCCGCGCAAAGCCGTGGCAGAGCTGCGAAAGCTGCTGGAAGAGGCGATGGAAGGGAACGTTGCCATCGATCTCAGCCCGTCGAAGATACGCTTTGCCTTGGGCGGGGAGGGCGGCGTCGTCCTCACCAGCAAGTTGATCGACGGCACCTTCCCCGATTACAGCCGCGTGATTCCCACGGGGAATGACAAGCTGCTGAAGGTCGACCCGAAATCGCTTTTCTCAGGCGTGGACCGCGTGGCCACCATCGCCACCGAGAAGACGCGTGCTGTGAAAATGGGGCTGGAGAACGACAAGGTAACGCTCACCGTTACCAGCCCGGATAACGGCAATGCCGTGGAGGAAGTTTCCTCACAGTACGGGTCCGACGCGATGGAAATCGGGTTCAACGCTAGTTACCTGAAAGACATCCTCCACCAGATCGATTCCGACACGGTGGAAATGCACTTCGCCGATGCAGGCGCGCCCACGCTGATCCGTAAGGACGAAGGCAGCCCGGCGCTTTACGTGCTAATGCCGATGCGGGTTTAGAAGCGACGTCGTCAGCCGGGAGCTGATTGGGATGCTGAAACCCTAATTCATCGCCCTTATCATCGCCTCGATATCGACGAATTTTTCGCGCGGGGCACCTTCGCGGGCGGCCTTGGTTTCGGCCTCTTCGATTTTCTTCCAGTCGCGGAAGGTGACAAGATCCAGCCCCTCCTCGGCGGCAAAAGCGTCGAAGTCCTTGCGGCCTTTCCTGGCCGCGGTGCCTAGAGTGCCATCGGCGATGTCAGCGGCAATTTTCTCGACGATGCCGAAGCCATCGGGCTTGTTCGTGCCTATCGTGCCGGAAGGGCCGCGCCGGGCCCAGCCTACGCAATAGAGGCCAGGCAGGATGCGTCCGTCGTCATTGGCGAAGCGGCCGGCGCGTTCATCGAAAGGCACGCCGGGAATGGGCGTCGTGCGATAGCCGATGCAGCTTATGACAAGGTCTGCGGGCAGTCGCTCCATTTCGCCGGTGCCCACGGCGCGGCCTCGTTCGAGACGTGTGCGCTCCACTTCCACCGCCTCCACCTTGCCATCGCCGAGCAAGGCCTGGGGTTGGGCGAAAAAAGCGAATTCTACGGCGATGCGTTTCTCGGCCCGAATGTGTTCGGGCGTGGCGGCAAATTCGCGCAGGATGGCCACCGATTTGCGCAATCCCGGTTCGAGAATGGCGTCTTCCGCCTCATCGGGGAGGTCACGCTTGTCAACATGGGGAGCAGCATGGTCCAACCTGCCCAGTTCGCCCAGTTCCTTGGGCGTCATCATAATCTGGTGTGGGCCGCGTCGACCCAGCAGTATCACCCGTTCGATATTGCTTTCCTCCAGCGCGTCCAGCGCGTGGCCGACGATATCGGAGCCATCGAATTCACGCTTTTTCTTCGACAGCATGCGGGCGACATCCAGCGCCACATTGCCCATGCCGATCACCACGGCCGTGGTGCCGGAAAGGTCTGGATCGAGATCGGCGAATTGGGGATGTCCATTGTACCAGCCCACGAAAGCCGCACTTCCGAAGATGTTGGCGAGGTCCTCTCCGGCAATACCCAGTTCCCTGTCCTTTGGCGCGCCGGTTGCCAGAACCACGGCATCGTACATGTCCTGCAACTGCGCGATGGAAATATCCTCGCCTACCGCGACGTTGCCCACAAAGCGGACGTTTTCGGTTAGCGCGGTCTTTTCATACCGGCGCGAGACACCCTTGATCGACTGGTGATCGGGCGCCACGCCTGTACGGATCAGGCCGTAAGGAACGGGAAGCTTGTCGAAAATATCGACCCGCACATCCTCGCCAAACTCCTTTTGCGCAGCTTCTGCAGTATAATACCCTGCGGGGCCGGAGCCGATAATGGCAATATGTCGCATCCAAGGTTTCTCCCGAACGATCAGTGCGCCATCCGGTGTTTAACGAATTAACCCAGTCCGGCAATGCGTTCCCCCATCGCATAGGGGAAAAACCTGCTTGGCCGGTCGAAGGAGTTAACCGTTCCTCAAAGCCTTTTGGCCCATGTACACGCGCATGGATCGTCCATCAGGCAAGGTCATCGAAAGAGTCAGGAGAGCGGCTGCGCCTGCGCAGCAGCAATCCGCCATGCCGACGCCGCAGCAACAATCGTCTGGATCAACCGAAGCGAGTGCGGGAGCGGTTGTTCCGCAAGACACCGGGCCTGCCGTAGCCCCAAAAACCACCCCTTCGACCACTCCTTCAGCAAGCGCGAATCGCCGCCACGCGGAACGGCGCGAAGCGCAACGCAGCCGACAGGCAGGGCCACCGCTCAATGCGTTGATAGAGCGTGAGCTGTTTCCACGTTCGTGGCCAATTCTGGTGATGGCGCTGATCGGGGCGATTCTTGCTACGGCGAATGCTGCCGAGATGTTGCCCAACCTGTTGCCGGGGCTGGCGCTGGTTCTGTCGGTTGCCGGCGTTCTGCCCGTCCGGCGCGTCTGGAAGGTGGTTGCAGGACGCAGCCTGGCGATCAAGGTGGCTGGGGCTGCTTTGGTGGTGGTTGCGCCGCTGTTCATGTTTGGCTTCGGCATGGTCCGCTGGACCATGGAAGATGGCATCGCGTGGGATGTTACTGTGGCGGCGTTACTGGGCGTCAGTACGATCGTAGTGGTGTACCTGCGCCGCCAGCCCGCCATGATCTTCGCTGCGCAGTTTGCGATATGGTCGGCTGCCGTCGTGGCCTCCGGCTCTCTGGTGGGCACTTTTGCCGTGCTGGGCGGTCTGGGTGTTGCCGTAATCGTGACGCGAGAGCAACTGATCCAGAAGGCGAATGAAACCAGGTACAAGCGCGCGCAGGAGCGTATCGCCACCCGCGCGCAGGACATCCTCACCGACTACGAAGAGACAGGACAGGGCTGGTTCTGGGAAACCGATCGCCGATCATTGCTCACTTATATATCCCCGCCCGTGGCGCAGGCGCTGCGGATCAGCGCTGAAAGGCTGGTGGGGCAGCCGTTGACACGCCTTTTTGATCTTGCCGACACTGGCGAGGAGGGTGAGCGCACGCTGCTGTTCCACCTTTCGGCGCGGTCTTCTTTCAGCGAATTATCCGTACGTGCCGCCATAGCCGACGAGGAGCGCTGGTGGTCTGTTTCGGGCCGCCCGCTTTACGATCATTTTGACAACTTTATCGGGTTTCGCGGATCGGGAACCGATCTGACGGAGCGAAAGCGCAGCCAGGAAAACGCCACCCGGCTGGCGCGCTACGATTCGCTTACCGGTCTGGCCAACCGTTTCCAGATGAGTCAGGCGCTGGAAAAAATTCTGTCGGCACCGCAGCAATCCAACCGCAATTGCACGGTCTTCCTGCTCGATCTCGATCGCTTCAAGCAGGTTAACGACACCATGGGCCATCCGGCAGGCGATGCCTTGCTGAAACAGGTTGCCCAGCGCCTGCAACGGGCAGTTGGCAAGATGGGCCAGGTTGGTCGCCTCGGGGGCGATGAGTTCAAGGTAATCATTCCGACCCGCGTGGATCGCGAGACGCTGGCCGGTATTGGCCGAGATATTATCAATTCGCTCTCGCAACCCTATTCCATCGACGGCCAGCGCGTGGTCATCGGCGCATCGTCCGGAATTGCGATCGCACCCGACGATGGCGATTCCAGCGAAGAGATCATCCGCAATGCCGACCTTGCGCTGTATGCCGCGAAGGATGGCGGTCGTGGCCGTTACCATTTCTACTCGCAAGACCTGCATGCCGATGCAGAGGCTCGCTCGCAGATGGAAGAGGATTTGCGCGATGCGCTGACCAAGGGCGAGCTGGAGATGTTCTACCAGCCGATCGTGTCGACCGCCACCGAGAGCATTACGGGATTTGAGGCGCTGATGCGGTGGCAACACCCGATCAAGGGCTGGATCTCGCCGCAGCGTTTCATCGAGTCCGCCGAAGATACTGGCATGATCCAGCAACTGGGCGAATGGGCGCTGCGTCAGGCGTGCGAGCAACTGGCGAAGTGGCCGAAGGAAATCCGCGTCGCGGTGAACGTGTCCCCGTTGCAGTTCGCCAATCCGCAGTTGCCTCGCATTGTGGCGAATGCAATCGCACATTCGGGGATCAAGGCCTCACAACTGGAACTGGAAATTACGGAAACTGTATTCCTGCAAGATAGCGCGGGGACGGATGCGATGTTTAGCTCGCTGAAAAACCTGGGTATTCGTCTGGCGTTGGATGATTTCGGGACCGGCTACTCCTCCCTTGGCTATCTGAAGAAAGCGCCGTTCGACAAGATCAAGATCGACAAGAGCTTCGTACGCGGCATCACAGAGCAAGGCAGCCGCAATGGCGCCATCATCGCTTCCATCACCAGCCTGGCGAATTCGCTGGGTATGGAGACAACTGCGGAAGGCGTGGAAACCATGGACGAGCTAGACCTGGTGCGCATGCACGGGTGCAGTCACGTGCAAGGTTATATTTACGAGCGGCCGCTCGATGTGGGGCAAGCAGATGCGCGCCTTGCCGCTGGCTTGGACGCCGTGGCACATGGCCCGCGTTGCAGCAGGGCGCCACGCCAGACCATGCTGCGCAAGGTGGTGATGGATCACAGTGGCCATCTCTACAACGGCAAGATCCGCAATATCTCAAGCACCGGGGCCATGATTGAAGGCCTCTGGAACGTACCGGTGGGCACGATCTTCAAGGTTCAGATATCGCAAAGCCGAAGCGTCATCTGCACCACCCGCTGGAGCGAAGAAGATCGTATGGGGGTGGAATTCGCCAATGCACTTGAACGCGATGAAGCGGGAAGGATTGTAGCCATCGAGGGAGCAGTACCAAGGCCGGTCAAGGCGGTAGAGAAAATGAAAAAGGCCGGCTGATCTGAATGCACCAGGTGAAAGCCCTTATCGGTTTGGTAAGGCTGAATGTTTAGCATGATGCCAGAGAATACAGCGCGGCGCGCTGGAAGGCCAATAGGCCATCAATGGAAAGTCAATTCATGGGCGTTCGCGGTATCTGGAAGGGGTTTGGCGGCAATGATGCCGATCCCGTTCGCGTGCCCGACGCCGAAGCGGCAGCAGCCAAGGTTTCCGTCGCTTCCGACCGGGACCGACTGGAGATGCTTGCAGGCGTTGAGGCAAACGACCTAGCATGGTTCTGGGCCACGGATGCCGAGTGCCGTCTGACATATCTTTCTGACAAGGCGGTTACCCAGTTCGCCAATGACAGATGCGTCATCGGACAGCCGGTTGCAAAAATCCTGCGGACCGTCAGCGAGGAAGTAGATCAGGATGAGGTGAAGCCCCTTTCCTACCTGCTTGGCTCTAGGTCGAGCTTTACCGAACTCGCCGTCTCCATAAATGCTGATGGTGATAACGAAAGCGCTCGCAAATGGTGGTTGCTGACGGGGCGTCCGCAGTTCAACAAGAGACAGGATTTTACCGGTTATCGCGGCACGGTAAGGGATATTACCGCCACCTACGAGGAAAAGCGCAAGACATCGCGCATGGCGGCTTTCGATGCGCTTACCGGTCTTTCCAACCGCCATCGTATGACTCAGCGCCTGACTGCGGCGCTTACCGCCTACAAAATCGAGAGGCGCAGCTGCGCAATCATCATGCTGGATCTCGACCGATTCAAGCAGGTAAACGATACGCTTGGCCATCCCGCCGGGGACGAATTGCTGCGCCAGGTTAGCCAGCGCCTGCAGCGCGTGGCGCCCACTGGTGCGGAAATCGGCCGTATCGGCGGGGATGAATTCCAGCTTATCGTTCCCGATCTGGACGATCGCGGCAAGCTGGGCGATTGCGCCAATCGCCTTATCCAGATGATCTCGCAACCCTATTCGATCGAGGGCAGGCGCGCGACTATCGGTACGTCCGTAGGTATTGCCGTGGCACCCTATGACGGAATCGAATCGTCTGAGCTCGTAAAGGCGGCCGACCTCGCCCTTTACGCCGCCAAGGGAGGCGGGCGCGGCCAGTTCCGGTTCTATTCCAACGACCTGAAGGAAAACGCCGAGGACCGCCGGGAAATCGAGGAAGACCTGCGCGACGCCATCGTGCGCAAGGAGCTGGAGATGCGCTACCAGCCGCAGGTCGACGCGCGCCTGCACACCGTGCGCGGGTTCGAGGCGCTGATGCGCTGGGAGCATCCCGAGCACGGTGCCATATCACCGGCCGTGTTCATTCCGATTGCCGAAGAAAGCAGCCTGATCGACACCCTTGGAGCATGGGCACTGATGCAATCGTGCAAGGATGCTGCAAAGTGGCCGGGTATCCTGCCCGTTTCGGTCAACGTGTCGGCCCGGCAGTTCATGAACGAAGACCTGCCCACCGTGATTGGCAAGGCCCTGTCGGAATCCGGCCTGCCGGCTTCGCGGTTGGAGCTGGAAATTACCGAGAGCGTCTTCATGGGAGATATCGGCAGCGCGCAGGACATGTTTGCCAGGTTGAAGAAGATGGGGGTCAAGCTCGCGCTGGATGATTTCGGCACCGGCTATTCCTCTCTGTCCTATTTGCGCCAGGCTCCGTTCGACAAGCTCAAGATCGACCAGAGCTTCGTTCGCGGTTGTGCGGAGGAAGGCAAGTCCGGTCGGGCCATCATCAATGCAATTGCCAGCCTTGCACGCGCGATGGACATGACGACCGTCGCCGAAGGCGTGGAAGCCATGGATGAACTGGAAACGGTCGGATCGCTGGAAGTGGATACTGTGCAAGGGTTCATCTTCTCTCGCGCGGCATCGCAGGGCGATGTCGTTGCGAAACTGGAATCGGGTGAATTGCGGTACGAACCGGTCGGTCCTGCCAAACATCGCGCCCAGCGCCGCACATTGTTCCGTCGTATCGGCGTGGTGCACGAGGACCATCATTACGTCGCCATGCTGCGGGATCTTTCGCGCACCGGCGCGCGTATCGAGGGGCTGCTGGATGTCCCCATCGGTACAGACCTGGTGATCGATCTTGGCGAGGGGCAGATCGTGGTGGGCAAGGTTCGCCGTTCACAGGATGCAACGCAGGGACTGGAATTTGAGATGCCGCTGGTATCGGACGGGGCAGGGGGGCTTTGCACTCGGCACCGCGTATCGCCCTATATGCTTTCCAATGTCGGTATGCCGTTGCAAGCGCTGCCTAGCGGGCATCACCTTGCCGCCGCGGCTGCGGGCAGCGATACATCCCGCACGCGTCCGCGCTTCATGCAGGTGGATGTCGGCGGCGGAGCGTCGCGCGCAGGCTAGGCGCATATTCAGGCTGACAGTTCATCGACGCCCCGCTAAAGGCGCGCCATGACCGAATTGTCGCGCATCCGCAATTTCTCCATCATCGCCCATATCGACCACGGCAAATCGACGCTGGCGGATCGCCTGATCCAGCATTGCGGCGGCCTGACCGAACGCGAAATGTCCGAGCAGGTGCTCGACAACATGGATATCGAGAAAGAGCGCGGCATCACCATCAAGGCGCAGACCGTGCGGCTCAACTACACCGCCAAGGATGGCGAGATCTACGAGCTCAATCTGATGGACACGCCGGGCCACGTCGATTTCGCTTATGAGGTGAGCCGCAGCCTGGCTGCCTGCGAAGGCGCGCTGCTGGTGGTGGACGCGGCGCAAGGCGTGGAAGCGCAGACGCTGGCCAATGTCTACCAGTCGATAGAGCACGACCACGAGATCGTCTGCGTCATCAACAAGATCGATCTACCCGCTGCAGAGCCGGAAAAGGTGAAAGCCGAGATCGAGGATATCATCGGCCTCGATGCCAGCGACGCTGTGCTGACCAGCGCCAAGAGCGGCATCGGTATCGAGGATGTGCTGGAAGCGCTTGTTGCCCGCATTCCCCCGCCCACCGGCGATCGCGACGCATCGCTCAAGGCCATGCTGGTGGACAGCTGGTACGATCCGTACCTCGGCGTCGTCATCCTTGTGCGCGTGATGGACGGCGTGCTGAAGAAGGGTCTCAACGTTAAATTCATGCAGGGCGGTACCGAGCACCTGGTGGACCGTGTTGGCTGCTTCAGCCCCAAACGCACCGATCTGCCCGAGATTGGCCCCGGCGAAATCGGCTTCATCACCGCGCAGATCAAGGAAGTTGAACAGGCCCGCGTGGGTGACACGATCACCACTGTCAAAGGCGGGGCGGACAAGGCGCTGACGGGCTACAAGGAAGTGCAGCCCGTGGTGTTCTGCGGTCTTTTCCCGGTCGATGCCGCCGATTTCGAGAAGCTGCGCGAGTCCATCGGCAAGCTGCGGCTGAACGACGCCAGCTTCAGCTACGAGATGGAATCAAGCGCCGCACTGGGCTTCGGCTTCCGTGCTGGCTTCCTGGGACTGCTGCACCTGGAGATCATTCAGGAACGCCTGAGCCGCGAATACGATCTTGACCTGATCACCACCGCGCCAAGCGTGGTGTACCGGGTTCATCTTGGCCACACGAAGAACGAGGATGCGACCGTCATCGACATTCACAATCCTGCCGACTGGCCGGACGTGAACCGTATCGAGATGATTGAGGAGCCGTGGATCAAGGCCACGATCTACACCCCGGACGAGCATCTCGGTTCGATCCTCAAACTGTGTCAGGATCGCCGTGGTATCCAGACCAACCTCACCTATGTCGGCGGGCGCGCGCAGGTGACATACGAATTGCCGCTGAACGAGGTGGTGTTCGACTTCTATGATCGGCTCAAGTCCATCAGCCGCGGCTATGCTTCCTTCGATTACGAGCAGATCGGCAACCGCGAGGGCGACCTCGTGAAGATGAACATCATGGTGAACGCAGAGGCCGTCGACGCGCTTTCGCTGATCGTCCACCGCTCCGTTGCCGAGGAGCGCGGACGCGGCATGTGCGAACGCCTGAAGGACCTGATCCCCCGCCACCTGTTCAAGATCCCGATCCAGGCTGCCATCGGCGGCAAGATCATCGCCCGCGAGACCATTGCCGCCCTGCGCAAGGACGTTACCGCCAAATGCTACGGCGGCGATATTTCGCGCAAGAAGAAGCTGCTGGACAAGCAGAAGAAGGGCAAGGCCCGGATGCGCGAATATGGCAACGTGAGCATCCCGCAGGAAGCGTTCATCGCCGCGCTAAGGATGGGGGAGGAGTAGGGCTGGGCGCAAGCGCGCTGGCAGTCAAACCTTCGTATCCTTGGCTGGCACGAACATCCTGCGATAATATTGGGCAACGCTGCGCCACCGGCCTGTTTCGAGAACGGCATCAGGTGGTCGCATCGGATCGATCATCAGGGTCGCCGCCGTTGCGGCGGGCAAGGCCCACGCCCTGCCAATCTGCCATCGCCGCCGCCTGACTTGCAGCCGTGCCCTGCGTCCGTGGACTGAACGAGTGGGCTTCGCGATGCCCAACACGGATTCCAACGTAAGCAATTGCGTTTCCAATGCCCGGCGGTGCGGTCCTTCAGGAAAGAACCTTGCGAGGACATTCTCGTCCAGTTGGTTCCCGGCCAGTACGATGGCCCGCAGGTCCAGCATATGCCGCAAGTCGATCAGGCCGCGCCAGTAATCGCGTTCCTGCATCTGGTCATGGGCAACCAGGATGACCAACTGGAGTTCGCGCGAGGGTACGCAGATCGCGGCACCATCGACCGAGACGGGCTCGCAGTAAGGGCGAAGATCGTCGTATTCGCGTTGGGGGTGAAACGAACGAAGGCGGTAGTGAATGTCGAGACCGCCCACGTCGCTGCTGCGCTGAAGGTTGACACCGGCGTCGGGCGAAATGCTGGATGGTGCGTATTCGTAGCCAATGGTTTGCAGCGCCTTGATCGCATCGGACTTCTGGTCAGCGGGCAGGACCAGATCGAGATCGGTGCTGAGCCGTGCGTTCGCATCCAGCGGCGCGGAAATCATGAACGCTGCACCCTTGATAAGGATAGGCACAACACCACAGTTCGATAATGCAATGCAGCATTCGGAAAGTTGTCGGCGCATTGCCAGGTTGCGGTCCAACGTGCGGCTGGCAACCGCGGCGATGAATTCGCGCACGTCGGCTGGTACCCGATCATTGTTTGCAAGCGCGTTCCCCAGTGTCGGGGTCACGAGCGTTCGGTTGGCCAATGCCAGCAGGGCTTCCCATTCGGTCCCTTCGGATACCTGACCTTGCAGCGCCGTGCACAAGGATGCGAATGTGTCACGTTCAACCGCCAAATTGGCTGCCCAGCATGCCACCTGCCTCGGTGGCATTTGCATATCGCAGTGTAAGCGGTTCAGATTGATCCAGCATTCCCAGCAGAGCCTGCATATCCTCGACGCTGGCCGTGCCGGAGTGCGATCTTGATTCGTTGCAAAGGTGGCGCAGGCAATCGATTTTCGACCACGCCGACAGCTCGGGCTCCGGCTCTGCCTGACGGTCGCGGTCCAGCAGGATGAGCGCCCTCACCGCCAATGGTGCGCGTGACACAGTTCGCGAAAGCGGCAGGTAAACGACTTCCACCTCGTCCTCGCGCAAGACGGCTTCCTGGCTCTCGCGGCTCCAGGAACTGCGGGCGATCATCGGCCAGCTACCCTGTTTCAGTGTCAGCGGGAGTGCGAGGGGCAGGATACGGCGACTTGCCGGGTCGAACAGGGCAATGTCGTCTCCACCCAGTTCCAATCCGTTTTGGCTGGCAAACATGGCGAGCGTTGATTTGCCCGCTCCTGATGCGCCCAACAGCAGCATCGCGCGGTCGTTCTTGATCAGGCTCGCGCAATGCAAGACGATACATTCGGTCCGGTTCAGAATGGATTCTACCAGGCCGTACCTGAAACCGGCCGCGAGCATATGACGCGGAACGATACGCCCTTGTTCGCCGGTAACCTTGATGATGCCAAGCTCGGGACATTGCCAAGTCTGAATGCGTCGGCCAGAGTTCGAAGGTTCGGGCAGGTGGCGGTAGCAATCGAACCAACCCGTGTCTTCGCCATGCACTTGCAGATCGACAGTGGCATCCAGCGCGGGCAAGCAGACTGTTGCAGAAGGTAGCTCGCTATCGCAATCGTGAGGTAGAAAGGCGTCGATCAAACCCGCTTTCGACCAATCCACAAGCATGGCCGCGACTGCTTTTCGGTTCCCCGCAAAGGCTGGCAACAGTTGGTCGAACAATGCGGTCAGCGGAAGGGGTGTATCCAGCAGCGCCAGGATTGCGCAGGATGCAGCGTCGGGTTCAAAAACCAGCTGACTCTTCTCCGCGAAAACCGTTTGCCGTCCTTCTATCGTTTGCAGACTCAAGCGTTCACTCAAGCCGATGCGAATGCCCGAGGTTCCCGACGCTTGGCGCTTCTGGAAATCGGGGACCGGTTCCGCCGTCGTCATTTGCTGCATTCAAGCGCTGCTTTCTCGTGCCCGGGTCTAGCGCCGACGGGCTCCATCGCCAGACTTGTCCGGACTTGTTGCACGGCCACCATCTGATGACCGATCGCCGGAAGGTCGAGGTTCCGGATTGGTCCCGCCACCATCATCGCCCGTTGCACCGCCGCCACTATCGCCGCCGCCAGAAGATCCATCGCCGCTGCGACCGTCGCCGCCTGATTTGGCAATTGCCGGAGACGATAATGTCGTTGACAGGAGCACCGTCATGACGGGAGGAACGGTAATTGCATATTTCCCGCAAGTGGTAAGGAAAGCCCTGCGATCGCTTTCCAGCTTCGAATTAACTTCAGAACCAGAACTTTCCATAAGTCGTACTCCCCCCCGTAACCTTGTCAGTTACCGTGGTTGAAACCCGCTTTCACGAAGCGAATTTTAAATCTTGCCCTTGCCTTTATTGCCAGGATTGCCCGGACCTGTTCCTGTCTCTTATACACATCTCCGAGCCCACGAGACTAGGCATGATCTCG
>OJBY01000497.1_pt1 | contig 20779 bp, 19 predicted proteins | sample 1591731 | NCBI WGS metagenome assembly OJBY01 (sample SAMN05416837, study PRJEB24817) | seawater metagenome | isolation source: Sea water | place: Canada:Atlantic | collected 2013-07
GATCAGCGACTTCCTTGGATGTTGGCCAGATGTCTTTCAGATAGACGTCGTTGCCGTCCTTGTCCTGACCCAGCGGGCTGTTGGCCAGATCGACGTTCATGTCACCGACCAGCGCGTATGCCACGACCAAGGGAGGCGACGCCAGATAGTTGGCGCGCACGTCAGGCGAAATCCGCCCTTCAAAGTTCCGGTTACCCGAGAGGATTGATGTCCCGATCAGGTCGTAGTCGTTGATCGCCTTGCTGATCGGTGCTTCGAGCGGGCCGGAGTTACCGATACAGGTGGTGCAGCCATACCCGACGAGGTTGAAGCCGATGGCGTCCAGATCCTCTTGCAGGTTTGCGGCCTCAAGATAGGCGGACACAACCTGGCTACCGGGCGCGAGCGACGTCTTGACCCAAGGCTTGCGTGTCAGACCCAAGGCACGCGCCTTGCGTGCAACCAGACCGGCACCGATCATCACATAGGGGTTGGACGTGTTGGTGCACGATGTGATCGACGCAATGACGATGGACCCGTCATGCAGCTGGTAGTTGCCATCTTCGGTTTGGACGTAGCCACGCTTGTGGTTGCCCTCGTCACCGGGGATGTCGCGTGGCTCGGGCTGGCCGCCCTCACCTTCCCAACGAACTTCGGCGTTGGCTGTGGTGTCTTTACCTTCGCGCACGCCCTTCACGTATTCTGCAAATGCAGTGTGTGCCGAGGTCAGTGCAATGTAGTCTTGCGGACGCTTCGGACCCGAGATCGCAGGCACGATGGTGCCCATGTCGAGCGACAGAGTGTCGGTGTAAACCGGCGCATAGTCATCGCCGCGCCACATGCCGTTTTCCTTGGCATAGGCTTCTACCAGCGCGATGCGGTCTTCATCACGGCCGGTGGTGCGCATGTAACGCAGGGTTTCGGCATCGATCGGGAAGAAGCCGCAGGTCGCACCGTATTCGGGGGCCATGTTGGCGATTGTCGCGCGGTCCGCCAGAGGCAGGCTATCAAGGCCGGCACCGTAGAATTCAACGAATTTACCAACCACGCCCTTCTCGCGCAGCATTTCGACCACTTTCAGTACCAGATCGGTCCCGGTAGTGCCTTCCATCATGGCACCGGTCAGTTCAAAGCCGATCACCTCGGGGATCAGCATCGAAATCGGCTGACCCAGCATCGCGGCTTCGGCCTCGATCCCGCCAACGCCCCAGCCCAGAACGCCGAGGCCGTTTATCATGGTGGTGTGGCTGTCGGTGCCGACGCAGGTGTCAGGATAAGCGACGAGTTCGCCGTTCTGGTCCTTGCTGGACCATACGGCCTTGGCAATGTGCTCAAGGTTCACCTGGTGGCAGATGCCAGTGCCGGGAGGCACGGCGGAGAAATTCTCGAGGCTCTTGGCACCCCATTTCAGGAAGTCGTAACGCTCTGCATTGCGCTGGTATTCCAGCGCCTTGTTCGCCTCGAAAGCGTGCGGAGTACCAAACTCGTCCACCATTACGGAATGGTCGATCACGAGGTTCACGGGCACCTGCGGATTGATCTTGGCGGTATCGCCGCCCAGCTTGCCGATGGCATCGCGCATGGCGGCCAGATCCACTACGCAGGGCACGCCGGTGAAATCCTGCAACAGCACGCGGGCAGGGCGATACTGGATCTCGTTGCCGGTGACGGGGTTCTTGAGCCAGCCCGCGATCGCATTTACATGCTCCTCACCCACGGTGAAGCCTTCATCCTCGAACCGCAGCATGTTCTCCAGCAGCACTTTCATGCTGAACGGAAGGCGGCTGACGTCGCCGATCTTCTCGGCCGCGGCGGAGAGCGAGTAATAGGCGTAAGTCTTGCCGTTCACTTCGAGAGATTTGCGGGTGCCAAGCGAGTTGGAGCCGACCTGTGTCATGGGCGTTTGGTCCTCTAGAGTATTGCGGATCGGCTCCATACTTGCGAGGGACGGAGCCTGTTCGATGGCGACCTGCGCGTTTGCGCCGCGTTGGTCAAGAGTGCAGGTCGACCGGCTAACAATGCAACGCGGCACGTGTGCAGGGTGTTCCACATGCGAAAAACAGAAGGCGAATAACGATGGCTATCGGAAAACCGGGCCGGAAAAGGGCTCCGCTGGGTGTCTTCCTGATGCTGGCAGCGCTTGTGGTTGCGGCATTTATCGGCGCAACCGCCGGGCTGGTGTGGCAATCGTCGGGCTGGTTCGACGAGGATGACCCCCAGGAAGTTGTAACGGTGGAAGCACCGGGCGAATAGCCGCTGGCGAGGGTCAAACACCGGAGACTTCGGTATTGCTGCCGCGCTTGGCCCTTGGTGCGGCGATCCAGCAGGCAACCACGATCAGCGCGGCACCGATGATGGTCGGTGGTGTCACCGCCTCGCGAAAAAAGAGCCATCCGAACAGCGCGGCCCACAGAAACCCGGTGTATTCCACCGGTACGAGCATTTGTGCTTCTGCGCGGGCATAGGCCCAGGCGATGACCATCGAACCGGCAACCGTCAGCGCTGCGGCCCCTGCAATCGTCGCAAGCGCCGCGACGCTTGGCATCACGAAGAAAAACGGTGCCGCCAGCAGTTGCACAAACCCGCCAACGCAGGAATGGAAGGTGGCAACTTCTACCGGTCCAGCGACTTGCGATTGCCTGCGGATGACCACGAAGTTGTAGGCATAGAGCAAGGCCGAAAAGAACAGGGAGGCAAGGCCCAGCAGCACATCCTCCTCCACTTCGGCTCGCCCGAGCCTTGCGCTGACGATTACCAGCGTCCCCGCAAGGCCGAGGATCGATGCGCCGATGGCATTGCGACTGATCTGTTCGCCAAGAAATATATGCGCGAAATACAGCGCAACGAGGGGCGCAATGAAACTGATCGCGATTGCCTCTGCGATCGGAAGCTTGGTGAGAGCGTAGAAGAACGTCAGCGCCATGAAGGTAGAAACCACGCCCCGTTCAAGGTGCAGGCGCATCACCGGCCTCTTGGGCCAGGCCCTTGTGCGCGCCAGCCAGACAGGCGCGATAAAGGCTGCGGCCAGCACGGATCGCAGTAGCGAAGCGGTGTAGACACCGATGGCAAGCGATGCGCTCTTCATCTGTGCATCCATCAAGGCCATGAAACCGACACCGGCAAAAGCCGCCAGGAACGGCAGAAACGGGTGATTGAGACGATCCATCAGCGCGTTCCCTACTGCGCTCGGGCTAATGCGTCACCCTGCGTCCGGCGCCCTTCGTCTGACAATCCATTCAGGCATGCGAAAGCGCCCCTGCTTGATCATGAATGCCAAGCGACAGTATTGTAGGGCAAACATGGTTAACAAGGACATGATTCGTATGCGGATGGCGCAAATTTGCGGGCTTGGAGTGATAGCGGCGCTATCATCGTCGCCTCTTTCCGCGCAGGTGCTGTTCGCACAGGATCCGCTGCAGAACGACGATGCCGCGCAGGTAACCGCCCCGCCGGTCTTCGAAATGCAGGAAGTCGTGCAGGAAGACCCGCGTGAGGCCATCGTTCAAAACTGGAACCTAGCGAATGCCATGGCCTTGGCGAGTCTCGTCGAAAATATCGGCGATGAAGGGCTTGATCCGGCGGACTATCGGCCAGACTTGCTGTCGGAAGAGATTGCGCGGGGTGAAGGCCCGGCGCTGGATGTTCGCGCCAGCGGTGTCTTCACCTGGCTGGTGGAAGACTTGCGCGACGGTCGCACGCCCATGGATTCTCGTAGACAGTGGTTCGTCGTTGACCCCGATGCCGATCTGATCCCTACTGGCGACCTTATGGTGCAAGTCCTCGCCAGCGGCGATATTGCCAGTATCGTCGATACTCTTGCACCGGTGCATGACGACTATGCCGTCCTGCGCGCGGCACTGGCCGATACGTCAGAAGAAGACGCGGAGAAACGGCAAATGATCCGCGCCAACATGGATCGCTGGCGCTGGTTGCCAAGGGACCTTGGCGGGCAGTATCTGCTTACCAACGTGCCGGAGTACCAACTGCGGCTGATGGTGAATGGCCAGATCATACGCAGCTATCGTACCATCGTGGGCAAGCCAGGACGCACTGCCACGCCGCAACTGGCGGAAACGGTGGAAGGCGTGGTCTTCAACCCGACCTGGACAGTTCCGCAAAGCATCGTGGTGGGCGAGGGGCTGGGCAACCGGGTGTTGAACAACCCAGGCTGGGCGCGCGCCAATGGCTATCGTGCAACGCGCGGGGCCGACGGCTATATCACTGTGGTGCAACAGCCCGGACCGGGCAATTCGCTGGGCATGATGAAGCTCGACATGCCCAATCCCCACGCGATCTTTCTGCATGATACGCCAGCCCGTAACTTGTTCGATAGCGACAACCGCGCGCGCAGCCATGGTTGCATCCGTGTCGAACGGGCGCTGGAACTGGCCATGACCGTGGCAATCCTGGGTGGCGGTGCCTCGCGGGACGAGGCCGTGGCAGTCTCGCAAAGCGGCGATTACACGCGCGTGCCGGTGGAGCGCACGATGCCGGTCTACATCACCTATTTCACCTATGGCGTGGACGTGGACGGAAACCTGCGTGAATTCGATGACCTGTACGATCGCGATGCGCCGGTTCTGGCGGCGCTGGACGCGCCGCGCGTGGGCAACCGATCAAACTTCAGTGCAGAGGAAATTGTGCCGATCGAACGGCCCGGCGCCTGATCGGGCGCTGATCAGATGCCCTCCTGACGGGCATTGTTGGCATCCGCTATGGCCCGAAAATCAACCGCGCTCTGCGGTGGAGGCGCCACAGTCTCGCCATCTGCGGCAATGCCCAGCCTATCGGCGAATATCAGGCGTCCACCCATCAGGCGGGTTAAGGCCCTTGGGAAGATCTCCGGCCCGAAGGCGAAACACCCGTTGGAACGTCCCAGCCTGCCCCAGCGCGCGACATGGTCAGGCGTGGAATAGGATGCGGCGTGCATTACGATAGCGCGCGGAAAGGCGTTGGAATTGCTTTCGTCCAGCCCCCCAAGCCGAACAGACGTGCCATAGCGGCCTTCATACCATTCCCAGGTGATATAGGCGCCGCGACTGGTGGCCCAGCTGTCGTGCAGATTGGAAAAGCCGTTGAGCCATCCGTCATGCTCCGGATCGGAGCCGCTGCCATGGCTGACCAGCGCGCTGTCCGCCGTGCCTGCCTCCAGGTTCACGAAATGAAAGCGCGGCTGGCTGGAATGCAGACCGAAATCTGCGATGCCGACAAGATCGGTGCGCCAAAGCTGCGACGCCGCACGCGATACCTCGCGCCGGGCAATGTCCAGCAGGCGCCGCGTGCGCGGATCGGGCGCGGCCTGCGCAAACACGCGGGCGGGCGCTGCAGCGAGCGCAGCCCCCGTGGCGAGAGAAGTCTTGAGAAGTTCGCGGCGGTTCATGTCAGTCATATAACAGGATCAAGGTGAACCTTGTCCATACAGCTCTGATCGCGATCAGTCTTTCAACCGCTCGATCGCGTTGAGGCTGGCAGCAATATAAGCGTTGTTGTCGTGCCGGTGCGTACCCACGAAATGCACGAAGCGCGTGTCATCACCCCAGTCTTCGTTCCAATAGTTCATGTAGCGCGAATAAGGCAGCACAACCGGCTCTGCCTCGTTGGAAAGGTGGAAGTTCGACGTGACCTGCTCCGTACCCCAGATGGTGATATCGTCCTCGCCGATCATGCGTTTCATTTCGTCAAGGAAAGCCGAGGCAAGCGGGCGGCCATTACCCGTGGCGGCAAACCCTGCGAAACCGGAACAGCCGCGCGTATACTTCCAGCCGCGCGCTGCAGGAATGGTGTCGAGCCGGGATTCGATGCGGGTCTGAACATGGCCCTGCGCCGGACCATCAGGATAGAAATGGCTGCGAAATTCGGCCAGTGGCAAAGGGCCCATCGCGGCGTCTTCTCCGCCGAGGAACAGGAAGCTGCGATTGCGGGCAATGGCCTCGCCAATTTCGGGGACGGACCCGATGGTTACCGTGTCGCTATCGAGTTGAATCCAGTATTCGCCCGCCCGGTTATCGAGGATCGTGAGAAACCGTTCCCAAGTGCCGCCAGCAGGAAATTCCTCCAGGTTTACATCGGCAATGCGCATGATCTGCGGATCGCCGCAGTGGTGGGCCAGGATCGCACGATCATGCGCGGTCAAGGTTCCATCGTCCAGAATGGCGATGCGGCCCCGACGCAGTTCGTGCCACAGCGATTTCACCGCCACCAGATAGGGAAGCAGAACCGCCGTTCCTATCATGGAGAACAGCACCACGCCATCCTGCAGGGGCTGCATTGGCGGCGTATCCAGAACGCCCCTGATGGCCTCTGCATGACGGGTGGCTTCCATCTTCGAGCGCCAGCGATGCGGGAGAAGGCTGTTCATGTTCATCGGGCCTAGTTCTCCAGCACCATGCGATCATCGGCGATGCGGACATGGTCGACGGTTTCGAGGAAGGATTGACCCAGCAGCGAGATGCTCAGACCTTCGGGAATGATTACGGCACGCACATCCTGCGCCTCGAAATCCCCCAGCCGCACGCGCGGCAGGCTGGTGTTGACGCCGTAGACCGGACCGCTGGCCCCATGCGCCACCGCTGCGACGTCAGCCTCATTCCAGTACAGGCCCATCGCCAGAGCATCCTCGCCTGTCAGCGCGACAACGCTGGCTCCGGTATCCACCAACATGCGCGACGGCACGCCATCTACCACCACATCGGCATAGAAATGTCCGTCATGCTCCCGCTGCAAGGCGATCTCGTGCCCCCAGCCGGATGCCTGGTTTTCCTGCAAGGCGCCAAGACGCAGGGCCTCGTCAGCCTGATCCGCCGGTTCATGCGCAAGTTGCTGTTCTTCCTCGGAAAGCGGCATGGCAACGCCAATCGCACCGCCGACGATCAAGACACAAACGAAAGGAAGCCGCATATCCATGAGGCAGCATCCTAGCGGCCAAGCATTGCCACAGGGTAAAGGCGGTTTTCATCGGCCATGGCCAGCATGGACGCGGCGTGTCGCCGCCCTACGATCCGCTGATCCTCGCCATATCCTCCCCCCAGCGCACTGGCGAGGGGCAGGCTCCGGCTTCGGGCTTGCGAGACGACGAAACGGTCGCGTCTTTCCAGCCCTGCATCGGAGAGCGCGAGGCGGCCCAGCTTGTCGTCGCCATGCGGATCGACACCCGCCTGGTAAAGCACGATATCAGGCGCAAAATTTTCGAGCAAAGCGGGCAATTCGCGCTCCAGCACTTCCATGTAGCCATCGTCATCGGTGCCATCTTGCAAGCCGATATCAAGGCTGGAGCGCGCCTTGCGGACGGGAAAATTCTTCTCGGCATGAATGGACAGGGTGAAGATATCATCGCGCAGCGCTGTAAGGCTGGCGGTGCCATCGCCCTGATGAACGTCAAGATCCACAATCAGGATTCTCTGCGCATCGCCCTGCGCGATCAGGCGGTTCGCGGCGACGGCAAGATCGTTGAACACGCAATAGCCGGCGCCTGTATCATACAGCGCGTGATGGCTGCCCGCCGCGGAATTGGCGGCATAGCCGTGCTCCATCGCCAGTTGCGCTGCCAGCCACGTGCCACCGTTGGTATGGCGCACGCGCGATGCGATATGCGCGGTGACGGGAAAACCGATGCGCCGCTCTTTCTCTCGCGGTACTTCGGCCACGAACACCTGTTCGACATAGTCTGGACAATGCACGGCCTCCAGCCATTCGCGCGGCATGGGATCGGGGGCATGTTCTGTGATCGGCGCTCCGCTCGCGCGCAATTCCTCCATTACAAGGTAATACTTGTCGAACTTGAAGCTGCCGCGGTCCGGGCGCGGTGCCATGTAATCGACGTGGTGAACGACGTGGAGCATGCGAAGTGGGCCTAGCCGTTGGCGATGTCCTTTGCCGCAATTGCCATCTCGGCAAGCTCGGCGGCCTCTTGCTCGTCGCCGGGATCGAGCAGCTCTACCTTGCGATCGATAAGCTGGTTATAGCTCCGGAAGAAGACGCCCAGTTCCCACATCATGGTGTCGCGCAGATCGGCCAGCTTGTGAACGTGGCCGAAGGTCTGGCTGAGCGGAGGCACGCCGACGACACGGTCATTGCGTACCATCTTGCCGTTCTCTTCCTGCTCCAGACGCAGGATCGCGACTGGACGTACTGCAACCAATGTGCCGGAAGGCAGCGCACCCCCTGAAAGAACCATAACGTCCAGTGCATCGCCATCCTCGGCCAAGGTTGCCGGAATGAACCCAAAATTGGCGGGAAAGGTGAGCCCTTCAGGCAGTTCGATGGCCCAGCGAAAAATGCCCAGCTTCTTGTCCAGATCGATCTTGTGGGTATTGCCCTTGGGACATTCGATGAAGGCGTTGAGCAGCCCGTCTTCAGTGCGCGCGGGGATACGGGCAAGATGGTCGGCGTCGATCACAGCTCGGCCCAGCGTTCCAGAGTGGCCAGCACTTCGGCGGAGCTGCGACTGGCGGAGTTGCGCCAGCTTACCGCGTCTGCGGGTGTGTTCATCAACTCCCCATCACCGTTCAGCACCAGCACGTTGGGCGTGCCTTCGGACGTGACGCCAAAGCGTTCCGCAATGTCGAGATTATAGCCGTCGCCGGTCTGCGGAAGACCAACATTCACGTAGACCGTGTGGTAATTCCTATCGAGCTGCGCTGCCAGTTCCGGCTCCATCAGGTAACTCGTCAAAGCGCGGCTGTCGTGACACCAGTTGGCACCCATCACCAGCAGAACGAGCTTATTTTCCTCGGTCGCCTTCGCCAGAGCGGCATCGACTGCGGCTGTTGCATCGATTGTCGGATCGAAGATCGCGCCCTCAGGATGGGAAATGTCATCAGGTGCATCCGCGTGCGAAGCGCCGGTTGCTGCGCAGCCGGACAGCAAGGCAAGTCCAATCAGCGCGCCCAGCGCGGGGCGCAGCTTCATTCAGCCGCCTCGGCGTGGGGATCGAAAGCAGTAGCTGTACCAGCGTCGATCTCGGCAGCCTTTTTCTCCACCAGTTCCGCGATGTGATCGAGCATGCGTTCACTCTCGACGTGGTGATCGGTCACGCCGGAAAGATAGACCATGTGCTTGCCCGCGCCGCCGCCGGTGATGCCGATATCGGTCTCGCGCGCTTCGCCGGGGCCGTTGACCACGCATCCCAGCACGGAAAGGCTCATCGGCGTCTTGATATGCTCCAGTCTCGCTTCCAGCGCCTCCACCGTGCGGATCACGTCGAAACCCTGCCGCGAGCATGATGGGCAGGACACCACCCGCACGCCGCGGGTGCGCAGGCCCAGCGCTTTCAGCATTTCGAAGCCGACTTTCACTTCCTGCTCGGGCTCCGCCGAAAGAGAGACGCGGATCGTATCGCCGATGCCCGCCCACAGCAGGTTGCCGATACCGATGGAGCTTTTCACCGTGCCACCGATCAGGCCGCCCGCTTCGGTGATACCCAGGTGCAGCGGGCAATCCACGGTTTCAGCCAATCCCTGATAGGCGGCCACGGCCAGGAACACGTCGCTGGCCTTTACCGCCACCTTGTATTCGTGGAAATCGTGATCCTGCAACAGCTTGATATGATCGAGCGCGCTCTCGATCAGCGCCTCGGGACACGGTTCGCCATATTTTTCCAGCAAGTCCTTTTCCAGGCTGCCCGCGTTCACGCCGATGCGGATTGCGCAGCCGTTGGCTTTGGCCGCGCGCACCACTTCGGCCACGCGTTGGGACGAGCCGATGTTGCCGGGGTTGATGCGCAGGCAGGCCGCACCCTTGTCCGCCGCTTCCAGCGCGCGTTTGTAGTGGAAATGGATATCCGCCACGATGGGGACATTGGCCCCCTTCGTGATCTGGTCGAAATTCGCGGTCGATTCCGCCGTGGGGCAGGACACGCGGATGATATCGGCACCCACATCCTCGCAGCGACGGATCTGGTCGATGGTGGCGCCCACGTCTTCCGTCGGGGTGTTCGTCATCGTCTGAACGGTGATGGGCGCATCGCCGCCGACCGGTACATCGCCGACCATGATCTGGCGGGACTGGCGGCGCTCTATCATGCGCCAGGGGCGAACCTTGGAAATCGCGTCTGCAGACATGGGGACGATATAGGCCCGCTTGGATGAAGGAGCAATGACAGGGCTGCGCATTTGCGGCATGACTGCGCCATATGGACAATTCCGACATGAAACCGGCCCCCGACTGCCCCGACGATCATCCCTTGCTGTTTGCACGCGTGCTGGACGGCGTAGGCGCAGGCAGACCGCTGGAATGGGATGAAGCTCGAAGCTGGCAGCCATCCGGGCCGGGCGAGGTGCTGTGGGTGCACCTGTGCCGAAATCGGCCTGGCGTGATGGCCTGGCTGGAGGAACTGGACATACCGGAACCCACGCGCGAACTGCTGGTAAGCGATCGCACCCGCCCGCGCGCCTTCCGCGAGGGTAACACGCTGGTTGCCACACTACGCGGCATCAATTTCAATGCCGGTGCCCAACCTGAAGACATGCTTTCCATGCAGTTATGGTGCGATGGAAGCCGCCTCATCACCTTGCGCCGCCTGCCATTGCAGACCCCGCGCAGGGTGCTGGCCATGATCGACCGGCGCGAGGGCGGTCCTACCGATGCAGGCGCGCTGATTACCGAGCTTACCGAGGCGATGATCAACCGCATGAACCGCTCCATCGTGGATATGAACGAGCATATCGACACGCTGGAGGATCATGAACAGGACGGCGAGGCGGAGCAAATGCTGGAGGAGATCGCCATCATCCGCCGCAACTGCCTGGGGCTGAAGCGCCACATGGGGCCGATGCACGAGGCGCTGGAGGCCATTTCGCGCTATGCGCCGCCCTGGTTCGAAGATCACGATCGGCGCGAGATCGCCGAATCCATCGACCGTTTGCGGCGGTATCTGGAAGATCTGGATATCAGCAAGGAAAGCGCCGTTGTGTTGATGGACGACATTCGCGGACGATCCATCGCACGCAACGAACAGGCGACCTACCTGCTAACCATCGTGGCGGGTATTTTCCTGCCGCTTGGCTTCATCACTAGCTTGTTGGGAATAAATGTCGGCGGGATGCCGGGCGTGGAAGATGGCGATGCGTTCTGGATCGTGGTGGGGCTTTGCGGAGCAATCCTGACGGTGCAGCTTGCCTTGTTCTGGAAATGGAAATGGCTGTAGCGCCGATGATGCACACGGGACGTTCCTGATGGAAGAACACGGTACGGGCTTCATGTTGAGCGATGTGCTGGTGATGCTGGCCTTTGCCATGGTGGCGGTGCTGGCGTTCCGCCGGGCAGGACTGGGCGCGACGCTGGGTTACCTGGTTGCAGGGGCGCTGATCGGGCCATCCGTGCTTGGCCTGGTGGACGGGGCGGAGGAGATGGCCGAGGTCGCCGAACTGGGCATCGTCATGCTGCTGTTCGTCGTGGGGCTGGAACTGTCGCCTGCACGGTTATGGCGGCTGAAAGGCGCGATATTCGGGCTGGGCCTGGCGCAGGTTACGGCTTGCGGCCTTGCGGTAAGCGCCACCGTGCTGGCGCTGGCAGGCTATCCACTCGCCGCGGCGCTCGCCATCGGACTGCCGCTGGGCCTGTCTTCCACCGCACAGGTGCTGCCGATGCTGCAGGCCGGTGGGCAACTGCGCACGCCCTTTGGTGAACGAGCCTTTTCGATCCTGCTGTTTCAGGATCTGTCGATCATTCCCCTTATCACGATCGTTGCAGCCCTGGGCCAGAATGGCGGCGACGGTCCATCGGGCTGGATGCTGGGCCTGTTGACGCTGGCGGCCGTGTTCGGACTGGTGGCGGCAGGCCGCCTTTTGATCCAGCCGCTGTTCCGCCTTATCGGTCATCTGGGAGAGCGCGAACTGTTCATCGTCGCGGCGCTTTTTACCGTGGTTGCCAGTGCGGTGGTGATGACTAGCCTGGGGCTGTCTGCAGCCCTTGGCGCCTTCATCGCTGGGGTGATGCTGGCCGATACGCCGTACCGTCACGAGCTCGAGGCGGATATCGAGCCGTTCCGCGCCATTCTGCTGGGGCTGTTCTTTGTGGCCGTGGGCATGATGCTGGATTTGCGAGTGATTGCTGAAAATCCGTTCTTCGTGATCGGATCCGCCATCCTGCTGATCGCCCTCAAGACAGGCATCATCATGGTATTGGGCCTGTTGCTCAAAATGACCTGGCGCGGCGCGCTGGCGCTTGGCCTGTTGCTGAGCCAGGGCGGCGAATTCGCCTTCGTGCTGTATACGCAGGCGCTTGGTGGCGGCTTGATATCGGGCGACCAGTCGAGCCTGTTCGGGGCCATCGTAACGCTGTCGATGGCGGCCACACCGTTCCTGATGCTGGCAACCCGGCGTGTTCGGCGCGAACCGGCAAACGATGACGCGGAAGGTACGGGCGAAGGGCCGCACGACGAAGGGGCGAGCGCCATCGTCGTGGGGTATGGCCGCTTCGGGCAAAGCGTTGCGCAGACCTTGCTGTGCGGGGATCTGTCGGTAACGCTGATCGACAGAAAGCAGCGCCAGATCGACCTCGGCAAAGAGTTCGGCAGCAAGGTCTATTTTGGCGATGGGACGCGATTGGACATGCTGCGCCAGGCCGGTGCGGGCGAGGCTCAGTTGATCATGTTCTGTATCCACGATGTCGATCGCGGTTTTTTGTCGTCGGTGAAGGAAGCCTTCCCCAAAGCTGCGATCTATACGCGTGGTTATGATCGGCGCACCGTCATCGAACTGGCAGATGGACCGGCCGAATACGTCATGCGCGAAATGTTCGAGTCCGCAGTGCGGATGGGTCTGATGGGCCTGGAAAATGTCGGTCTTAGCGAACGCGCTATTGATGCAGCGGAAGCAAGGCTGCGCGGCCACGATCGCGAGCGCATGAACGTGCAGATCGAAGGCGGAGACATCTATGCCGCAAAGGAAATGACGCGCGAACAGCAACGCCAGTTTCGGAGCCGGGATTAGAAACCGGGGACAATACGACGTTACTCTTCCATGGTGACCCCCAGCAGATGCTGCTGCGCAGCGACAACGGGCAGGGGCCGCGCGAACAGGTAGCCCTGACCGTAATCGACACCCAAGTGCTGCATCACCTCGCGCTCTTCTTCGGTTTCGATCCCCTCTGCCACCAGCTTGGCACCGATATCGTGAGAGAACTGCACCATGGCTGCGCCGATGGCGCGGCGTGCGGGATCCTTGTCGCAATCGCGCGTAAGTACCATATCCATTTTCAGGATATCGGGTTGTAGTTCGATCAGGTGACGCAACCCTGCGTAGCCGGTGCCGACATCGTCAATGGCGATCTTGGCGAAAGGCTTCAGAGCGGCGATTTCGCGCGCCAGGGCCGGAAAATCGTCTACGTGCTGATGTTCGGTGATTTCGATCACGAGATTGGCTGGTTCGAATCGCTCCAGCGTCTCGCGCAACCTGCCGGATAGAATGGTGGCAGGGGAAGCGTTGATCGCGGCGTAGATGCCATCGGGCACTTGTCCCACGGTTTCCAGCGCGCAGCGCACAGCGGTCATTTCCAGTTCGCTTCCCAGGCCCGTACGCTCGGCATCGTCAAACCAGGCCTGCGGGCCGCGCTTGTTGAGATCGGGGAAGCGCGCGAGGCATTCAACGCCCACCGGTTTGCCGGTCTTCAAGTCGTGAATTGGCTGTTGGAACATGGTGACAGCATGGCCATCGAGCATGGCCAGCACCCGTTCGCGCGCACTGCGCAGGATGATGTCCTTTTCCAAGGAAGTCTCGATCCGTTCGCCCACCAGACCTGCAAAGCTTTTCAGGATCTCGAGATCACGCAAATTCATCGTGCGGTCCGGCGTACGGCCCAAAGCACAGAAGCTGCCCCAGACGGTGCCGTCCGCCAATCGTAGCGGAGTGTTGATGTGACAGCCGACGGGTAGGAAATCGGTAATCGCCAGCTTTTGTGTAAGCGGATGGTCCGCCGGGTCCTGGATCAGTTCGGGCAGGCGCCCTTGTAGGACGTGCCAGCAATAGGAGTCCTCGCGATCCTCGCGATAGCCAGCGCCCATAGGCAGGTCCAAATCGGAACTGACATGGGTCAGTTCGCGCTGGTCGTTCTCGACGTATCGGGAGACGAATGCGATCTCCACACCCAGGTGCCCGCGCACGCTGCGCAGGATCCGCTCGATGCCGGGGTCAGTCACCAATTCATCGGCCAGCGGCGGGGCCGGTGCCATATCGAACGCAGGAAGTTGGATAGCCGTGTTTACCATCGCTACCGGTATGCTTGAAAAGAGCTAACTCCCTCTTAACCGACACCGGTTTTGCGCCAGTCAAATGCGCAATTCGTAAAGAAATTCATGGTCGCGCTGCCGCCCGACCCAGAAGTCGATATCGGCTTTCTTTCCAAAGCCATAGCGGTGGTAGAACCGCTGTGCGCCCCGGTTGTCGCTATAGACGGACAACTGCACGGCGTCGCATGCCTGCTGTTTCGCGAAAGCCAGGCACCATTCCATCAGCGCCGCGCCGATCCCTTCTCCCGTGCGAGCGGGATCGGTGTAGAGTTGACCAAGGCAAAGCGGACTGCTGGCGTCCGAATGCACGGCATAGGGGCTGGGCTGCTTCACCTTGATGAAGCCGGTTAGCCCACTTCCTTTCTCATCTTCGGCAAGGCGATGGGTGAAGGCGGGATCGCCGATTGCCGCCCTTACTGCTTCGACGCAATAGACTTCTTCCAGGAAAACGCGCAGGTCTTCCGCGCGATAGAGGTGTTCGAACGCATGGCAGAAGCTTTCCCGGCCGAGGCGAGCAAGGTTTTCGGCATCGGCAAAAGAAGCGGGGCGCAGGATCATGACCCTGCGCCCCGTAATATGTTGGTGCGTGATGTAAAGCTTATGCGCCGGGCGGCAGATCCTTGGGATCGTCCTCCACCGTAGGCCGGCTGGTTGTGGAGGAGTTCTGCTCAAGATAGCGATCCGCCTGTTCCAGCTTGCGGCCGGCCCATTCGCGGCCACCAAGTCCGAAGGCGAGAGCGGCAGCCACGGCGCCGCCGATGACCAGCGCACTGAATGCCGTTTGCACGATTTCCTCGCCAACGCCCATGAACTGCAGGCCCATGAAGGTGAACAGCACGATAGCCGCCCATTTCACGACGGAACCTGGCATGCCGCCGATAAGACGTGCCAGCATGCCTGCGATCAGGAAGCCAGCGGCGATTACCACGCCGCCGAATACCACCTTGCCGCCAAGTTCCAGTACCTCGTCAAGGATCATCGTCAGCTCCGGGAAACCGAGCAGGCGAGTGGCCGCGATGGCGAAGAACAGCATGATCGCGATCTGCGCAACCCGCGCGAAGATGGACGATACGCTGGTACCGGCGGGCAGGACATCGGTATTGGTGAAAGCGCGATCCACACCCAGGCCCGGCAACACTTCGCGCAGCAACTGGGCGACGAAGCGGGCCACCAGATAGCCGATACCCAAAAGCAGCGCGGCACCGATGATGCGCGGAATGGCATCCAGGATCAGGCCAAGCATGTTGCTGGCCGGTTCCGAAACGCTTTCGAGACTGAGGGCTTCCAGTGCCATGATCGAGACGAAGATCACAATGATGGCATAAAGGATCGTGCCGATGGTCTTCGACAGTCGGGTATTACCAGTCAGCGTTTCCGCCCCACCCCTGTTGACCCATTTGTCAAAATCAACGGTCTGCAAGGTGGTAACGGTCAGATCGCGCACGATCCTGGCAACCATCAGGCCGATGAAGAAGATGAGCGCCGCCCCGATCATGTTGGGTATGAAGCCCATTATGTCGTCAAGCAGCGTAGTCACCGGGCGCATCACGCCGCCAAGGCTGAACACCTGAAGGATTGCCAGCAGGCCGAGCAGCCAGATCAGCATGGAAACGATCTTGCCCAGTTGCAGCCCGATGCTCTCGCCCGAAGACGTGCTGCGTTGCAGGAAGCCGACATTGTCCACGAGCTTCGCAAAAGCCCATTTGGCCGCCTTTGCCAGCAGCCAAGTGACGAGCAGAATGACGAGGGCAATCCCTATTTTTTCAAGGATTTCTACGAACAGGCCCTGATCAAAGCGATAGTTTCCGACGCTCATGCTATTGTACTCCCCGTTATGTTATGTTCACCGTAACACGCTTGCGGCGGATATCGCAAACGATGGGTTTTCAGGAATATTTGTCGCGCTTGCGCTTGCCGAAACGCATCTTGCTTTCCAGATGGCCCCGCAGCGCGGCGTAGAACGCCTCCAGAAATTCGCGCTCGTCGCCTGCACCCAGTTGCCAGCCAATCTTTCCGGTGATGGCTTCGGCCACTTCGCGCAAGGGTTCCGGCCTGTTCTGCCGCAGCACCCCTTCCAGCACCTGCAGTTCATGTTCGCCATAAACCGAAAGCTCGGTCTCTGCGAAGCGGTAATCTTGCGCCCGGTCCGGTGTTACAGACATCGCCTCTTTCAGCTTCGCCTGTCTCGCTTCGACGACCCAGGTTCCCGCCACGATGTCTCCGGCGCGTAAGGCGTCCTTATTAAAAACGGGAAACAGCACGAACACCGCCAGCCAGATGAAAGTGGCAATGCCAAAGGCGCCGGAATTGTGCCCGCCACCCAATAGGAAGAAAGCGGGCACGAACACCTCGATATCGCGCATCAGGTTGCGGGCTATCACCATCTCGGCAGTCAACCTGCCTCCGTCGCGCGCTGCTACACGCAGACCGACGATCCGTTTGCCCGGCGTTGCCGCGCGCGGACCAAGCTCGAACCAGAGGAAATATCCGTAGCGCGAGAGGAACAGGAACAGGATCACCAGCACCAGCAGGCCTTGCAGCACGGGACTGGCCTCTGGCGAGGAGCTGATGTCGAGCAGTCCGAAGCCGATGGCCGAAAAGAGCAGAAGCACCGCGATGATCCCGACAAACAAAATCACGAGATCGAGCAAAAGGGCGCCTGCGCGCGCACCTTTGCTGCCGACGGTCAGGGGAAGCGAGAGACCTTCGGGCGTCACCAGTGTACGGGCGCGCTTCGATCGATCCGCTTGCAATGCGGCGTGGGCTTGATGGGCGCTCATGTATCGCGTTCCTGCGGGGCAGGGGTCAGTGCGAAGTACAGCGCCCAGAGCAATAGCATCGCGCCACCGATGGCGAAGCGGGCGGACGTGCTGCCAACGAGCTGGCGAACGTAACCCTCCAGCAAGCCTGCCACGATCAGCATGATGGTGCAGCCCGCCATTACCTGTGCTGCGCGCACACCGGCGGTCTGCATGGCTGACAGGATGGAGCGGTCTCCCGGAAAGACCATGGTGCGGCCCACATGCAATCCCGCCGCCCCTGACAATAGGATCGCGCCGAGTTCGGTGGTGCCATGCACGCTGAGCCATGCAGCGAAATCGAGGCCAAGTCCGGCTTCTGCAAACACCCAGTACATCGCCCCCAGCAGCGAGAGGTTGTAGACCAGCAACAAAAGCGTGGGCACGCCAAAGGCAAAACCCAGCGCAAAAGCGAGGATGCACACGCCGGTGTTGTTAGAGAACAGATAGGTGGCAAAAACGCCCAACCCATCAGCATTCTCCGCCGTGCCAAGGCTTTCTCGCAGCACTTCGGGGTCAGCGCCGGGAACGCGGCCGCCTGCCATTCCGCCCGATACCAGCGAATAATACCATCGCTCATCCTGGTCCACCAGCAGCCAACCCACGATCGTGCCCGCCACCATCACCACCAGCGCGATGCAGATATCCAGCCAGATGGCGCGCACCGCTGCACTCCAGCCACCTCCCAGGAAACGGCGGAGCCATCCGATCAGCCCGATACGCGGGCCGTATATCTGGAACCATGCGCGCCGCACCAGCGCCTCCAGGTAATTCAGCGTCGCTGCATCCAGCGAAGTTTCGCGCGCCACGGCAAGGCTGGACGCGGTATTGCGATAGAGCACCGGCAGTTCCAGCAGATCTTCATCGCTGATGCGGCGCGGGCGGTTCTTTTCCAGTGCGGTAACGATGTTATCCAGCCGCCGCCAATCGGCTTCGCGTTCCAGTCGGAACCGGTCCGAACGCAGCGACGCAGCTTCGATATCGGCGGGCGGCGTAATCTCTGCCTTCCTGAATAGCGACAGGACCATCAGCCAATCGCCTCGGCACGCTTGGTTTCCAGATAGAGGTCTATCAGGCGATAGCCGATCGCATCATGCCGGGCCTCTATCACGTTGACACCCAGGCGGCGCAAACGGGTCAGCACCAGTTCGCGTTGGCGGGCAAGCCCGTCTGCCCCCACCGCCACGGCGATATCACTCATCGTATCGGGTTCGATGTTCGTCAGTTCTTCCAGTTCAGTATCGATCATGGTGACGAAGATCACCAGGTGATGGCGCACCAGCCGTTCGACGCTCTCCACCATCAGCTGCGCCGAGGTGGGATCGGTAAAGTCGGAAAACAGCACGATAAGGCTGCGCCGTTTCAGCCGCGCGGTAAGAGTGGCGAGTGCAAGTGTGAAATTGGGTTCACGCGGCGTATAATCCAGCTGCGCCGCCGCACTTTGCAGTCGATGAAATGCACGGGTGTCCGTGACAAACGGCGTCATCACCTGCGGCTGGTCGGCAAATCCGAAGAGGCTCACCCTGTCACCGCCTTTCAACGCGACGTAGGCCGCCATCAGCGCTGCAGAAACTGCGCGATCGATGCGCGGCAGACCGTCTACTGGTTCGCACATGGACTGGCCGCAATCGAAGGCGAACACGATCTGGTTATCACGTTCCGCCTCGTTCTCGCGGGCATAGAGCGCCGTGTGTCGGGCGCTGGCCTTCCAGTCGATGCGGCGGCGATCCATGCCCGGTTCGTACTCGCTCAGCGCCTCGAACTGGGTCCCCTCGCCGCGTATCCGGCGTGCGACAAGGCCAAACTGGCTATCGCGCAGAAAGTTTTGCAACACCGGCGAACGCACAGGCGAGAGATCGGGCCAAACGCGCACCTTGGCGTCGATTGATGCATGTTCCTGCCGCACCGCCAGACCGAGCGGCCCTTGCCAGCGGAGCCAGAGATCATGCAATTCCCCCGGCCCGCGGCGCACCGGAACAAGTGTGCCTTCGCCTGAAAACCGCCCCGCTTCGCCAGTCGGCTGGAGCAGGAATGTCGCAGCGCCCCCTTTTCCCAGTCGCGCGTCGAAGCCTATCGCGACTTCGGGCAGGGCCGCGTCACCATCGCGTTCTATTTTCGCCTCTATCCGGATTACTGAGGCCTGACCCACTTCGGCATCGGGCGGCGCATGATATTCGAGCGATAAGAGCCTGCCCGCCAGCCAGCCGTCGACCACCGCCACCAGCAGCAGAGCCAACCCCGCGCAAGGTGCCACGATCCATGCAGACGGCGCCGTGGCGGCGATCACCACGGCAAACGGCACTAGCAAGGCCAGCATAACCAGCGCTCGCGCGGACGGCACGATGGGGATTGCAGGCAATCCGGCAAGAAAGACGCGCAGGCGGTTCATGGCGCCTAGCGCGGAGCCTCGGTCTGCTCGATCATAGCGGCGACAAGGTCTTCCACCTGCTTGCCCTCTATCTCGGCGGCGGGGGATAGCAGCAGCCGATGGCGCAGACAGGCGGTCGCCAGTGCCTTCACGTCATCGGGGATCACATAGGCTCGCCCCTCCAGCGCGGCACGGGAGCGCGCGGCATTGGCCAGCAACACGGCAGCGCGCGGCGATGCACCGCTGGCAATGTCGGGATTGTCCCGCGTGGCGCGCACCAAATCGACGGTATAGCCCACCACCTCGTCAGACAGGGTCACGCTTTTGACGGCTGCCTGGGCACCGGCGATCAACCCAGCATTGGCGACCTGCGCGATACCGAAATCCGCCGGGGACTGCGGCCCGCTGCGCTCACCAAAGCGATGCACGATGCGCGCCTCTTCCTCGACGCTGGGGTAGGGTACCAGCAGCTTGAAGGCGAAGCGGTCCAGTTGCGCTTCGGGCAAGGGATAGACGCCCTGGTTCTCGATCGGATTCTGAGTGGCGACCACCATGAAATTGTCGGACAGGGAATGGGTGTCGCCATCCAGCGTCACGCGCCGTTCCTGCATCGCTTCCAGCAGCGCGGCCTGTGTCTTGGGCGGGGTGCGGTTGATCTCGTCGGCCAGCAGCAGTTCGCGAAAGATCGGCCCGCGTGTCAGGGTGAACTGGCTGGTCTGGAAGTTGAACAGGTTGGAACCCAGGATATCGCCCGGCAGCAGGTCCGGCGTGAACTGGATGCGACCAAATTCCATGCCAGTGGCGTGGGCAAAGCACTGCGCGAGGAAAGTCTTTGCCGTACCCGGCGGGCCTTCCAGCAGCACGTGCCCCTGCGCAGTCAGTGCGATCAGCAGATGATCGACAATGTCATCCATGCCGACGATCGCCTTGGCCACCTCGCCACGGATCGTGTTGGCGAGTTCGGCGGTCTGTCCCAGCGTCATTGCCGACTGGGGTGCAGTCTCTGGCGTTTCACTCATTGTGTCAGAGTCCTTTCGAATGTCCGCAGGGCACGTGCCGCGCGGATGATGTCTCTCGGGCGTTCGGCCTTGCGCAGGTCGGCAGCAAGGCGGGAAAAGGTGGCGCCATCGTGGCCGCGCCGCGCCATGGCCCGGTCTATCGCTGCCTCGCGCGCATCGGCTTCGGAAACACTACGCAGACCCAGCCCCCTGGCCAGGCGCCGTCCTACCATGTCTTCATAGGGTTGCTTGAGAAGGTGCCAGCGCTTTACTTTTTCAACCAGAGCCGCGCCATTGCGCGCCAGCTGCCGCTTTCCCTGCGCCATGGCGGGTGCTTCCGCTACAGGCGGGCCGAAGCGGCGGAAGGCACGCCATCCGATCACCCTGTCTCTTATACACATCTGACGCTGCC
>OJBY01000499.1_pt1 | contig 20695 bp, 16 predicted proteins | sample 1591731 | NCBI WGS metagenome assembly OJBY01 (sample SAMN05416837, study PRJEB24817) | seawater metagenome | isolation source: Sea water | place: Canada:Atlantic | collected 2013-07
ATCACTCCCTGACGAGAGGTGAGAATGCGAAATGACTGTCGCTGGTTTAGACGCTGAACAAGCGTTTGGCCTTGACGGCGGTCGTCCCGTTCTTGTGCCGGAAAGCGCGCGTTCAGTTCATCGCTTTCAATGCGATACTTTCCTGTTTCTTCAACGAACTCCACTGAACAATGGATTTCCTGATCATCGATTTCGATCGTGAAGTTTCCATTCGCTTCATCAACGTCTGAACACAGATCGAAGTAGTTAACATCCTCATGCAAAACGAAAGCCGCTCCCCCGACGTCATCGTCACGCATGTCGTCCAGTGACGGATCTATAAGGATGGAGACTGGCTGGGAATCTTCCGTCGTGACATCTTCAACGATGGCAGCATAGCGATCGAACACAGGGCTTCGAGAACGACCATTGTCACTTAGCTCGGCGGCGACTTCTGCCGTCCACCCAACATACTCGGCTATAGGCACATAGCGTTCAGATGCATCTCGCAAGCGCGAGCGCCCAAACCCAACATATCTAGCGCTGCCATCTACAAAACCCGCCGCCGTCGAAGGCACGAGCGATGGGTCAAGTAAGTCAGTGAATACGTCGGCAAAGGACCGTGTTCGCATAGCCATGCCGCGAATAGCGTGCTGCGACATATCGAGTGAAGAGAAAGACATACGTGAAAGGCGAGAAGCATTGTCTTCGTCGTCTTTCGGAAAGGCCTTCTCCATGAGAGAGCGACCAGCGCGCTTTAGCTTGAGGCCAGCCGTATCGACAACAAGTCCTTCGGTATCGTGCATGAACACAAACTCGCCCTGCTGGACCGCGACAAATATCCCGAGCTTCCATTCAGAAAAGAAACGGTCAATCAGATAAGGTGAATTGCGCCAAGCGTAGTAAGAAAACCCCAATGCATTGCCCGGCATGCCGTCTACGGGCGTAATCTTGAAACGATCTTTATCCATGATCGCTTCTTCGATAACCGATCCAAAGACCTGAATATTGGGAAGAGGTTCAATTGTTTTGAGAATGGCAGCGGATTGGGGGAGCTGGATATCAACTGCCGCAAGCGGTTGCTCAAACTCAAACCGCCCTCGAAACTCACCGCTGATATATTGGTATTCAGCCATGTATTCGAGCAAACGGTCAGGCAGAGTCACTTCGTTGCTAACGATGTGCTCAGTCTTTCGTGCAGCATAATCCTCATAGCCCTTATAGCGTTCCCAGGCAGTGTGAATTCGTGATGCGTTAGCCGGAGAACCAACGACCCACCCTGTTTGCCGAAAGCGCGCATCGCCCTTTGAATGTCGTGTGGCCCGGCCTATCTGCTGTACGAGTTGACGCGCATTGCCCATGAGGTCAAAGATGCCGACGGCGACAAATGCGGGATCATCAATGCCTTCCATCAACTTGTACTGATGAATCCAAAAAGTGGCATCAGCACGATTGTGCTGAGCAGATGCAACGCTGGTAAATCGATTCTGATTTTGAGGAGTCCTCCTGGCGCGGTCATGTATCACTAGAGACTGAGTTTCAAAGACGCGGTCAATTTCGGATTGAAGCATATACAGAGTATCTAGGTCATCACCACGCACCATGACTTTCGGTTCGGTACCATCGCGAAACCAGTTTCTTGCAGCGGCGAGCCTGTCGGAAAGTTCTTGATGCAAGATTTCGACAAACTGATCTACAGCCGCTTGCCGGTCGCCCTCTGGTTCAACAGCAGGAAGAATGACTTCGGCAGGACGTATTATCTTTCGCGCAATGGCTTGTGCGTGCGGAAAGTTGAAGAGATAGCGGCCCCTAACCCTGAACGACTTGTAGTCATTTCGATAGGGTGTGGCGCTTAGAAGAAGCGTCGGTAAATTGAACTCCCGTACACCACGGGACCACGACACTGCTGGTTCGTAGTGGCCTTCATCTACAATAACCAAATCGAAATTGTCACGTATCTCCGCGAGCATAGCTTGGCAGGCCGCTGAGCCAGGTGCATCGGGATCGAACGCCGCTTTCCGAATGGCACCGAGGGCATGATGCGTGCCGACCAGAATGGCCCTATCCACATCATCCCCTCCGAGGTTTTGAACAATTTGCCGGGCACCACTTGGCAGAAGTTTATCAACATAAACATCGTCGAGTGCCGTTCCCATAGTTTGAGCATCACCGGTAAAGAGGGCGGTTGCATCAACTTCGTAACCCATGTGCTTCCAGAAACGATGGCGAATATCGGCGATCAATTGTTTTGTGAGTGCTGCGCGAGGCGTTAGAACAAGTACACGCCGCACGTCTGGCAGACAGCGCGCCAGTACGGCAATAATCCCGGACTTCCCTGTGCCGGTTGGTAACTTGAGAAGAGCGGCTTCAATTTGTTCCGGACGCTCAGGAATTGATTTGTTGCCGTTTAGATAAGCGACCACTGTCCCGATAGCCGCTTGCTGATGTTCCCAAAGACCGGGGGCATCGTCTGCCGCCTCCCAAAACCCGTAGGATTGAAGACGTCGAATGTCTTGATCAAATGCCCGCGCATCAATCACATCCGCGTGCAATGAAGTCCGCCCGTCGGCAATGAGGTGTCTTAAATTCAATTTCTTATCCAAATACGTACCAAACAGGCGCCACAGCTCACCCTAAGGTTGAGAGCGTAACATCTTATTATTGCGATAGAAAGGACCGCCTAAGTGGCGGCCCGATAATCAAATTGAAGTCCGTGCAGGTAATCCGCAGCGCGCTGCGCATGCTCAGCAGAAGAGAAAATCACGCGTTTGTCATTCTACAACGCGGTGAGCTACGAACCGAAACTGGGCTCATGATCATCGCGACCTTCAGAAGCCCTTACGAGGTCGATATTGAGGAGAACTGCGCCCAACTCGGCGGCGAAATCTTTACTGAAATAGCCTTCATCGCAAAATCGCATGCGCCCGAAGGGACTATCAGGGCAGAATATTTTGATACGCCCTGTGGACGCTCTCATATCAAAACGCCAACGGCAGTTTCGAAAGCTTCAGTAAACTTGCCTCCGTCAGAGCATAGGCTTTGCGAGCGCAGCGAACGGCCGGTCTGACGGGCCGCATCGCTGCATGGCGATCAATGAGTGAATGTCTCCTTTGGGCCGTGATCGTTTTAAGACCATCAATGCCCAAAGGCAGCCCAATCACTAAGACACGTTCTATAGCTAATGAACTAAACTAAAATCCCTTCAGCTCGCGCAGATACCGACCAAAGATTTATCAAGAAAAGAGCTTAGTGTGCGAATATAACTAACTCTTTTTAAACATGCATCGAAAAAAGATGCCCAGAGGGCACCCTAAGTTTCGCATAGCCAAGCTCATCGTTCACCGCTCGTTTGTTTTATGCCTGCGGCTTGGCCATCGTTAGGGGCTAGCGCACCGGCCCCCTGTTCGATGGAATGAGAAAAGAAACTATCTCCTTTCTCATTCCGAAACTGCTAGCAATTTGACACCGTAATGAGATGTAACGTCATGCCTTTTGGTAGCTCACGTCCGATAGTTGCCTCGTTTCTTCTCCGTTATTGCCGAACTAGACCATCAAACTTCAAAAAGGATCTGGCCCCAGCCCGCGTCAATATAATCAACAACTTACGCGAGCTGGGCGTTAATCACCCTGTAAATGGCCGCCAAAACACTCGAAATGGGCTTCATATGCTTGGCTTTTCAGCAAGGCCGGGGCGTTTGTCTTAGCTGCAGCCCGACGTGCCGCCGCAGGTGTTGCACTTCATGCAGGTGCCGTTGCGGACCAGCGTGTAGTTGCCGCATTCCCCGCAGGCTTCGCCCTCGTAGCCCTGCATCTTTGCCTTGGTACGGGCGTCCATGCTGACCGCGCCGCTGAACACCGCTGTGGTCGACCCCATGCTTGCCGCGACCGAGGCTTGGCCTGCCTGTGGCATCACACGGTCAAGCGTCTGCGTGTCGCCCTGCCCCTGCCCGCCTTGCAGCAGCACCAGATCCTGCGGCAAACGGTTGCGCAGATACCCGGTGGAGCTGATCTGCTTGAGCACCTCGAGCGAGCGGTTGGCAGCGGTTTCGGAGATTTCCGCCACATTGGCAACGCTTTCCTGATCGCCGCGGCCGAGGCTGTCAAAGCTGGCCCCTTCGGGTTGCACATGCGCCAGATCGGTACGGTCCAGATAGGACACGGCGAGCTCGCGGAACACATAGTCAAGGATCGAGGTCGCGTTCTTGATGCTGTCGTTGCCCTGGACCATCCCGGCGGGCTCGAACTTGGTAAAGGTGAAGGCGTCGACGAATTCCTCCAGCGGCACGCCGTATTGCAGACCGACCGACACCGCGATGGCGAAGTTGTTCATCATGGCGCGGAAACCCGCCCCTTCCTTGTGCATGTCGATGAAGATCTCGCCAAGCTGGCCGTCCTGATATTCACCGGTGCGCAGGTAGACCTTGTGCCCGCCGACCATCGCCTTTTGGGTGTAACCCTTGCGCCGGTCGGGCATCTTTTCGCGACCCGCCCGGGCGACTTCCTTGATGATCACCTTCTCGACGATCTTTTCGGCCAGAACCGCGGCCTTGTCGTGCAAGGAGCCGCTTTCCAGCACCTCGGCGGCTTCGTCGTCGTCCTCGACCAGGCTCGCGGCCAGGGGCTGGGACAGTTTGGAGCCATCGCGGTAGAGCGCGTTTGCCTTGATCCCGAGCGACCAGCTAAGCTCGTAGGCCTTCTGGCAGTCTTCGATCGTGGCGTCGTTCGGCATGTTGATCGTCTTGGAGATCGCGCCGGAGATGAAGCTTTGCGCCGCCGCCATCATGGTGATGTGGCTTTCGGTGTTGAGGAAACGCTTGCCCTTCTTGCCGCAGGGATTGGCACAGTCAAAGATGTTGAGGTGCTCTTCCTTGAGGTGCGGCGCGCCTTCCAGCGTCATGGTTCCGCAGACGTGATCGTTGGCCGCGTCGATTTCGGCGCGGCTGTAGCCGAGGTGACGCAGCAGATCGAAGCCGGGGTCGTTGAGCTTGGCCGCGGGGATGCCGAGGGTCTTCTTGCAGAAATCCTCCCCGAGGGTCCATTGGTTGAACACAAAGCGGATGTCGAAGGCCGAGGCCAGTGAGGCGTCGATCTTCTCCAGCTCGCGCTGACCAAAGCCGTGGCCGATCAGCGCCGTGTGGTTGATCCCCGGCGCATTGCCGATGGAGCCGTGGCCGACCGCGTAGGAAATGATCTCTTCGATCTGGGCCGAGCCGTAGCCGAGGTTTTCCAAGGCTGCGGGGACAGAACGGTTAATGATCTTGAAATAACCACCGCCCGCGAGCTTCTTGAACTTGACCAGCGCAAAGTCCGGCTCGATCCCCGTGGTGTCGCAATCCATGACCAAACCGATCGTTCCGGTTGGCGCGATGACGGTGGCCTGTGCGTTGCGATAGCCGTGCAATTCACCAAGGCGCAGTGCCTCGTCCCAGCTGGCTTTCGCCAGTTCGACCAGCGTGCGGTCGGGGCAGTTGGCGTGATCCAGCGCGACAGGCGGGATCGGCAGCGCCTCATAGGCAGCCGTGTCGGCGTAGGCGGCGGCGCGGTGGTTGCGGATGACGCGCAGCATATGGTCGGCGTTGCGCTCATATCCCGAGAAGGCCCCGAGTTCGCTCGCGATTTCAGCCGAGGTGGCATAGGCGACGCCGGTCATGATAGCGCTCAGCGACCCGGCCAGCGCGCGCCCCTCGTCGCTGTCGTAGCCATAGCCCATGTTCATCAGCAACCCGCCGATGTTGGCATACCCCAGACCAAGCGTTCTGAAGTCATAGGAAAGCTGCGCGATCTCCTTGGACGGGAATTGCGCCATGGTGACCGAGATTTCCAGGGTCAGGGTCCAGAGCCGGGTGGCATGCACGTAATCCTCGGCCTGAAACGCCCCATCCTTGAGGAAGGTCAGCAGGTTCATCGAGGCCAGGTTGCACGCGGTATCATCCAGGAACATGTATTCCGAACAGGGGTTTGAACCGCGGATCGCGCCGTCCTCAGGGCACGTATGCCAGGCGTTGACCGTGTCGTGGTACTGGATGCCCGGATCCGCGCAGGCCCAGGCCGCGTGTCCGATGGTTTCCCACAGATCGCGCGCCTTGATCGTCTTGGCGACCGAGCCGTCGGTGCGGCGGATCAGCTCCCAGTTGTCATCATTCTCGACGGCGCGCAGGAAGGCATCCGTAACGCGAACCGAGTTGTTGGAGTTCTGACCCGAGACGGAGGCATAGGCTTCGCTGTCCCAATCCGTGTCGTAGGTCGGGAATTCGATGCTGGCGTAGCCCTGCTTGGCGTAGTCCAGCACGCGCTTGACGTAGGTTTCGGGGATCGCGGATTTCTTGGCCTCGCGGATTGCCCCTTTCAGAGCGTCGTTCTCGGCGGGATCATAAGCGCCCTCGGCGGTGCCGTCCCAGGTGCGGATCGCCTTGAAGATCGCGTTCAGGCAACGCTCGTGCATCTTGGAGCCGGCGACGATGGAGGCGACCTTCTGCTCCTCCTTCACCTTCCAGTTGATGTACTCCTCGATATCGGGGTGATCCGCATCGACGATGACCATCTTGGCCGCGCGCCGTGTCGTCCCACCAGATTTGATCGCGCCCGCAGCCCGGTCGCCGATCTTGAGGAAACCCATGAGGCCCGAGGATTTGCCACCCCCCGAAAGCGGCTCATTTGCGCCGCGCAGGGAGGAGAAGTTGGTGCCGGTGCCCGAGCCATACTTGAACAGCCGCGCCTCACGCACCCAAAGGTCCATGATGCCGCCGTCGCCCACCAGATCGTCGCCAACGGACTGGATAAAGCAGGCATGCGGCTGCGGATGTTCGTAGGCGGACTTGGATTTCGTCAACTTGCCGGTGACGTGATCGACGTAGTAATGCCCCTGGCTGGGACCGTCGATGCCGTAGGCCCAATGCAGGCCGGTATTGAACCACTGGGGCGAGTTGGGCGCAGCGCGTTGTGTCGCGAGCATGTACCGCATCTCGTCAAAATAGGCGGAGGCGTCCTCTTCGGAGGTAAAATAACCGCCCTTCCAGCCCCAGTAAGTCCAGGCGCCGGCCAGACGATCAAAGACCTGGCGGGCGGAGGTTTCCCCCCCGGTCTTTGCGTCACCGTCGGCTACAGAGCGCCAAAGGAATTCCGGTACGTTCTTCTCACGTACTTTTTTCATCTTCGCGGGCACGCCGGCCTTGCGAAAGTATTTCTGCGCGATCACATCGCTGGCGACCTGGCTCCAGCTCGCCGGGACTTCGCAATTGTCCAGCTTGAACACGATGGTACCGTCCGGATTGCGGATCTCGGAGGTGGTAGAGACGAAGTCGACGCCCTCGTAAGCATCCTGTCCGGCCTTGGTAAATTTGCGCTCGATCTTCATAGTGAAACAGCCCCTGATCGCTTTATGCTTGCCTCGTAGCCCTCTAGGGCTGGTTTTCGTGTCGGAAAATTCACCGAACAAGGGAGTGTCAGTCGAAACCATTGGGGTTCCGGCATATACCAAATTGATCTGGCTTGCTTCGTCGCTGTCCCTTGCCGAATGCCCCACGTCTACATGTGGTGGGTGATCTTTCCGACTTCCACAATCTGCGGTAAATTTCCCTAGATCGTCAACGCAATTTTAAGACTAAATCTCCTTGACCGACTTCTGCACAGAATCAAGTTTCTGCCATTGGATGAAGGGGCGTTCAGAAGGGTTTGAAATGCAGCGCATTTCTTCTGGCTGGCGGGGACGATGCCCACAGCTGTGGAAGTTTAACGCGGCTTTAACCTGAGCGGGACGTTGCCGGGATGCCGCAGTGAAATGGGAGAATCACTCTCGGTCATGCGCTATATATTGTGTGCTGAGGGCATGCGAAACACAACCAATGGCGGTCTTGCCGTTGTATACCGGAAGGCCTTGCATGGGATCGGCGACGCACGCCCGGTCATCGCACACAAAATGGGCGATCGTTACGCGGCCCCCCTTTTGGCGCCCTCAAACGTGCGTCCTGAACCGCGCAGCGGCGCGATAAGGCAATAATGCGGAAGGAGGATAATGGTCGGGGCGGAGAGATTCGAACTCCCGACCCTCTGTTCCCAAAACAGATGCGCTACCAGGCTGCGCTACGCCCCGAACCATAACGGGGTCTCTACCCCGAGCGCGCAGCGTTGAAAAGACCCAAGCGTCATGAAATCGACGAAGAGGTGTCGCAGGCCAGCCGTGTTGCCGACTAACAGGGCCAGGCAGCATCCGCGCCGATCGCGGGATGGCGCAGTTGGGTGCCGGGTGCAATCCCAATGGAGCGCGCCAGACCACCATTGATTTCCAGCACATACTGGATGCCCGCGCCGCCGGGCAGCGCGGTCTCGTCGTAGGGTATTGCCTGCTCTGCGATACGCTTCACCGTTCCGCTGGCGTCCAGATAGATGATGTCGAGGGGGATGCGGGTGTTCTTCATCCAGAAGGCGATGGCGAATTGCGGGCGTGGATACACAAAAAGCATGCCGGCGGATTGCGCCATCTGATCGCGATTCATGAGCCCAAGGACGCGTTCCTGCGCATCATCGGCCACTTCGACCCGGAAACGCGCCTGCCCCCAAGTGCCACGCAGCTCGACCTGATCAGCCCTGCATGTGACCGCCCTGCCCGCCGTGACTTTACCCGTCGCGGCCTCTGCAGTTGCGGTTTGGCCGGTCGCTGAAAAAACCAGGAGGAGCACGAAACATTGCGCCAGCGACGCGATGCGCCAGGGACGCGCCCGGATCGAAGTCATTGCGTTGCGACGTCCGGTGTTGGTTTCAATGCGGCTTCCCATGTGCTGACCTCCGATGCCATTTGCCCGCGCCGGCCATCGATCACGCGGATCGCGACCGCCTCGCCGGGTTGCAGATCAGATAGTCCGGAGGCACGCAAAACCTCGATATGCACAAAGATGTCATCGCTGCGCCCAAAGACATTGGCAAAACCAAAGCCCTTTTCCTTGTTGAACCACTTCATCCGGGCCGGTTCCAGCGGGGTCGCGCGAATCTCGTCGGCTGTCATCATCTTGAAATCTTCCAGCCCCGGCGTTTCCTCCATGCCGAGTGATTCGATAGACAATACCTCGATCGCCTGCACGCCGCGTTGCGTGGCCTGCGCGAGGATGGTCAGCTTTGCACCATCCGCGACGGAGCTTTGACCAAAGTTTCGCAACACATTCGCATGTAACAGAATATCAGGACCACCACCCTCGGACACAACAAATCCAAAGCCGCGCCCCGGATCGAACCACTTCACAACGCCTTCAATCCTGCGGGCTTCATTTTCGTTGGTCTCCATGTCTTTCCCCGCATGGTTTCATTAATCCAGGTTACCGGCAGGTCACCGCCAAGGCACCCCATCCTTAAGGATAGAATTGACAACATTTCCAAAGACTTGCAACACAATCTCGTGCCTTGTTCACGGGTTTAGACGTGTAACGGTCCAATTCTCATCCGTCGGGGCATCCCGTGTCCAGCGAAACCGGTCATGCAGGCGGTTGGGGCCATCGGCCCAGAACTCCAGCTCCACCGGCGTGATCCGAAAGCCGCCCCAGTACGGTGGTCGCGCAGGATCGGCCCCCTTCTCTTGGGTGAACCGGTCGACCTCGGCCGCCAGACCTGCGCGCGACTCCAAAGGTCGGGACTGCTGAGAGGCCCAGGCACCGATCCGGGCCTGCAGGGGTCGTGAGGCGTAATACCTGTCCGCCTGCGGCCCATCCTCGCGCGTGACATGGCCACGCGCCCTGATCTGGCGGCGCAAAGATTTCCAGTGGATCACGAAGGCGGCGGTGCCGGTGGCGGCAATCTCATCGGCCTTGGCGCTTTCGTAATTTGTGTAAAAGACAAAGGCGCCCTCTTCGATATCCTTTAACAGAACCGTCCGGGCATTGGGCATGCCTTGGGCATCCACGGTGGCCAGCGCCATGGCGTTGGGATCATTGATCTCGCTCTCTCGGGCCTCGCTCAGCCAGTCGCGCACGATCTGAAAAGGGTTGTCGCCCCCAAATATTCCGGTGCGGTCAGACATGTCACATACTCCTATACATCAACGCTCCGCCTGGGCGTCGGACTTGATGCCGCTTTTGCAATCGCCTAAAGGAGCAAGAGGAAACCAAAGGGCGGGATTGGCACCATGTCAAATCAACTGCTTGCAGGCAAGCGCGGGCTCATCATGGGCCTTGCCAATGACAAATCCATCGCATGGGGCATTGCAAGGGCCTGCGCAGATGCGGGGGCAGAACTAGCGTTCTCCTACATGGGGGATCAGTTCAAGAAACGCGTCGTGCCACTGGCCGATCAATTAGGCGTCAAAACGCTGATAGATTGCGACGTGTCGGACGAATCGTCCATCGACGCCGCCTTTGGCGAAATCGAGAGCACCTGGGGCAACCTCGACTTCATCGTTCACGCCATCGGATTTTCGGACAAGAGTGAATTGCGCGGGCGCTACATCGACACCTCGCGCACCAACTTTGCCATGACGATGGACGTCTCGGTCTACTCCTTCACAGCGGTTGCGCAACGCGCGGAAAAGCTGATGAAAAGCGGCGGCTCCATGTTGACGCTGACCTATTTCGGGGCGGAGCAGGTTATGCCGCATTATAACGTGATGGGGATCGCCAAGGCCGCACTGGAGGCCTCGGTGAAATACATGGCCGAGGATCTGGGCAAGGACGGTATCCGCGTCAACGCCATCTCCGCAGGACCGATCAAGACTCTGGCGGCCAGCGGCATCGGCGATTTCCGCTATATTCTCAAGTGGAACGAGCTGAACTCCCCCCTCCGGCGTAACGTGACCATCGACGACGTGGGCAAATCCGCGCTCTACCTGCTGTCCGATCTGGGCAGCGGCGTGACGGGCGAGAACCTGCATGTCGATAGCGGCTATCATATCGTCGGGATGAAGGCGGTGGACGCCCCCGATATCGACAAGAGCTGACGGGTCGTCGGTGACGCTCTCTGCGTTTCTGACGGTGGTGGTGATCCATTTGCTGGCCGCGATGTCGCCGGGCCCCTCCTTTGTGGTCTGTATCCGCACTGCCGCCACTCATGGGTTCCGCACGGCCGTGGGTCTCTCTATCGGGTTTGGGCTCGGCGCGGTTCTTTGGGCCAGCGCCGCGCTGGCCGGGTTGGCGTTGTTGTTCGAACTGATCCCCTCGCTCTTTACCGCGCTCAAGATCATCGGTGGCGCCTTCCTGTTGTGGATCGCCTATCAGATGTGGCGCCACGCGCCGGAGCCGCTGGACATGAGCGCGCAGGGCCTGAACACGCTCTCCTTCGCGCGCGCCATTAGGTTCGGATTCCTGACCTTCGCCGCGAATCCCAAACCGGCGGTATTTTTCGGCGCAGTCTTCGTCGGATTGGTGCCCACGGGAACCTCCCTGCCCGTTCTGGTTGCGCTTGTCGCCGCCATCTTCGCGAATGAAACACTTTGGTATATCGTCGTGGCACGGCTGTTTTCCATGTCGCACCCGCGTGCGCTCTATTTGCGCGCAAAGGTGTGGATCGACCGCGCGTTCGGAACCCTGTTGGCCCTCTTCGGGCTCAAGATCGCCATGGGATAAAGGACTTTGCTATGACCGACCCGCTTTTGCCGCATGAGAAAGGCTTTCACGTCAGTTGGGATCAGATCCATCGTGACAGCCGTGCGCTGGCGTGGCGGCTGGATGGCTATGGCCCGGACGACGGCGCCTGGAAGGCGGTCGTCGCGATCACCCGTGGCGGCATGGCCCCGGCGATGATCGTGGCGCGCGAGCTCGACATCCGAACAGTCGATACCATCGCGGTCAAAAGCTACCATCATCAGGATCAGGGCACCGCCAGTGTGCTAAAGGCTCCGGATGCGGCGATGATGGGCGACGGCACCGGGGTGCTGGTCGTCGACGATCTGGTCGATAGCGGCAAGACGCTGGAGATGGTGCGCGAGCTCTATCCCAATGCGCATTTCGCCACGGTCTATGCCAAGCCCAAGGGACGCCCGCAGGTGGACACCTTTATCACCGAGGTCTCGCAGGATACCTGGATCTTCTTCCCCTGGGACATGGCGATGCAATACGTGAAGCCCTATCGCGGCTCTGATTGAGCGGCTGAAAAGTCGGCTCGCTGGAGGCGGCGGAGATCGGGGCGCGTCACCTCAGCGCGACTTGAACAACCCGCCGAGGATGCCGCGAACAATGCGCCTGCCGGTTGTGCCGCCCAGCTCCTTGATCACCGCCTTGCCAAAGGCCGACCCGATCGTGTCCGGCGAACGGGTGGAGCGTGAAGACGACCGCGCGACCCGCGTGCCGCTGTAGCGCCGGCCCGCCTGGTATTCCCGCTCGACGGCCTTGAGGTCTTCCTCTTTCTTCTCAGCCTCTTCGGCCTCACGCGCAGCCTCTGCCGCGCGGCGGGTGAGGATCTCGTAGGCGCTGTCGCGGTCCTTGATCGTTTCATACTTCCCGGCTATCGGTGAGGTGTCGATGACCTCCCGACGCAGCGCGGTGGTGATCGGGCCGAGGCGCGATGAGGGAGGCCGCACAAGGGTCCGCTCCACTATGCCCGGCACGCCCTTGGGTTGCAGGAAGGACGTGACCGCCTCGCCCACGCCGACCTCGCGGATTGCATCCTCGGTCTCAAATCGCGGGTTGTCGCGATAGGTCTGCGCGGCCAGCCGCAATTCCTTGCGGTCCTTGGCGGTGAACGCGCGCAGGGCATGTTGCACGCGGTTGCCGAGCTGACCCAGAATATCCTCCGGCACGTCTGCCGGGTTCTGCGTGACGAAATAGACGCCGACCCCTTTGGAGCGGATCAGCCGCGCGACCTGCTCCACCTTATCCACGAGGGCTTTCGGCGCGCCGTCGAACAAAAGATGCGCCTCGTCGAAGAAGAAAACCAGCTTGGGTTTGTCCGGATCGCCGACCTCGGGCAGCTCCTCGAACAACTCCGACAGTAGCCACAACAAGAACGTCGCGTAGAGCCGGGGCGCGCCCATCAGCTTGTCCGCCGCGAGGATCGAGATCACGCCCCGCCCCTCCGTGTCGGTGCGCATCATGTCCGCAAGCTCCAGGGCCGGTTCGCCAAAAAGCTTGGCCGCGCCCTGATTTTCCAGCACCAGCAGACGGCGCTGGATCGCGCCAATAGAGGCAGCCGAGATATTGCCGTAGCGTAGGCCCAGCTCGGATCGGCTTTCCCCCACCCAGACCAGCAACGCCTGCAGGTCCTTGAGGTCAAGCAGCGCCATCCCCTCTTCATCTGCGACGCGGAACGCGATGTTGAGAACGCCCTCCTGCGCCTCGGTCAACTCCATCAGGCGCGACAACAGCAGCGGCCCCATTTCAGTCACCGTGGTGCGGATCGGATGGCCCTGCTCGCCGAAGAGGTCCCAGAAGAGCACTGGAAAGCTTTGGTAGGCGAAATCTTCATAACCCATGGTGCGCACCCGCTCCATGAAGGCGTCGTGCAGTTTGAAACTTTCCGACCCGGCCTCGGCCAAGCCCGAGAGATCGCCCTTCACATCGGACAGGAAGACCGGCACCCCGGCCGCGGCGAACCCCTCGGCCATGATCTGCAGCGTGACGGTCTTGCCTGTGCCGGTCGCGCCGGCCACCAGCCCATGCCGGTTGGCGTACTTGAGGGCGAGCCCCTGCTTGACGGCGTAGTCCTCGCCCCCGCCGCCGATGAATACATGCCCGTCCATGATCGCCCTCGCTGCGTATCTTCCTGTCGGTCGAACATACTATCTTAACTTCTGTCTGCCAGAGTGAATTCGTGGCCGCCGAATGTCCTCTGGCGGGCACATACTTCCTCCCTGTTGACTGGCCGTGCCCTCGTGGCACGGCTTTTTTTTCGGCTTAGCCTATTTCCCGGAATTCGTCTTGCGGCCCGCGAAGAGCAATTGGCCGTGCATTTCTTGCCCGGACGAATTTATTGCGTTGAAACGCCTTGCAAACATGACGAACGCATGCTTTTTTTCGAGAGATTCCATGTTGACGGTTCAGGGCAAACCTCCTAGCGTCTCATAAAATATAAGTCGGCCAGTCCGACAGGGAGAAGAGAAAAGGGACCTACGGGTCCCTTTTCGCGTTGTGATCGCCAGCAGATTTTCCACGACCCTGAGCAGACCCGGCAGAATGTCGCTGTGTCGCTCTGCCCAAGCACAGGGGACCGATTTTCCCCTGACAAGCCGTGGCCAAGATGATAGTCCCGCTGCGATATCAATCTTGAAACGGGATCAAAATGTTAAAGAAAAAGACATTGCTCTCCGTTCTGGCCCTCGCTGCCTTTTCCGGCGCGGCACTGGCGCAATCCAATGACGCCGCCGCCCCAAAGCCCGAGGATTCAGCCCAGAGCGCGACACCGGACACCTCCGCCCCGGCGACCGACAGCGCGGCAAACGAAGACGCGACGACGGGGGCCGCGACCGCAGAGACGACGCCCACCGATCCGACTCTGGACACCGGTCAGGCCGAAGCTCCGGGGCTCGGCGACGCTTATGTGCGCGAGCAGACCGGCGACTGGCAAATCCAATGCGTGAAAATGGAAGATCCGACGCAGGAACCTTGCCAAATGTACCAATTGTTACGCGGTGACGAAAATAATCCCGTCGCCGAGGTGATCATCGAAAAACTGCCGCCAGGCGGTCAGGTGGCCGCGGGTGCCACAATCGCCGTCCCCCATGGGACCGCGCTATCGAAGGACCTGCGCGTTGCGGTCGACAGCTCACAAGGCAAGGTCTACCGGTATGCCTTCTGCGATCAGGGTGGGTGTTATGCCCGTATCGGCTTGCTTCCGGCGGATGTCGCCGCCTTCAAGAAGGGCAATGTCGCCACGGTCACGATTTTTCCCTTCGAGGCTCAGGACAAGCCGGTTGAGCTTTCGCTCTCTCTCACCGGCTTTACCGCAAGTTACGAATCCACCGGTGTGATTGCCCCGCCGCAGCAATAACCGCGGTTCCCGCCCTGCGGGATGCGAAACACGTGTGAAACGCTCGCCATTTCGGCGGGCGTTTTTCGTTGGACTGACCAGTCAGGCGTCCCAGAAAGCGTGTGTGGGGGGGGAAGGGCCGGGTCCAAAGGATCCGGCGCCAAAAAAGCGGCACCGGCCCGGATACCCTGCCGCTATCAACTACCTCGTGAGAACCGCGTCGCCAAGACAGAGCGCGCAATCACGTTCCCCTCAGGATTGGTCCGTTGTGTCGATCGGGACGGAGATCAGATCCGAGGCTGCGGGGCGCTAAACGCCCCAAGCCTGACCTGCGCCTTACGCGCCCCAAGCCCGCACAGGTCCGCAATCCATATGCACAAAGTTCGAACCGCTGTAGCGCCCGACACCACCTGCACGGCAGGCTGAGGCCGCCTTTGCCATCTGGTTGACGGAGCGTGAGGACAACCTCAAATCAGCCGCCTGCCCCTTCATATGTAGGGAATTGCGCGCCACGTTACGGGATTTCGACCGCAGCATCGCGTTTGTCTGGGGTGTTCTGTAACCCGACAACAGCATGTAGGGTTCGCTGACATCCATCAGGTTGTGAGAGGCCGCCATGATGTCGATGGTCCGCAGGTCGATCATCCTGACACCATCATTGCGCCAGTCACGCATAAAGTGGTTCACTTCCTTTACCGCGTCCTTGATGTAGTGACCCTCGACCCAATAGATCATGTCCAGCCGTTCACCGGTTCGGGCCGAGTACATGCGGATGCGGCGAATGTCGCCTGCGTTACGCAAGATACCTGCTGCTTTGGAGAATGTGGGGGCGGCTACCACTGCTGTTGCCGCGAATGCGCCCAAGAGCGCACGCCGCGAGAGTCCCGCCGAGCTTTCGATTGCCATGTTTCGCGCCTGTCCCGTCGCTACCTGTGCCGCGATGTTACGCGGCGATTTCTACATCTCATCCCCAGATGCATCATTTTTATCGCATAGGTGGGCGGTTGGACCAAGGCGCAATTGACAACCATTTTAGTGACTCTCTCCGTTTCGGCGAGAATCTGCCAAAACAGGCGGAACCGGGACGGTGAGCCGTGTTCGCGCGCCGCGCGTAGCGGTCTTGCATCAAACGGAAAGATGTTAATGTAGAAATATTATTGTGAGTGGACACTCTGGGCAAGAAGTCGCCACTGTATAGGTTAAGAGCCTGTTAAGAAGGATGAAGACATAATGTTCGCGACGCGCGCCCGCCGGATCTCTGCCTCCGCACTCATTGCCATTGCCGTGACGGCTGGCCCCGGCCTTGCCCAAAACCAGACGACAGCCGAGGCCTTCACGGTCCAGGTCACTGCCTTCCAGCAGACAGTGGCGCAAGCTGCGTCGGAGGATCGCGAGCTTGCCAGCTATTATCGCGCAAACGATTTCCGGCCCATCTGGACAGGCGCAGGGGAGCCGTTCATCACTCGGCGCCGCGCCCTTCTGACCGCCCTCAATTCGGTCAGTGATCACGGCTTACCTACGGTCGCCTACGACGTGCCCGGCGTGATGCAGGCGATGCGCGCGGCCCACGACGACGTGACGCGCGCGCGGCTCGACGTCAAACTTTCGCGCCTCTACCTCGCCTATGCTGCGGATATTCAGACCGGCCTCCTGACGCCCAAACGGATCGACCCCGGAATCGTGCGGGAGATCCCGTTGCGCGAGGCCTCCGTTTATCTGCAGGGGATCACCTCTGACGATCCCGCAGGCTTCCTCGCGTCGCTGCCGCCACAGCGCGCCGAATACAACCGGCTGATGCGCGAAAAACTGCGGCTGGAGACCTTGATCGCCCAGGGCGGCTTTGGTCCAGCGGTGCGCGACACCAGCGTGAAGCCCGGCGCAAGCGGAAACGACGTGATCGCCCTGCGCAACCGGCTGATGGTCATGGGCTACCTGCCGCGCACGGTAGCAACGACCTATGATGCCGCGATGGAGCGAGCTATCCTCGAATTTCAGGTTGACCACGGCCTCCCCCAGGACGGCGTCGCGGGCAGCACCACCATGCAGCAGGTCAATATCCCCGCCGAGGACCGTCTGAAATCGGTCATCGTCGCGATGGAGCGGGAACGCTGGACCAACCAGGACCTCGGACAACGCCATGTGCTGGTCAATCTCGCCGATTTCAAATCGCGGATCATCGAGAACGACGAGGTCTATTTCGAGACCAAATCCGTGATCGGCAAGAACCTCTCAACGCATCGCACTCCGGAATTTTCCGATGTGATGGAGCATATGGTGATCAACCCGACGTGGAACGTGCCGCGCTCCATCGCCGTCAACGAATACCTACCGGCGTTCAAGCGGAACCCCTATTCGAACGGTCACCTCAATCTGGTGAACGCGCGTGGTCAGGTGGTCAATCGCGGCTCGGTCAACTTTGCCGCCTATAGCAAGCGCAATTTCCCGTTCGACATCAAACAGCCGCCGTCGTCACGCAACGCGCTGGGCCTCGTTAAGTTCATGTTCCCGAACGTGCACAACATCTACCTGCACGACACACCGGCCAAAAGCCTGTTTTCGCGGGATTCCCGCGCCTTCAGCCACGGCTGCATCCGTCTGAACGACCCCTTTGATTTCGCCTATGCGTTGCTCGCCTGGCAGACCGACGACCCCAAGGGGCTGTTCCAGTCGAAACTGCGGACCGGAATGGAAACCCGTGTGAATCTGGCCGAGCCGCTGCCGGTCCATCTGATCTATCGCACCGCGGTCAGTCAGGCCAAGGGTCGCATGACCTATCGCCGCGACGTCTATGAGCGGGACGGCAAAATCTGGAACGCGCTGGCGCGTGAAGGGGTGGAATTGCGCGGCGTTCGGGGCTAACTGCAACCCGGACACCCCGTCCGGGAGACCACGATGACCTTTACCGTTCAACAGATTGCCGATGCCATCGGGGCCCGCGTCGAGGGGGCGGTCGACCTGACTGTTTCCGGCGCGGCCGAGCCTGCGACCGCGACTCCCGGCGACATCGCACTGGCGATGAAACCCGCCTATGCGGAGCGCCTCGGCGAAGGACAGGCAGAGGTCGCGATCCTCTGGGCCGATGCGGATTGGAAGGCACTCGGCCTCAAGGCGGCGGTGCTGGTGCAGCGTCCCCGCGTCGCCATGGCTGGACTGACTGCGATGCTGGACCCCGGCCAGGGATACGGCACGGGCATCCATCCAACCGCGATCATCGAGGCAACGGCGCGATTGGGTGAAAACGTCTCGGTCGGACCGATGGCCTATATCGGCGCGAATGTGCAGATCGGGGCGGGCAGCGTGATCGGGCCGCAGTGCTATATCGGCGAGGCAACCCGCATCGGTTGCTCTGCCATCCTGCATCCGGGCGTGCGCATCATGGCGCGCGTGCGGATCGGCGAGCGGTTCGTCGCACAACCCGGTGCGGTGGTCGGGGCGGACGGGCTCAGCTTTGTCACACCCGAGGAATCGACCGTGGAGCAGGCGCGCGCGTCCCTCGGCGACGCTGTCACGGCCCAGGGTCAAAGCTGGCTGCGCATCCATTCTCTTGGCAGCGTGGTGATCGGGGATGACGTCGAACTGGGCGCGAATAGCTGCGTCGATAGCGGCACCATCCGCCCGACCGAGGTCGGCAACGGCTGCAAGATCGACAACCTCTGCCATGTCGCGCACAACGTCCGCGTTGGCCATGATTGTCTGTTCGCCGCGCTGGTCGGTGTTGCCGGTTCGACGATCATCGGCAACAACGTGATCCTCGGTGGTCAGGTCGGCGTCACTGATAACACGACAGTGGGCGACAACGTCGTCGCGGGTGGCGGCACAAAGATCCTGTCCAAGGTGCCCGCGGGCCGCGTCGTTCTGGGCTATCCGGCGATGAAGATGGACACGCATCTTGAGACCTACAAGGCCCTGCGCCGCCTTCCCCGCCTGTTCACAGAGGTGGCAAAGCTGCAAAAAGCGGTTTTCAAGTCGGACCAGAATGATTAGATCCCGGCTAAATCAGCCTTTGGGGGGCCGGCACCATGGATATCAAGCATAAGGTCATCGAAATCATCGCCGATCAGGCCATGATTGACCCTGCCGATGTGACGATGGAGTCGTCGCTCGAAGACCTCGGGATAGATAGCCTCGGGCTTGTCGAAAGCATCTTCGCAATCGAGGAGGCTTTTGACATCCAGGTGCCTTTCAACGCCAACGAGCCGACAGAAAGCGATTTCGATATCTCCTCTGTCGGATCCATCGTCAGGAATATCGAAAAGCTGGTGGCGGATCAGAAATCGTGAAGCGCGTGGTCATTACCGGCGCTGGAACGATCAATTCGCTCGGCCATTCGGTGCCCGAGACCATGCAGGCGATGCAGGAGGGACGCTGCGGCATTGGCGAGCTGGAGTTTCGCGACGTCGAACGACTGGCGATCACCATCGGCGGACAGGTCAAGGGTTTTGAGGCCGACGCGCAGTTCAATCGCCAGCAAATGGCGCTTTATGATCGGTTCACCCAGTTCACCCTCTTTGCCGCCAAACAGGCGATCGAGCAATCGGGGCTGGAATTCATCGGTGAACTGGCCTCCAAGTCCGGCGTCGTTCTCGGCACCGCAGGGGGCGGCGTGTCGACCTGGGACGACAATTATCGCTCGGTTTACGAGGACGGTAAGAACCGGGTGCATCCTTTCGTCGTGCCCAAGCTGATGAACAACGCCGCCGCCAGCCACGTCAGCATGGAATACAACCTCAAGGGGCCGTCCTTCACCGTCTCGACCGCCTGCGCCTCGTCGAACCACGCCATGGCGCAGGCCTTTCAGATGGTGCGCAGCGGCATGGCGCCGGCGATGGTCACGGGCGGCTCGGAATCGATGCTGTGCTTTGGTGGGGTGAAGGCCTGGGAGGGCTTGCGCGTTATGTCCAAGGACGCCTGCCGCCCCTTCAGCGCCAACCGCAACGGCATGGTGCAGGGCGAAGGCGCGGGCATTTTCGTCTTTGAGGAATATGAACACGCCAAGGCGCGCGGCGCGGAGATACTGGCCGAATTGATTGGCTTTGCCATGTCCTCGGACGCCTCGGACATCGTGATGCCGTCCAAGCAGGGCGCGGCGCGCGCGATTTCCGGCGCGATGAAGGATGCCGGCGTGAACCCCGAGCAGGTGAGCTATATCAACGCCCACGGCACCGGAACGGCGGCCAACGACAAAACCGAATGCGCCGCCGTGGCCGACGCCCTCGGCCCGCATGCGGACAAGGTGATGATCTCCTCCACCAAGTCGATGCACGGGCATGTGATCGGGGGCACCGGCGCGGTGGAGCTGCTGGCCTGCATCATGGCAGTGCGCGACGGGGTGATCGCCCCGACCATCGGTTACGAGGAACCCGACCCCGAGTGCACGCTGGACGTCGTACCGAACGAGGCGCGACAGGCCAAGGTCGATGTGGTGCTGTCCAACGCCTTTGCCTTTGGCGGGCTGAACGCGGTGCTCGCCCTTCGCGGGGTCTGAGCCACGCCGCTTCGTTTCGCCGCGCAGCCCGAACCGCCGATTAAGCCCGTAGCGTTTATGCCCGTAACTTTGAGCGCGACATCCGGTCGGCCATCCTGATCGCCTGAACCATCGACTCCGGGTTCGCAATCCCCTGCCCCGCGATGTCGAATGCCGTCCCGTGATCGGGAGAGGTGCGCACGAATGGCAGGCCGAGCGTGACGTTGACCCCCTTGTCGAGGCCCATGTACTTGATCGGGATCAGCCCCTGATCGTGGTATTGCGCGACGACGATATCGAATTTCCCCGTCCGCGCCTGCATGAAGACCTGTCTCTTATACACATCTCCGAGCCCACGAGACTAGGCATGATCTC
>OJBY01000504.1_pt1 | contig 20569 bp, 19 predicted proteins | sample 1591731 | NCBI WGS metagenome assembly OJBY01 (sample SAMN05416837, study PRJEB24817) | seawater metagenome | isolation source: Sea water | place: Canada:Atlantic | collected 2013-07
GAGATCATGCCTAGTCTCGTGGGCTCGGAGATGTGTATAAGAGACAGATATAGCCTGCCCATTGCAACTCTGGCTGCGACAATCATCGTCGCGGTCCTCAGCCTCGTCGACCTCAAGACCCCGGGACAGTTATGGAATTACTCCAAGGCCGACTTCGCTGCACACCTGGCGACGATTAGCATCACCTTGCTCGCGGGCGTCGAGATGGGCGTGATTGCGGGCGTTGGCGTCGGCCTTCTGCTCTATCTGTGGCGAGCAAGCCGTCCCCACGCCGCCATCGTAGGCCGCGTTCCTGAGACTGAGCATTTCCGCAATGTCGATCGACACAAGGTCTTCACTGCGCCGCATGTGCTGTCGATCCGGATCGACGAAAGCCTCACCTATCTCAACGCGCGGTGGCTGGAAGAATACATTCTGGAAGAGATCGCCGATCGCCCCGAAGTGCGGCACGTGATCCTGATGTGCAGCGCGGTCAATGAGATCGACGCATCCGGCCTCGAAAGTCTCGAAGCTATCAACCACCGCCTGATCGATGCAGGCATCGGATTGCACCTGTCGGAAGTGAAGGGCCCCGTTATGGATCGCCTCAAGCGGACGCATTTCGTCGAAGACCTCAACGGGAAGGTTTTCCTGTCGCAGAATCGCGCATTCCGAGAGCTCTCGGCCAATGGTGGTCCGCCTTCGGAACCGATCGCCGATGCCGCGAGAGGAATGATCTGATGACTGCCATTCCTGACAAGAATGCTGCAGCGCGGAGAAATTGCCAGTTCGCGAGAAGGGGCGAGAGCTGTCACGGCGAGAGCCGCACCGATCTTACACAGGATGGACTGTAGGGACGCTCCGAGATCGAACTTCATTCGCCGTTTGAACGATTTCCCACCATTCAAAATAGACAGAACATTCCGGCACTCGATGCATCGCCACGAGTCACCACTTCAGCAGCGCCTGCCGTTTGAAGGAAGGCGCTGTAATCTTAGCAATCGAGATTAAATTATTTGCGTATCTTGATCCCAGTTTGACTAATTTGATTGGCGCTCGATTGCGCAATGCGTGGCTGTTTGTTCATGATGACATTTACGACGAGCTTGTGTCGTAACTCGTGCAAATGGCGAAAAGCGTAAGAATAGGCGATGACTTTGCAGATGGCGCTTTGATGGACGTTGTCCAGAACGCGATGCAACGCGACAAGCTACGCAGCATGGTGGAGGACGCAAAGGCGAAAGGAGCCACAGTCCTCTACCAGGGCGATATCCCGGAAGGAGGTGGCTTCTGGTTTCCGATCACCATTCTGGCCGACCTGCCGGCCGATGCAACGGCTGTGAAGGACGAGGCGTTCGGCCCGCTTCTGACTATCCATCGCTTTTCCGATCCCGAAGACGCGCTCGCCCGCGCAAACGCAAGTCCTTACGGACTTGGGGCCAGTGTGTGGTCAGACGATGTTGACGCTGCGGTTACGCTGGCCGAGCGGATGGATTCGGGTACGGCATGGGTCAATCATCACCCCGCCATGGAGCCGGACATACCCTTTGGCGGCTTGAAAAACTCCGGCATGGACGTCGAAGGTTCTCGCTGGGGATTGATGCAGTACATCAATATCCATGTCGTGAATGTAAAGAAGAACTGAGGGTCAGGTGCTGCGGCACCGCGCAGAGCAATTCGAGTATCAACCCTTGAGGTTGCCGGAATGCGCGAATGAATTTGCGCGATCAGTTCTTCTTAAACTCCGAAGCCACCCGCTACGGAAATCGACTGGCCAGTGGTGTAACTGCCCTGGTCAGACGCGAAATAAACGCAGGCATGGCCGATCTCTTCGGGTGTGCCCCACCTTTTGAGGCACAAGAGCTCGCGCGTCTTTCCGACCCAGCGCTCGTCGAGCTGTCCTTGCTCAGTCAGAGCGTGCAACTGCCCTGCATCGATCACCCCGACAAGCACGGAATTGGCGCGAATATTCCACTTGCCTTCTTCCTTTGCGATGCCGCGGATCAACTGTTCGTTGGCGGCTTTCGCTGCGACTGAAAGGCCATCGCGCTCCGGCCACCAATCGTGGCCTGCCGACCCCAAGTGTACGAAACTGCCGCCACCCTTGCTGCGCATATGGGGCAACACCGCTTGCACTGCGGAAAAAAATCCGTGGACCTCGATTTCGAATGCACTGCGCCACGAATCCATCGAGATTTCCGACAGATATTGCTGGTCAACCAGCGGACCTGCACCCCAGACGATCGTGTGAATGCGTCCGTGGTCCGCGATAACGGTTTCGATCGTCTCGCGAACCTGCGCTTCATCGGCCACGTCGGCGCAATGAATGGTGGCCTTGCGCCCGTTCTCTACAGCACGTTGCGCAACTGCATCGGCCGGTTCGCGCCGACTGTTGTAAACCAGGGCGATGTCAGTCCCGCTGTTGGCAAAGACCGTCCCCACCGAAGACCCGATCCCACCGCTGCCCCCGAAGACAAGGGCGCATCCTTCAGGAAAGCTGTGCACTGTCAGGCCGCGTCCTTGTCCGTTCGCTTGTCGAGGGTGACTACCTTGCCATTGACCTTTTCCTGGATCGCGGCGGCCTTGTCGCGCGGTTGGTGGAACTGGCTGTACCAGCGGCGCAGCTTTGCGTAGGGGCCGTCGTTGGGGATCGCGAGCGGATTTATCGCCGCGCGCTTGTTGGCCCAGATTTCCACGTCCTGAGCGAAGGCAAGCCGGCTACCAGTCTGGTATTCCCCGGCAGCGGCCAGATCTTCTTCCGTCGTCTCACGCTCGCCCTCGTGAACCTTCACCATCAGCGCGTGCCATGCCCGCACCTTGTCCTCCTCGATCGGCGTGTTGGCGATCATGATGAAGCTGTCGAAAGCGCCGGCCATTTCCGACTGCAGAAAACCCGGCCCCGTATACCATGTGTCCAACATCAACATGTCGTCCGCATCCTTGGTAAGCGTCCTGTGCCCGGCGCTGTAGTACTGGTGCGTGACGTGATCCTCGAACGAATTGGCGAAATACTGCCAGTTCGTTGCTCCGTGAATGGGAACGAAATGACCGAAATCGGCCATGTTGTCGATTATCTCAACCGGATGAACGTCCAAATCGCCCATGTAGTCGATCTTCCATTCCACCCATCCCGGTTCGCCGTAATGGCCGCCGAAATCGGGCAGCGGGTAATCCGGCTCCTGATCTTCCGGATCATGCCAGACCCACAGTATTCCGGCCCTTTCCTCAAGTTGATAGTGGCGCAATTGCGCCGCCTTGGGGATGAAGTCGGAATAGGGAATGTCGTTGCATTTGCCGTCGGGGCCAAACCGCCAGCCGTGGAAGGGACACCGGATGCATTCACCCTGCACCTGATCGCCATCCAGAACGATGTATGAAGTCGAATTCTTCGCCAAATGCGCGCCCATATGCGGACAATAGGCGTCGGTCATGTAGGCCATGCCCGACTCCCCGCGATAAAGGACGAGATCCTTGCCGAAGAAGCGGTGCGCCGTAGGTGTCGACTGCGCCTCATTGGCAGAGCCGATCATATACCATCCGCGAGCGAAGGCATTTTCGCCCAGCCCATATTCGCTTGTCTTGGCCATCGTAACCTCTCCAACTCAGTGAATCGCACGCGTCGCGTATCGATTCTGGCGAAATCGCTATTTATTTAAGTCCCGCATACCCAATTTACGCATTTCCATCAAGAACAAGCCTATACGCCGCCAAAAAACTCGACTGATTTCTTTTCTACTGCGCAAATTCAGGTTTACGAATTTCGCGTCAACCGTTGCTGCCCATAAGGTCGCGAGCTGCGATATAGCCGAAAGTCATGGCTGGCCCCAGAGTAACGCCTGCTCCGGGATAGCTTTCGCCCATCGAAGAGGCCGCGTTGTTGCCGACTGCATAGAGACCGGGGATAGGCGTATCGTCCTCTCCCATGACGCGCGCCTTGTCGTCGGTGACCAACCCGCCATTTGTTCCGATGTCGCCCGGATAGATCGGCATCGCGTAAAACGGCCCTTCTGATAATGGGCGCAGACACGGGTTGGGCGTGTTTGCAGGATCGCCGTACATCTTGTCGTAAGTGGCCTGTCCGCGATTGAAATCGGGATCTTCGCCCTGCTCCGTATGAGAATTGAAGCGAGCTATCGTCGCGGAAAGTCGGTCGGCATCGACACCCATGTTCCGGGCAAGATCCTCGACGGTAGCGCCCTTCTTCATGATCTTTCTGACCGACCGGGATTGCAGCCAGTCCGGCACGAGCGGTAGCAGGGGGCCCATGGGATACTTGTGACGGAACTTGTGATCGAACACCATCCAGCTTGGTGATGCATCGCCATGCTCCCGTTCGCGGCGGGCCATTGTCTGCCCCGCGATGTGATAGGACGAGGCCTCGTTCATATACCGCTCGCCGCTTTGGTTCACCATAATACAACCAGGCAGAGCGCGCTCTATAGTGGACAGCCGCCCACGGTCTTCTCCGGGAACGTAGAAGACAGGCGCAGCCCAGGCCGACTGCAGGTTCATCGTCTTTGCCCCGACCCGTGAACCTGCCCGGATGGAATCCCCCGTATTACTAGTTACGCCACCTGAAAATTGGGAGGACGTATAAAGCGTCATATGCTGATCACGCATTTCCTGGTTCTTGTCGAACCCGCCTGCCGCAAGCACGACGCCCTTTCGGGCGCCGATACGCACCGACTGTCCATTGTGCGATACGACGGCACCTGCGATCCTGGTTCCGTCCATGATCAGGTCGGACATCGGCGAACTCAGCCAAAGCGGCACGGATCTGCGCTCCAGCGCTTCGCGCAACGCTCCGGTAAGCGCATTGCCCAGCGTGAGGCGCCGATCCTTCCGAGAGGTGAGACGGAACGGCAGATCGAACCAATAGCGCGCCATGCTGCGCATCAGTCCCTTGAGCCATCCTTTCGACCGATGGAGGAGGATGTGCGTCTCCTCGAACGACCAGTTGAGATAACCGAACAGATTCGCAGCCGGCGATGAAACCCTCTGTGTTCTCGCGTGCTTGCCGAGTTTGCGCCCATCGAAATCAAGCGGGAGATGCGTGCGAAACCCCGTGGGAGAGCCGCCTTCGTTCTCCGCATGATAATCGGGATAAGGCACGGCCGCGTAGCGCACGCCCGTGTTGTCGGTAAGCCAGCGAAGCATCGGCGCGGCATTATCTATGTAAGCCCGGATATTCTCGTCAGCCACGTTATCGGCGGAGAGCGCGCGGATGTAGGTAAAGGCATCGTCCAGATCGTCTTCGAACCCGGCCTCCGCCGCCAGGTGGCTTCCCGGAATCCAGATACCGCCGCCCGAAGTGGCAGAGGTACCGCCCCAGCGTTCGTCCTTCTCGATGATCAGGACATCGGCATGGTTCTGGGAAGCTGCCAACGCGGTTACCAGCCCACCTGCACCCGAACCCACTATCAGAACGTCGACAACCTTGTCCCATTCCAGTTCTGACCGGACATCTATCTCCGCGCTCTTTTCAATATTGGACAAAACTGCTGCTTCCCTTGATATTGATAACGCGTTTTGCAGCTTATCTTGCCAAACTGTCAACTGCATGCGTAGTTATATGGCGCAAATAATACGAAAAGATGGGATTCGGATATGGGTGATCTGTCAGGCAAGTCGGCTTTTGTCACAGGGGCCGGGCAAGGCGTGGGTGCAGGTATTGCCATGGCTCTTTCCGCAGTCGGAGCCAAGGTCGCACTCGCCGGTCGAACCCTGGCAAAGGTCGAGGCGACTGCGAAAGCCATCCAAGAGCGTGGTGGAACCGCGATAGCCATCAATTGCGATGTGAAGTCTCCCGAAGATTGCGGGACTGCTATCGAGCGGGCCGTCAAGGAATTCGGCGGGCTCGATATCCTCGTCAACAACGCGCAAGAGGTGCCGCTGGGCAAGCTGGCAGATGTTACCGAAGATGCATTCCGCGCTGGCTTCGAATCCGGACCATTGGCCACACTTCGCCTCATGAAGCTGGCCCGGCCGCACATGGCAGCACGCGGAGGCGGCGCGATCATCAACCTTGCATCGTCGGCAGGTCTGCGCTGGGACATGTCCGGCTACGGAGCCTATGGCGCTGTAAAACAGGCCATCCGCGCGCTTACCCGCGCGTCCGCATCCGAATGGGGCGGCGACGGTATCAGGGTGTTGAGCATTGCCCCCCATGCAGAATCGCCGGGATTGAAGGCATGGGTCGAGCATAACCCTAGGGAGGCCGAGGCATTTTTCCGAACAATCCCGCTGGGCAGGATCGGTCGGCTGGAAGAGGACATCGGACGCGCCGTGGTCGCCCTTTGCGGGGAAGACATGGAGTATCTGACCGGTGCCACCATTCCGCTTGATGGCGGACAAGCCAATTTCGATTGAGGACAGGTAATGGAAAAAGTCATTTGCGCGCTGTGGCGCAACCCCGACGAGACCGCCGAAGCATTCAACAATCGCCTGCTGTCCTCCCTCTGCGGCGAACTGGAAGAAGCGGGAGCTACCCTTATCAGGATGAACCTGCGTGATGCCAATGTGGCGCCTGCGCAAGGGTTGGTGCAGCAGTGGCAGGCGCCGCAACAAGATGCCGTAGTCCAGTTCTGGCTATCATCGGCCAATCCGCGTTTTCGCACAGCGTGCGACGCCGCCCTGGCACGACATTCCAGCCGCTTCGCAGCCTGGCTGGTTTCCGAATCGACGATCATACCCAACACCGATCACCCCCCATCTGACGACGCAAGAACGGCCGGGTGGTCACAAGCTTCATTCATCACTTTTCGCGACGAAGTGACAAGAGCTTCGACCCTCGCGCATTGGCACGACCATCATACGCGCGTGGCAATCGAGACGCAGTCCAACTTCGAATATATCCAGAACCTGATCGTCATGCCGCTGACCGAAGGAGCGCCGCAATACGATGCATTCGTGGAGGAATGCTTTCCGCTCGATGCGATGACGAACCCTGCCGTCTTCTTCGACGCCGTTGAAGACCACGCCAAGTTCGGCGCCAATGTTGCCGCCATGACAGACAGCTGCAACGCGTTCATCGATTTTGCCCGGATAGACGTCCTTCCGACCAGTCAGTTCGACTTTATTCAAACAGGCGATCATTCACGCACGGTCGGGAGACTTTAGAGGTCATGAAAGAGAGTAAGGTAGCGCTGGTCACAGGTGCCAGCCGCGGGGCTGGCGCCGGTATCGCACGGGGGCTGGGAGAGCTGGGTTACACCGTCTATGTCACAGGCCGGTCGAAAACGACGGGCGACGCAAAGGGGTGGGACGGATCGATCCTTCTTGGGACAGTGTCAGAAACGGCCGACAGGGTTACGCAACTGGGCGGCAAGGGCATCGGGGTCATTTGCGATCATGGCGACGACGCGCAAGTTGCCGATTTGTTCGAACAGATCGAAAAGGAGCAGGCCAGGCTGGATCTGCTGGTCAACAACGCTGCAGCCATTCACCACCAGTTGATTGAAAAGAAGCCTTTCTGGGAAAAGGATCTGGATGCGGTCGACATTCTCGATGTCGGCCTGCGCTCTGCATACGTCGCAAGCTGGCATGCTGCGAGAATCATGGTCCGGCAGGGAAGCGGTCTGATCGGCTTTACCTCCAGTTTCGGGGCCAGCTGCTATATGCATGGTCCGGCGTACGGTGCGCAGAAGGCAGGGTTGGACAAGCTGGCGCACGATATGGAGCACGATCTGCGCGGTTCGGGCGTGATCGCGGTGTCTATCTGGCTCGGACCGCAAGTCACCGAACGATCGATGATTGCCAGCAAGACCAACCCGGAACAATACGAGGAATTCATCGCGATGGCGGAAAACCCGGAGTTCACTGGCCGCATCCTCGATGCAATCGACAAGGCGCCGAACCGCGAAGAGCTTTCGGGGAGCACCCTGATCGGAGCGGAAATCGCGAAAGAGCTAGGCGTGAAGGACAACGGCCAGGATCGACCATCGCATCGCGAGATGCTGGGTTCGCCACCGGCCAAGAACCCCGCTGCGATCTATTGACGCCATGAACACCAACGATCCCATTATCCAGGCCCTGACCGCCCGCGGCTCCCCTTTCGAACTTGTCGAGCGCGGCGGGACGCAGCATTTCGCAAACGCGCCACGAAGTCTCGACCAGTTGATCGAAGGTGCCAAGAGGCACGGTGAGAAGACCTTCCTTATCGAAGGAGAGCGGCGGCTGACCTTCGATGATAGCTTCGCTCTTCGCGATGCACTGGCAAGCGAACTTTCGATCGAACCGGGCGAACGGGTCGCCATATGCATGCGCAACCGCATCGAATGGATTATCGCCTTCATGGCGGTAACCCGTGCGGGCGGTGTGCCGGTGCTGGTAAATTCCCGCAGTTCCGCCAGCGAACTGGTTCGCGCAATCAATGATATCGAATGCGAACTTGTCCTGGCCGATAACCAAAGGGCGGAATTCCTGCGCGACGGCAGCTTTCGGGGCCGGATCATCGACGCAGACGATTTTCCGGCAAAGGGCGCTGCCTTCGAGCCCCCTTCCCCGCCATCACCGGACGACCCGGCGGCAATTCTCTTTACGTCGGGCACCAGTGGCACGGTGAAAGGTGCAGTCCTCTCTCACACCAATATCGCATCGGGCATCATGACCATGCAGATGGCCGGACTGATGGTGCTGCATAACATGGCCAAAAGGTTCGGCGTTCCGGTGGAGCAATTGCTGGCGGGAATAGGTCAGCAGGCAGTGCTGCTTGTCTATCCCCTGTTCCATATATCCGGCCTTGGTTCGGCCTTCCTCTCTCCTCTCGTGGCAGGGTCGAAGATCGTTATCCTGCCGCGATGGGATGCAGCAGAAGCAGCGCGCGCAATCGCGGCCGAGAAAGTGACGATGTTTTCCGCCGTGCCAACGATGCTGCGGGATATTCTCAAGTATGCGGAAGTAGCCGAGACCGATCTGTCGAGCCTTCGCAATATCGGAACCGGCGGACAGGCCTTGCCGATCAACCTACTCGATCAGATCCGCCAGGTGTGTCCCGATGCGGTGCTGGGCACGGGGTACGGGCTCACCGAAACCGCCGGCAGCGTCTCCATGGCGGTCGGAGAGGACTTTCTGCGCAAGCGATCTGCTGCCGGAAGGGTCATGCCGAATGTCGAAATGCGCATCACGGCACCGGACGGCCGCGAGTTGCCCGATGGCGAGGCTGGTGAAATCGTGGTCCGAGGCCCGCAGGTTGCAAGCCGCTACTGGGATGGCACCCGTGCAATCGACGAGGACGGCTGGTTCCGCACCGGAGACATCGGATACCTCGATGAAGAGAGATACCTGTTTGTCGTCGACAGACTGAAGGACATGGTGATTTCGGGCGGCGAAAACATCTACTGCGCCGAGGTGGAAAGAGTGCTGTCCGAAATGTCCGGTATATCCGAATGTGCCACTTTCGGCATAGCGGACGAGCGGATGGGCGAAGCGCTAGTCGCGGTGGTGAAGGCCCCCGATCTGGATGAACGCGCCATCATCCAGCACGTCGAGACAAGGCTGGCGCGTTACAAGGTGCCGACCCGCGTAGCGTTCATCGATGCCCCCCTTCCTCGAAACGATCTCGACAAGGTCGACAAGATACGTCTGCGTGAAATGTGGCCACAACTGGCGGAGAAGAACCCATGACAATGCCGCAGGACATCGAGATCATCGATACGATGATGGGTATCCCGGAAGCGGAGAACCGGTCTGACTGGTACGACAGTTTCAAGCCGCTGATAAAGGACGCCGAAACACGCAAGCAATTCGCGATGCCGGCGCAATACATGTTCAAGGACATTCCCGAGAGCGGTGAGCAGGACGATTACATCCGCTGGACAGTGGAGCAAATGGATCGCTTCAACATCAGCCAGGCGCTGGTCGGCTGGAACGAGAACGCGACTTCCCGGCGGGCAAAGGAGATGTACGGCGACCGCTTCTTCTTCGATCTGCCATGCGATCCAAACAATGGGATGGAAGAGGTGCAGCGTATCCGCCGCGTGCATGAAGAGATTGGCCTGTCTGCGATCAGCGTGTTCCCGGCGGGCACGCTGCCCCAGGTTGCGATCAACCACAAATACATGTTCCCGCTTTACACCGTTGCAGTTGAACTGGGCCTGCCTGTTCTCCTGAACGTGGGCGTGCCGGGGCCGCGCCTGCCCATGGAGACGCAGAAAGTCGAACATCTCGACGAGGTTTGCTGGTTCTTCCCCGACCTGAAGATCGTGATGCGGCACGGAGCCGAACCGTGGCAGGATCTTGCGGTTAAGCTGATGCTGAAATGGCCGAACCTGTATTATTCGACCAGCGCTTTTGCTCCCAAGCATTACCCCAGGGCGATCATCGACTATGCCAATTCCCGCGGGTCCGACAAGATCCTCTACGCCGGGTATTTCCCCATGGGCCTCAGTCTCGATCGCATATTCGACGACATGCCAAACGTCCCCTTCAAGGACGAGGTCTGGCCCAAGTTCCTGCGCGACAACGCGCGCAAGGTATTCGGAATGGAGAGCAAGTGATGCACACCGATACAAACTCTGCCTACGAAGACGCTCGCACGCCGCCAGCGCTGGTCTGGCGCATGCTCGAAAGCATGGGCCCGGAAGAGCTTGAGGAATGGCGCCGCAGCGAGCCGAAGAACCGGGCGAACCTAGAGGACCGCAACCTCGACCTGCCCTTCCCAATGGGCTGGTATCCTGCACTACTTTCCGATGAACTGAACCGCGGCGAGGTAAAGCCGCTACGGTATTTCTCGACCGATCTCGTCATCTGGCGTGGGGAGGATGGTAATGTAAGAATGCTTGACGCCTATTGTCGCCATCTGGGCGCCCACATGGGGTTCGGCGGCAAGGTTTCGGGCAACCTTCTGGAATGCCCTTTCCATTCGTGGAAATACAACGGGGAAGGCGTGGTGGAGGAGATCGACTATGCCAAGCGCATTCCTCCGCAGGTGAAACGCCCGTGCGAACGGCAATGGCCTGTGGCCGAGGCCAACCGATGGATATGGTTCTGGTATCATCCGGAAGGCCGGGAACCACTCTGGGATCTGGCTCACGTGCCTGAAGCGACGGATGACGACTGGACCGACTACCAGATTTTTGAATGGAATGTCTGGGGGTCACTCCAGAACATGGCCGAAAACGGTGTCGATACGGCGCATTTCAAATACATTCACGGAGCCGGTGATGTTCCGGATTACGAATTCGACTGGGGAGACGGAGGTCCGGAACGCGGTGCGCGGCTGTTCGTCAATTTGGGGACACCTCGCGGGGTGGTGCAAGGCGAGATTTCGTATCTAAGCGTCGGCCCCGGACAAAGCTACACCCGCTTTACCGGGATTTGCGAGACCGTGTTGATCTCCTGCATCACGCCGGTTGATAAGGATCACGCCATCGCACGCTTTTGCTTCACGCAGCCCAAAGCGCAAAAAGACGGGCCACAAGGCGGCGCCGCCAAGGCAATCATCAAGGATATCTGCAAGCAGTTCGATCAGGACAAGGTCGTCTGGGATAGGCAGAAATATTTACCCGATGCGCTGGTTTGCGACGGTGATGGCCCGATCGGGAAATTCCGCAAATGGTACAGCCAGTTCTATGTCCACGAAAAAGTCGATATCTGACTGATCCGTAGAAGCCACCCGGCGTCCCGGGGCGCCCTACCTTACTGTTGAGCAACAGGAGCGCCAGGAAGCCCGGCGTAGTAGTGCCCGGCATTCATGCCACCATCGACGGACAGTTCCGCACCCATGCAATAGCGCGCGTCGTCCGATGCAAGGTAGGCGGCCGCTGCAGCAATGTCCTTCGCCTCTCCGGCATGCTGCGCAGGATAATTCCAGAAACTTTTGTCGTACTCGTCTTTCGGCACGTTCATCGGGTTTGCCAGCGGCGTATAAATGCCGCCAGGATGGATCGAGTTTACGCGTATCTTGCGCGGTCCCATTTCCAGAGCCAGCGCCTTGGTCAGCCCACGCACGGCAAATTTTGTTGCGCAATAGACAGACACCGCGTTCGCGCCGGCGATGCCATCAGCCGAACTCATGTTCACAATAGCGCCACCACCAGCCCGTTCGAGAGCCGGGATCGCTGCCTGGCAACCGTAGATAACGCCTTTGACGTTCACATCCATCAGCGTTTCGATTTGCTGATCGGAAAAATCCTCGAACCCGCTGAAAAATAGAACACCGGCATTGTTCACCAGAATGTCGAGCTGGCCAAATTCGCGTTCGGCCGTCTCGATGGCCTTGGTCCATTCATCGCGACTGGTGACGTCGTGATGAAGAAATTGCACGGAATCGCCCAGTTCGCGGGCCAAGGCTTCGCCTTCGTCGTCACGAATGTCGGTTATCAGAACACGCGCGCGCTCTTCCACGAAACGACGAACGATACCTTCACCAATGCCACGGGCGCCGCCCGTTACCAGCGCTACTTTGTTTTCCAGTCTTTGCATAAGGACCACTCCACCAAATTTTTTCGCACTACCGGGTGGTATTTGTAAAAACAATACGCAAAGTAGCAACTCAGAGGCCATTTTACGCAAGCTCGCGAATCGTTAAACTCCAGTGACGACGCAAACTAAGGTTTTACCCGATGCCATTGAACGCACAGATTGCGGCCCTTTACGAACAGCTGGCCGACTTGCCGCAACCCGATTTCGCTACGATCACCCCGGCGCAATTGCGGGAAATCAGCGATCAACCGCTCCCATTCGGTCCGCCACCCGAAGTGGCAGCGTGCAGGGGTTTTCGCATCCCGCTGCACGGGCGCGAACTGGACGCCAGGCTATACATTCCTGCGCCAACTGAGCCGGGTCCGCCGCCACTGACGATGTTTTACCACGGCGGGGGCTGGGTAATCGGTACACTGGATACGCACGATGCAACCTGCCGCGCCATCGCCAATGCCAGCGGCTCGGCGATTTTGTCCGTTGCATATCGATTGGCTCCTGAAAATCCGTACCCGGCACCGCTGGACGACTGCTACGACGCCATGGCGTGGGCCAGTACGAATGGCGAGGAACTGGGCGTTGATGCTGGTCGACTGGCCGTGTCGGGTGATAGTGCCGGCGCAAATCTTGCTGCCGCCGTCGCCATTCTTGCCCGCGATCGCAACGGTCCGGACATCCGCCACCAGTTGCTGATTTACCCCGTCGCGGACGATGATTTCAGTCGCAAGTCATATCAGGAAAACGGAGCCAGCGGCGGTTTCCTGTCCACCGAGATGATGAAATGGTTCTGGCAGGCTTACGTGGGTTCGACGTCTCCTGCCACGGCGACCCTGACCGCTATAGCGCGGCACGAAGACCTCTCGAACCTTCCATCCGCCACCATCCTGACCGCGCAATACGATCCCCTTCGCGACGAAGGCGAGGTTTTCGCCCGGCGTCTCGCCGAATCGGGTGTTTCCGTCGATCATCACATGGCGCCCGGAATGGTCCATGGTTTCTTCAGCCTGTTCGCAGCAGTACCGGATGCCGTGCCCTGGATAGAAAAAGCGGGTGGTAGCCTAAGGGATGGGTTGCAATCGCAATAGAGGCAGGGAAAACCCAGGCCGGACAAAGCCAGGCCCTACGCTGCCCGTTGCCTTGACACGCAACTTTCAATTCTTGCAGCGAACGGTGAAGCTATCGGGGACTTTCGTTTAATGAACCAGACGACCATCGACTCAACGGATCGCGCGATCGTGGAAGAACTGCGGCGCGACGGTCGGGCGACTAACCAGCAGATCGCCGACAGTCTCGGCCTGACTGCCACTACCGTATCATCGCGTATCAAGCGTTTGGAAGATTCGAACCAGATGCGCGTCGTGGCCGTATCCGATTTTTCCGCGCATGGTTTCGACTTTCTCATGCGAATTGCCATCGAGATAGAAGGACGCAAGGCATCGGAAGTGGCGAACGAACTGGCGCTGCTGCCTGAGGTGCATACCGCGCATCTCGTTGCAGGCCGCTATGACATCGACGTTCTCGTAGCGTTGAGCAACTTCGACGAATTGCCGACCTTCTTCCTCGAAAAAATCGGGGCCATTCACGGTATCCGGTCGATGACACCGTCGATCGTCGTGGATATTACGAAGTATCAGTTTGACGTCGCGCCCATCGAAACAAGGACCTAGCAGATGGCAGAATCCCGACTAGACGATCTGGACCGCCGCCTCGTGGATTTGCTCGCTCTTGATGCGCGCGTCTCCAATCGCAAGATCGCGGCCGAACTTGGCGTGACAGAGGGCACAGTGCGAGGCAGGATACGCCGCCTGCAGGACGAAGGTCTCATCACCTTCACCGCCATTACGAGCTTCGACATGGCAGAGAGCGCACACCTCGCTTTCATCAGTGCGCAGGCTGATGTGGACAAGGTTCGCGAGGTGGCGGAACAGATCGCAACCCTGCCTCTGATCAATGGCGTGCTGATCACGATGGGCGAGTTCAACATCACCGCCCTTTGTCTGTTCAGGGAACTGAGCGACCTTGTCGAAACCGCTTCTGACCGGATCCTGGATATGCCCGGTGTACATCACGTCGAGACATCGATCGCGGTAAAAACCATCAAGTACAACGCCAAGATCGCAAAGATTACCTGAGATCCCTACCGGCTTGGCGCTCGATCAGTGATCCTGGTCCTCATCGCGCCAACTAATCGGAATGTCGTCTCCAGTGAACTCGATGATCTTCTTGAGCAGGCGCTTCGCCTCATGCGCCTCTCCGGGCGTTATTCGCGCCAGCAAATCGTTCTCGAACGCTTTAACGACCGACAGGATATGGATGTGAAAGTCGCGCCCCTTCGGGGCGAGTTCGTAACCCTCATTGGACGATAACAGCAATCGTTTCTCGACCATGCCGCCAAGGATCTCTTCGTTCGGGGCCAGACCTGTATGGTCGAGCTTGGCGATCAGCGTAGCGGATTTGGCCGGCGCTTCCATGCTCAGAATGGCCAGGGTCAGGTATTCAGTCTGACTGAGCTGTAGCTTTGCCATTGTCTCACGCGCGGGACGCGAAGCCTGGAAATGCGCACGGGACAAAAGGTAGAACAGGAAATCATCGGTAAACGCGCCGTGTTCGATATCCACGGTATCGCCCCCGGTTTCGCCGCCATCTCCACGCGAACGCGTCTCGGCATACCGCCCCCCATGGAAAACGAGCGGCGCGCTATCGTGTTGATCGTAATCGACAACCTCCCCCACCAGGATAACGTGATCGCCGCCCTCGTACTGGTGCACCAATCGACACTGGAACAGGGCTACATATTGGTCGAGCACCGGAGAACCCAGCACTCCGCCCTCCCAATCGACACCGGCAAACTTGTCCTTGCCCGACTTGGCGAAGCGGTTCGACAGTTCCTCCTGCGTAGCGGAGAGGACATGAATGGCGAAATGCCCGCTCGAACAGAAATCCGCCTTTGATCGTGCCGACTTGGCGAGCGACCACAGAACCATTGGCGGGTCGAGCGATACCGAATTGAAGCTGCTGGCTGTCACTCCAACCGGCTCTCCATCGGCATCCGCAGTGGTCACGATGGTGACACCTGTCGGAAAGCTACCCAAAGCGTTGCGAAACTGCGTCAGATCCATATTGCCCCTCATGCGTAGCTATCGAGGAAGGGTCGGCGGCCCTGGTCCTTCATTATGCTTGGCTGGCCTTCGGTCTAAGCTAGTGTGTCTTTGCCGAGATAAGCCGTCCGGTATTCCGCGAACTTCTCCTTGATCTGCTCTTCCTCCAGCGCGAATTCCTCCATGGAGTACTCGTGCGGGGCGCGATCTTCGCGGCGGTTCGCCTCAATCCATTCCTCCATCCCGGCGACGATCTCGGGCGTGATCGCAACACCCGTTTGAGCGAGGACGCGCTTGCCTTCGTCGATGGGGTCGGAAACCAGATCCTTGTAGCGAACATCGACGAAGGGGTCGTCACCGGTCTCTTCCCGCATCCGCATGAACATGCCAAGAAGTTCCGCCAGCCGGTTCTCCCAGAATTGCGCAATACTCACCTTATCAACGGTCGATGCCATTCCATAAAGCGCCGCCATCATGCTGCAATAGGATGGGACCGTAGAAACGGGGTCGCGATGGGTCATGACGATCTTGGCTTCGGGAAATGTGTCCAGCACCCCGTCAAGCGCCATCAGGTGTCCAGGCGTCTTCAGGACCCAACGTGCGCTCTTGCGCGACTTGTCCTGCCACTGCAGCGATTGAAGCACTTCCTTGAGGTCGGGATAGCAACGCTTGCGGCTGTTCTCCACCAGCCAGCGCGCATAGCTGGGCACGTGGTACATGCCTTCGATCATGGTGCTGGAAAACATCTGCCCCAGAATGATCAGTTCCTCATCCGACTGATCGATAGTCATGGGATGGATCGACATCAGACCGGGTGCATGCTCAAGGAAGTAATCCAGATAGACCTTGGCAGCTTCCCGGCGCAGAGCAGGATCGCCCGGAGTTTCATCCGGGAAAGGCGCGTAGTTTTGTGCCTCCCACCATTTCACGCCGGTCATCCCGGGCGCACTCGATAGCATGCGGTGAAGCATGGTGCTGCCCGTGCGCGGGAGCCCAACGACAACGGCGGCAACATCGACTTTTTCTTCGAGAATCTCGGGATGCCGCTTCACCAGATCGACATGGCGCAGGCGATTGACGAGCGCGGTGTGGATCATCGTCTTTGCGCCTTCGACGCCGGTGGGGGTCAATTGCGCTTCGCTGTTGAGGATGGGGATGAGCGCGGCGAGATTTTCCAGCATCCAGGCATCGCCAAAGTCGTCCAGCCCGGTATCGGCAACGGCCTGCCGTATCAACACGTCCCGATCAGGAACGCGGGTATCGCTCGCAACTTCGGCAGCATTCTGATTATCTGACATTCGCCAACTCTATCCCATCGTTTTCGTTGCCTGCGCCTGACGCCACCGGATCAGAAAATCCATCCTGTCTGTAAGCGACCGTACCAAGGTTTGTAGATTGCAGAACAAATACACTACATCATGACGCAAATCTTGACACAGATAACGGCCTAATCCAACAATGCGTAATTAATCGAGTTCGCGGTGTCGATTCAATTCATGGCTTCGAGCCGGACGGTAATCGACGATTGTGACGGTTCAAGAGATAACAAAAAGGGAATGCGGGAATGTTGCTGAAGGACAAGGTCATCATCATCAGCGGGGTCGGCCCCGGAATGGGTCAAAGCCTGGCAAAGATCGCCGCATCCGAAGGTGCCAAGGTAGGACTAGGCGCGAGAAACAAGGATTTCATCGACAAGGTCGCAGCCGAAATCAAATCCGCCGGTGGCGATGCCGTGGCCGTGCCCACCGATGTGACCAGCGCCGATCAGTGCCGCCGCCTGGCAGAGGAAACGGAAAAGGCGTTCGGCCCGATCACCGGTCTCGTCAACAGCGCGTATATGCACGGTGAATGGCAGCCGGTGGACGTTGCCGACGTGGAGGAGTTTGCATCGGTATTCGATGTAAACTGCGTAGGCGCGCTGCGGATGGCGCAAGCCTGTCTGCCATCCATGAAACGCGCTGATAGCGCCTCGATCGTCAACGTGTCGACGATGTCGACTGTCAATCCCTTCCCCGGCGAAGGCGCCTATTCTGCTGGCAAGGGCGGCATGAACGCACTGACGCGCCATATGGCGAAGGACTTCGGCGCCCACGGTATCCGTGTGAACGTAACGCGCATGGGGTGGATTGGCGGCGCGCCTGTCTGGGGCTTTATCGACAGCCAGGTCGAGGCGGGTAGGGATCGCGATGAAGTCGTCTCGGAGATCACCGATCGCATTCCGCTCGGCATAATTCCGCCTGAAGAAGACTGCGCCAAGGCGGTGCTGTTCTTCCTGTCCGACTTCGCCAAGGTCGTGAACGGTGCCTCGCTGGACGTGAACGGCGGGCAGTACATGGCGCCATGAGCATGTCCGACAACGCGAAAACGGCAGCATCCGAGCAGTGGCGCGATTTTTGCCGGCGTCTGGAAGCTGCAGGCAACATTGTGGCCCAGGCCGAAATCGCGGACGAGCCGATCGATCAGGCGGAAGGCTATCGCTATCTCACCCGGCTGTTGCGCATCGCTCTCGACATGAACCTGGAGAATGCGGACACCGATTTTCCGGGCTTCTATGCCGCGTCGCACGCAACGGCCAAAATCGGCGCTGACAATCCTGACAACATATATCTCAACGCATCGATAAATGCCTCGCGGCGTTACCGGATCAGCGGCAACAGGGGCGGCGTTCCCGTGCTCAGCTTCGCCTCCAAAGCGAACCGCTATGCAATTGACGGGACCATGGCGTCCACCGGCGAGGTCGATGCAAACGACATGGAATTCGGTCCCGATGGCCAGTTCGAGCTGATCGCCAGCCGTGAACCGGCAGAAGGCAACTGGCTGCCACTTTCCGACGATTCCTCCATGCTCATCGTCAGGCAGACATTTCTCGACCGCGAAAAGGAAATGCCGGCAAGGGTTCAGATCGAAGCGATCGATCCACCCCAGGCCACACCTGATCCCCTCACGCTCGATAGGCTATCCAAGGGCCTGAACCAATCGCTGGCATTCGTGGAGGGAACGGCAAAGACGTTCCTGCAATGGGCCGACCAGTTCAAGGACGAGCAGTTCAACAAGCTGGCGACCGTCGACCAGGACATGTTCTTCCGGGCTGGCGGCGATCCGACCATCTTCTACCTGCATGGATACTGGAAACTGGAGCCGGACGAGGCCCTTGTCATCCAGACGCGCGTACCGGAGTGCAGCTTCTGGAACTTCCAGTGCAACAACGTCTGGATGGAATCGCTCGACTTCCGCCATCACGATATTCACGTGAACAAGCATACGGCCAGCTACGACGGCGATGGAAGCATCACGATCGTGCTGGCGGCGCGCAATCCGGGTTATGGAAACTGGATCGACATTGCCGGACACGATCAGGGCACCATGCTGCTGCGATGGATCGGGGCGACCGATCATCCCCTTCCGGAAACCAAGGTCGTCAAGATCGATAGCTGAGGCAGAGCGTCCCTGAACTACGGGCGTGGATGAGAGGCAGCGCCTCGCGGTCTAGCGTGAAACGAAACCACCATCCACGGCCAGAGGATGGCCGGTGATGAAACTGGCCCTGTCCGATACGAGGAACACCACGCCATCGGCGATCTCGCGCGCTGTACCCATACGGTTCATGGGGTGCATCTGTGCCATGAACTCGCGGCTTTCCTTCGAGGTTTGCGGCGACTGCGTCATCGGCGTTTCGATCGCGCCGGGACAGACAGCATTCACCCTGATGCCCTCTCCGGCATATCGCATGGCGGCCGAGCGGGTAAGGCCGATAACCGCGTGCTTGCTGCTGCAATAGCCGGCCCCCGAAAGTCCGACGAGCCCAGCGACCGAGGCGGTGTTCACGATAGCCCCTTTCTTGCGCGGCCCCATGTGGCGAAGCTCTGCTGCCATGCACAGCATCACTCCGCGCTGGTTCACCTCCACAACGCGGTCATAGATATCGACCGAATCCCAAGGCGTGGTCACTTCTTCCAGAGAGACCCCGGCGTTGTTGAAACCAATGTCGAGATGCCCCCAGCGATCGATCAAGGCATCGATGGCCGCATTCACCGAAGCTTCGTCGGTCACATCGAGTGCAGCCCCGTAGGCCTGTCCGCCTGCCTCTTCGATGATACGCACGGTTTCGACAGGATCGTTAAGATCAGTCACTGCGACCTTCACCCCTTCTTCGGCCAGGGCTATCGCGGTCGCCTGTCCGATGCCCCCGGCGCCGCCGGTGATAAAAGCAGTCTTACCTTTTAGTCCCAAGTCCATGTCGTTTATTCCTTCCGCGGGAGAGTGGCCGTCTGAAGAAGCCCGATGCGTTGCTCGTTCTGTTATCCCGATGGAAGCCCCTTTGTGAATGTTCATTGGCTCTAGCCGAGACGAATGAAACTGACTCTGTTACCTGTGTTTTTTACGCGTATGTGGATACACTGGATGCACAAACAACATTTTGCGTTATATACGACGCTTGTCAACGAAGTTAGGGTAGAGGCCGGGTGCAGGGTCGGGTTGCAATCGTACAATGGTCATTGACCAGTACAGCAAATCTCACTGAGAACGCTGCTTGATGGCGCGGAATCGGAAGCCCCCGCAAAAGGCGGGCTTCGTCATCATAGGTGCTGGCTCGGCCGGATGCGTCATGGCCAACCGGCTCAGCACCGATCCGGACAATAGTGTCGTCCTTCTCGAGGCGGGTGGGCGAAACGATGGTCTGCTGGCGAGAATGCCCGCCGGAATGGCAACCCTGATGCGCGAACGCAACGCCAGCAACTGGGGATTCGAGTCCGAACCGGTGGAATCGCTTGGCGGGCGTGCCACCTACGTTCCGCGTGGCAAGGGCTGGGGCGGTTCGTCATCCATAAACGGAATGCTGTACGTCAGGGGGAACCGGGCCGATTTCGATCAATGGAGGCAAATGGGTATGGCCGGATGGGGCTATAACGATGTCCTGCCCTATTTTTGCAAATCGGAAGATGGCCCGGAAGGCTCCGACGAATATCATGGCTCCGATGGCCCGTTGGCCGTTCGATACGGCAAATCCTCGGATGGAATATACCCTGTCTCTTATACACATCTCCGAGCCCACGAGACTAGGCATGATCTCG
>OJBY01000505.1_pt1 | contig 20565 bp, 21 predicted proteins | sample 1591731 | NCBI WGS metagenome assembly OJBY01 (sample SAMN05416837, study PRJEB24817) | seawater metagenome | isolation source: Sea water | place: Canada:Atlantic | collected 2013-07
CGAGATCATGCCTAGTCTCGTGGGCTCGGAGATGTGTATAAGAGACAGTCCTTGAGCGTCTCTGCAGAAACCGGTGTGGCGATTAGGCATGCGCCCGCCATCATGGCTCCAACATGCGCTCGCCAGAGCATGTTCAGAAGCTCCAGCCTCGCGGTTTGTCGAAGGCGTGGATCTGCGGAATGCCCACATCCTGCACCGGCATGAGGGCAATGCCCGCCTGACCCTTGCGGCCTACGGCCAGGCGCGTCACGCCATTGGTTGCAAGTCCGGTGATGACCCGCGCGCCATCGCAAAGACGGTTTGCCAGTTTTGCGGGAATTTCTTCGACGGCGCCGTCGATCATCAGTACATCCGCGCCCTTGCCCTTGCGGCCAGAGCCAAGGGCGTCCTCCACGCTTATCTCAGTGACCTTGGCGACCAGCGGGCGCAGCAATTCAGCAAGATAACCCGCTCCGCTATCGACGACGAGTGCATGCTCATCACCGTTGAGATCAGCTTCTTCAAGGAACATTCCGTGGACTACGGGAGCCGGCAGCGAGGCGCCATTGTCCAGCCGAATCGCCCTGTCCATATAGGCAAAGCCCCTGCTTGCGGTGGGCACGAAATCCTCTCGCGCGACTTCGGCCATGCGTTTGAGAACAGTGGGAGAATTCACTCCGCTGGTGCGCAATTGGCCGTCAATCATTGCGCGGCGTGCACGATCGCGGGTTGCATTTGCGGCTTCGGCTGCGTCAAGCGGATCGGAAATCACTGGGAAAAACTCTCGTCTGGGGTGAAGTGCTGTGCTTTAGGGCCTGCATCCACACGGGGCAATGGCCGCAATGGCGCAAAATTGCATGTATACCGGCAATGCAAAGGATTTTGACGCAAAGCTGCAGCTGTGCCTATGGGCAGTTCGACCAACAGGAGTGCTGAATCGATGAAAGACGCCGTCATTATCCGCGAAGAAGACCTTATCGAAACGGTCGCCGATGCGTTACAGTACATCTCCTATTACCATCCGATGGATTATATTACTGCGCTTGGCGAGGCGTATAAGGTTGAACAGGGCCCGGCTGCGAAGGACGCGATTGCGCAAATCCTCACCAACAGCCGCATGTGTGCAGAGGGGCACCGGCCGATCTGCCAGGACACAGGCATCGTCAACGTCTTCATCAAATGGGGGCAGGATTGCCGCCTCGGCTCTGAAAGCAGCCTGCAGGACGTGGTCGATGAAGGAGTCCGCCGCGCTTACAACAATGCTGAGAACAAGCTGCGGGCCAGTATTCTTGCCGATCCAGCCTTCACCCGCCGCAATACGCGCGACAATACGCCTTGCGTCCTTTCGGTGGAGATGGTGCCAGGCGACACCATCAGCATTGATGTCGCAGCCAAGGGCGGAGGAAGCGAAAACAAAAGCAAATTCAAGATGATGGATCCTTCCGACAACATTATCGAATGGGTAGTGGAGCAAATTCCCTCCATGGGTGCTGGCTGGTGTCCGCCAGGTATGCTTGGCATTGGCATCGGTGGCACTGCAGAACATTGCATGAAGCTTGCCAAGCAGAGCCTGATGGACCCCATAGACATGGCGCAATTGAAGGCGCGGGGAGCAGAAACGGACATCGAACAGCTTCGGATCGACATCTTTGACGCAGTGAATGCGCAGGGCGTTGGCGCGCAGGGGCTGGGCGGTCTTTCCACAGTGCTCGATGTGAAAATCTACGATTGGCCGTGTCACGCAGCAGGCAAACCTGTTGCGATGATCCCCAATTGTGCCGCCACCCGCCACGCCCATGTGACGATGGACGGCAGCGGCCCTGCCTATCTGCCACAACCCGATCTCGATAAATGGCCCGACGTCCATTGGCAGCCCGATGCAGAGGCGAAGCGCGTCGATCTTGATCAGCTTACGCCTGAAGAGGTGGCCAGCTGGAAACATGGCGATCGCCTGTTGCTGAATGGTGCGATGCTGACCGGGCGCGATGCGGCGCACAAACGTATCCACGACATGATGCAAAAGGGTGAGGAATTGCCCGTGCAGTTCAAGGGGCGGGCCATCTATTACGTCGGTCCGGTCGATCCGGTGATGGGTGAAGTTGTCGGCCCTGCTGGCCCCACCACGGCCACCCGCATGGACAAGTTTACCGAAATGATGCTCGATCTCGGCTTGCTGGCGATGATCGGCAAGGCGGAGCGCGGCGCCGATGCTGTGGATGTCATCAGCCGCTTCAAGGTCGCCTATCTGATGGCAACGGGTGGCGCGGCCTATCTGGTCGCCCGCGCCATCAAGGAAGCCAAGGTGGTCGCCTTCGAAGATCTTGGCATGGAGGCCATTTACGAATTCACCGTCAAGGATATGCCCGTCACCGTGGCGGTCGATTCTGAAGGTAATAACGTGCACACGCTCGCCCCGCTGCACTGGCGCGAGAAGATTCGTGAGGAAGGTCTCCTCAAGGCCCGATAATATGGCGCATTTGTGCCGCCATACTTCGACCAGCGGCATACTGGTTTCGACCGAAACCGCCATGCGGGGTGGCGACTTGCCGCTGTGCGGGTGTAAACTGGCGTGATGGAAAAGGCAGATACCGAAAAGCCCATCGCCCGCGTACCGTTCAAGACAGTCCTGGCTTCGATCGTCGGGCTTTGGGCGACATACTCGGTATTGATGACCTTGCGTGCCGAGCTTCTCGGCATGCAATTTGCCGACGAGATGCTCTTACGGCGTCTCGTCTCAACTATTTTCGCGATCCTGATCACCTTTGGTCTGTGGGTTGTCCTGCGCCCGTTTGACGGGCGCCCATTGTGGGCCAAGATCGCTGCCGCGTTAATTTTTGCCCTGCCCGCCGCCTTGCTGAGCGCGCAAGCCAATCGGGTTGTCTTTGCCGATTTGCAAGCAGCGATGGATGAAAAGGTCTTGCAGGAATTTGCTCAGATACGCGGTGTTCCCGCCGACGAGATTGATCGGGACATGCTGCAGGATCTGTCCCAGTTGGTTACCATGGGCACGCGGGAACAATTGATTGAAATCACCACAAGCAGATATTTTATCATGCTGGCGTGGTGCGCGCTCTACCTTGCCTTGCTGACCGGTGAAAAGGCGCGCACGGCAGAACGGCGCGAACAGCAGTTTCGCAACGCCGCCAAGGCAGCTGAATTGCGATCACTCCGCTATCAGGTAAATCCGCATTTTCTTTTCAATACGCTCAATTCGCTTTCCGCATTGGTGCTGACCAACAAGACGCAGGCAGCAGAGCGAATGATTCACATGATCAGCAATTTCTACCGCCATAGCCTGGCAGACGACCCCACGTCTGATGTGCCGCTGTGCGATGAGGTTGCGATGCAACGCCTCTATCTCGAAATTGAGGCTGTGCGCTTCCCTCTGCGGCTTGTGGCCCGATTTGATGTGCCTGCCGATCTGGAGGACGCGCTGATTCCTGGCATGATCCTGCAACCCCTGGTCGAAAATTCGGTCAAGCACGCCGTCGCCCCATCGAGCGGGCAGGTGACGATCACATTATCAGCGCGTGAAGAGTATGGTCGGCTGGTCGTCAGCGTATCGGACGATGGATCTTCTGCCGCAAATAGTGACGATATACGACCCGGTTTTGGCATCGGCCTGAACAATGTCCACGAACGACTCGCAGCACGTTTCGGGAAGGAAGCAACGGTGGCTTCCGGCCACGCGCCCGATGGTTATGTCACGCATCTTCGCCTTCCGCTTCTGCGTATCCGGAAAAGTGCCGCGGCATGAATGATCCGTCCGCCCAAAGCTTGCGTACGCTGATCGTCGATGACGAGCCACTGGCGATTGAACGCATGCAGGTGCTATGCGCTGAAATTCCGGAATTGACCGTGATAGGCACTGCGAGTGATGGCGAATCCGCGCTGCGGCTGGCCGATAAGCTTTCTCCCGATTTGCTGCTGCTCGATATGACCATGCCGGGCATGGACGGCTTGCAAGTGGCCAGGGCCGCGCAGGAAAGCGATGTTGCGCCCGCCGTCATATTCGTCACCGCGCATGAAAACTTCGCGGTCGAGGCATTTGATCTGGAAGCCGTTGACTACGTCCTCAAACCGGTCGCTTCGGATCGGCTGGAACGCGCCATCGAACGCGCGCTGGCCCGGCGCGGGCAGTTCGATGCGGAACAATCGGGGGAGAGCAAGTGGCTCAATGAGTTCTGGGTGCCACATCGATCTGAATTGCTGCGCATAGAGGCTGATCAGGTTTTCCGGATTGATGCAGAGCGTGATTACGTGCGCCTGCATGTCGGCGACACCAGCTATTTGTTGCTGCAAACCATTGCCGGGCTGGAAGAAAAGCTCGATCCGGAAAAATTCATTCGCATCCACCGCTCGGCAATCTTGCGGCGAGACTTCATCCAGGGGCTGCGGCATGAAGGACTGGGCGTGTGGTGTGCAGAACTGGAAGACGGCAATGAATTGCGTATCGGCCGCACCTATCTCAAACGCGTAAAGGCGATGGCCGGACGCTAATCACTTGCTGCAGGAATGGAAAAGGGGCGCCTTTTGACAGGCGACCCTTATGTGGTGATGTGATCGGCAGATGCGCTATCGGGCTAAGTGCTTTACCGGTTCTCGCGGATAAGGCCGGCGAACCGTTCCTCGAAATTTCGCTTGGCTTCTTCGTAACAGGCACGCGCTTCGCGGCTGATGGACCGCGTACCCAGATCCCGCCGGTCAAGCTCACACACCTGTCGCGCTGCATGATCGATACGCCGGTCCAGTTCTTGCCGACCTTCTTCTGTAGAGAGGTCGAGATCGTCATAGGTTACGCCGGCGGTACGGGTCTGTTCTTCGGCAAATGCGACTGTCGGGCTGATTGTAAGGCCGGTAACGGCCAGCGCCATTGCCAGTGTATGCGAACGAATTTTCATGATGGTCCTCCAAATCATCCACTCCCTGTCCCGTGGGAGGGTCGCACCGCAGCCGGTGGGACTGAAACGACTGCGGTGCCATTTGGTAATAGGCCAGACGGTATCATCAGGCTGCAACGTCTCGACCTGCAGGCGCGGCCTATCGACCAAGGGATGCAGGTTCCGACGAACAGCACACAATACTCCACCAATGGCGCATTGCCCTTTACCGTCCGGTAAGGCAGGAAACGCCGGCATGGCCATTATCGTCACCTTCCTTCTGGGCCTGGGCAATTTCGCCTGGCACACTGCTGTTATCCAGAGCGGGCATCGCATGATCAGCGATGTGCAACCTGCCAGTCTGCGCATTATCCGCCTGATCAGCCTCTCGCTGGAATTCATGCTGCTGTGTCTCGCTCTCTACGCTGTAAAAAGCGGCCACACCGCATGGGTGTGGGCCTATATTAGCTATTCCGCGATTAATGGCGGAGCGGCGTGGCTTATCGTGTCGCGGCGCATCTGATGGCTGACGGCACGCTTCTATTCCATTTGTCCGACATCCACTTCGGGCTGGAGGACAATCGCGCACTGGATTGGGTGGTGCGGCAAATCGCCGCCCGCCAGCCTGATGCGGTGGCCATTACCGGCGATCTCACCATGCGCGCGCGCCATCATGAATTTTCCGCCGCGGAAAGGTGGATACACGCGCTCAACGTGCCGGTGACAGTGGAGCCGGGCAATCATGATCTGCCTAATTATTATTTCCCGTCGCGTTATCTCAATCCGTTGGGCCGGTTCGAAGCCTTCCGGGAGGTGGTTGAAAAGCGGATTAAACTTCCCGGCATCGCGCTGATCCCGCTCAACACCAATGTCTCTGCGCAACCGCGCATCAATTGGTCCAAGGGCTGGGTGACCGACAAGGCGCTTGTCGATTGTCTGAGGCAGATCGACGCCTTACCCAAAAACACGCAGGCCATCGTTACCGTCCACCATCCATTGCGCGAAGTGGGCACGCAGGGCACCGCGCTGACGAAAAATGGCGGCAAGGCGTTGGAAACACTCGCAAAGCGCCGCGTGCTCGCCGTGCTTTCGGGCCACGTCCATGATGCATTCGACATTATGGAAGATACGCCGCACGGTCCTGTTCGCATGATTGGCGCTGGAACCTTGTCGCACCGTTTGCGTTCCACTCCGCCCAGTTTCAACGAATTGCACTGGGATGGCGAACGGCTTGGCGTGGAAGTGCGCAATCTTGACGGCATTGATACATCGGACATGATGATTGACGACGTGCCCGAAGATGCCATGCCGCCGCGCTCTGCATCTGATCCGGTGGCGCCGGTAGGCAAAGTGCCGCGTGTGGACCCACCCAAACAATAGGAAGACAAATGTAAAATCCCGCATTTAGAGCCGTTTATCCTTCGGCCGCGCCATTTCGCCGCAACAGAGGGGAACATTCGTGCTGCAGTGGCTATTATCATCCTTAATGAAAATCAGGGTTTTGATTGTCGAAGACGATCTCTTGAACAGAATGTTTTATGAGGCGGTCTTCAAGCAACGCGGCTATGAGTTGTTGGCCGTGGCCGATGGCGCGCATGTGCTTGAAGCAGTGGATAGTTTTGCGCCGGACATCATCACGATGGACATTCACATCCCGAATATCTCGGGACGGGTGCTGACCCGCAAGATCAAGCGTAATCCAGCCACGCAGCATATTCCCATTCTGGCGATCACGGCATTTGCCGGTAAGCAGGATGAAGAAGAGATTCGCCGCGCTGGAGCCAGTGGCTATCTGGCAAAGCCACTTAGCATAGACAACCTGCTTGAAGCGGTGGATGCCTTATTGGGAAACCCGGCTGAACTAGAAGCTGTGGGACAGAATTGAGCGCATTGCCGCTTCGCCGTCACCTGTAAATCACAACACATATTATACGAAAAAGGGCGACTCCTCGTGGGAGCCGCCCTTTCGCATTTCCCGCCGTCGCGGAAACTGGTTGACTGATTAACGCTTTGAGAACTGGAAGCTACGACGTGCCTTGGCGCGGCCATACTTCTTACGTTCCACCACGCGGCTATCGCGGGTGAGAAAGCCTGCCGCCTTGATCGTAGCGCGCAATGCGGGTTCATAACGGGTCAGCGCCTGGCTGATACCGTGCTTGACTGCGCCGGCCTGTCCGGAAAGGCCGCCGCCCGAAACGGTGGCGACAATATCGTACTGGCCTTCACGCTCGGAAATCGCAAAGGGCTGATTGATCACCAGACGCAGCGTTGGCCGTGCGAAATACACTTCCTGATCCTTGCCATTGACGGTGACCTTGCCAGTGCCGGGCTTGAGCCAGACGCGGGCAGTAGCATCCTTACGGCGGCCGGTCGCATAGGCACGACCCTGCGCATCAATTTCCTGATCACGCAGCGGCGCGGCAGGTGCAGCAGGCTGGCTTTCACCTTCGCCAACAGCAGCAGCATCGGCCGCCGGCGCATCACCAACCACATCCTTCAGGTCGGCGAGGTCAGACGCGGTGTTGTTCTCTTCGGTAGCCATTATGCGGACACCTTGTTCTTGCGGTTCATCGAGGCAACGTCGAGCACTTCGGGCTTCTGGCCTTCATGCGGGTGCTCGGTGCCGTTGTAGAGGTGCAGGTTCTTCATCTGCACGCGGCCCAGCGGACCGGTCGGGATCATCCGTTCAACAGCCTTTTCAAGCACACGCTCGGGAAAGCGGCCTGCGAGGACCTTGTCTGCGGTAACATCCTTCAGGCCACCGGCATAACCAGTGTGCTTGTAATAGTGCTTCTTGGCAGCCTTACCGCCAGTGAATTGCACCTTGCCTGCATTGAGAACGATGACATGATCACCGCAATCAACGTGGGGCGTAAAGCTCGGCTTGTGCTTGCCGCGCAGGATGTTGGCGATAATCGAAGCGAGGCGGCCGACGACCAGACCTTCTGCATCGACGATGTGCCACTTCTTTTCGACCTCGGCCGGCTTGATCGACCGGGTGGTCTTGCTCAGCGCCTTCATGGCTTTGTTTCCTGATAGTTCATGTGCAAATGGGCCGCCGATACCCCTGATGGAATCGACCAACGGGAAGCGGCGAAGGCGCGCATTTGTCGCCTTGCGGCTCTCAAGTCAAGCAAATCCGCGACATTCGAGAGAGGTAAAATAATACCGTGATCATGTGAGGGTGCGTTTCAGACCCGGCCTTCGACCCGACAATGATGTGCCCGCGCGCGCCGGAGCGACGGGCTACAGATGACATGCACCCTTCAATCCTGACCTCTCCGCATGGTTTCCTCCGCCAGCCAGCCAAGCGTTTCTGCGGGCGCGCGGTCAATTTCCCAGCCGAGAATAGCCGGACTGTCATAGGGATGGATCTGCGCCAAACGCGTCTGCGCCTTTTTCAGGAGGGATTTACGTGTTTTGAAAAGAACCCCGCTCTCGTCTTGCGATGCGATCCGCCCTTCCCAACGGAAGACAGAGGTCATAGCGGGGATGATATTGGCGCAGGCAACAAGATGTTCCTCCAGCAAGACCGTTGCCGCTTCGCGGGCGCTGGCTTCATCGCCAAAGGGACACCAGATCAATGCCGCCCGCCCAGCGTCATCATCGTCAGCGCTCATGTCTGTCTGCCAGTCACATACGCGCCCAAGGTAAAGGCAACGACAAGAAGGGCGCCAACTAGCTGATGGGCCACTGCGATCCACAGTTCAACGCCGGTCAGGACGGTGGCAATGCCAAGAATGATCTGCGTTCCCAAAGCCGCGTAGATGGCGCTGGAGGCGCTTCGGTCAAAAAGCTTCACTTTGCGCGCCATTATCACCAATGCGATCGCGGCCACGAAGGCCCACCAGCGATGGAGGAAATGCAGCCAGAACGGATCGTGCAGGAACGTCCAGATAAAGCCGTTTGCCCAGCTCACCTCGGGTACAAGCCGGCCCTGCATCAATGGCCAGCTGTCTGAAGCATGCCCGGCATTCAATCCTGCGACCCAGCCTCCTAGCAAAAGCTGGATAAAAAGAACCGCGCCGACACTTGCAGCAAGAGCTGTCAGGCGAGCGGGACGCTTGTCGCCCTGCGCATGTCGCCGCAGGTCAAGCGCCGTCCAGACCAGTCCTCCAAGAGTAAGCAGCGCGGTCAACAGATGAACCGATAACCAGAAGTGCGAAACATCGGTCATTTCGCCCGACAGGCCGGAGCGCACCATGAACCAACCGAACGCCCCTTGCATCCCTCCCAACGCCAGCAATGCCAAGAGACGGACCTTATAACCTTGCGGAATAGCGTTCTTCACCCAGAACCATGCTAGCGGAAGGGCAAAGGCGAGCCCAATCAGGCGCCCAAGCAGGCGATGGGACCATTCCCAGAAATAGATGAACTTGAACGCCGCCAGGTCCATTCCGGCGGGGCCAGTCACATTCCTATATTCTCCGGTAGACTTGTATAATTCGAATTCGGAGAGCCAGTCCGCTTCGCTGAGAGGCGGCAGCGCGCCTGTGACAGGCCTCCACTGGGTGATGGACAGCCCGCTTTCTGTCAGCCGGGTAATTCCACCCACAACGATCATGAGAAGGACAAGCCCCGCCACCGCCAGCAGCCAATTCGCCAATGCAGTTGGCTTGATCGCCGCTTCAGCGGGAACAAAGGCATCCGAATGAGGTGGGGGTGCGACCATGCGAAGGGGATTCGCGCATTCCGGCACAAATCACAAGCGCCCAATGGACCACAATTGGTTGAAAAACGTCGATTGTGGCCTTGCGCAATGTTATATGATCACATAGATAAAGCGCATGGCACATTTCGCTCCCTGGTTTCGCGGTCGAATTGATCGCATTGGCATATTGCTGTCGGCTTTGTGCCTTGTGCATTGTGTGGCGGGCCTCGTGCTGATTGCCGGGTTGGGCTTTGGCGCCAGCTTCCTGCTCGACCCTGCCATTCATAGTTTCGGACTGCTGGTGGCGACGCTGGTGGCGGGCATTGCCATCGGAATGGGTGCGATCCGCCATCGCCGCGCCGGGCCCTTCGTTATCGCCATGATGGGCCTCAGCTTCATGGGCGGCGCTCTGGCTGTTGATCATGGCCCGCAGGAAGCGATCATGACCATGATTGGCGTTGCTCTTGTGGCCGTCGGCCATTTCCTCAACTTGCGTCACGCCTGACAGGCCTTATGTGGCGCTGGTAATGACCCAGCCACTTTCCCTTACCGTCAACGGTGAAAGCCGCCGCAGCACTGCTGCCACTATTGCTGAGCTTGTACGCGAACTCGATCTCGCTCCGGCGAAGGTCGCGGTTGAACGCAATGGTGAAATCGTCCCGCGCTCCACGCTGGACGAAATCGTACTGGCAGATGGCGATACGCTGGAAATCGTCCATTTTGTGGGCGGGGGTTCGGACGAGGAAACAAAGATGGGTTCAGATGATTCGTGGGAAGTTGCCGAGCACCGTTTCACCAGTCGCCTGATCGTAGGCACGGGCAAGTATAAGGATTTCGCGCAGAACGCCGCGGCGGTGGCGGCTGCCGGGGCTGAAATCGTTACCGTTGCGGTGCGACGGGTGAACATTTCTGATCCCTCCCAGCCTGTCCTGATGGATCATATCGATCCGGCAAAAGTTACCTATCTGCCCAATACCGCTGGCTGTTTTACCGCCGAAGACGCAATCCGCACCTTGCGACTGGCGCGCGAGGCCGGGGGCTGGGATCTTGTAAAGCTGGAAGTGCTTGGCGAGGCGAAAACACTCTACCCCGACATGCGCGAAACGCTCAAAGCGTGCGAAGTGCTAAGCGGCGAGGGCTTCAAGCCGATGGTCTATTGCGTGGACGATCCGATCGCCGCCAAACAGCTGGAAGATGCGGGCGCCGTGGCAATCATGCCGCTTGGCGCCCCAATCGGGTCGGGTCTCGGCATTCAGAACCAGGTGACGATTCGGCTGATCGTGGAAGGCGCAAATGTGCCCGTGCTGGTCGATGCCGGCGTGGGCACCGCTTCGGACGCGGCCGTGGCGATGGAGCTTGGCTGTGATGGTGTGCTGATGAACACTGCCATCGCCGAAGCGAAAGACCCTGTCCGCATGGCGCGAGCAATGCGGCTGGCTGTCGAGGCCGGGCGTGAGGCCTATCTTGCCGGCCGCATGGGACGGCGGCGCTATGCTGATCCCAGCAGCCCGCTTGCCGGTCTTATCTGACAGTCTGACACAGCCTCGTTTTTACGTTGGCCGAAGAGAACACAAATTTAACCATAGTGAGAGACACTGGCCGTCCAACAGGTGGAGGCCGGACATGGCAAAAGCGCAGACCGCGTCGATGACAATTGCAGAAATGCGCGAATTCGCGGGTTTTGCAGCGCATGAGCGTAACTTTATTGAACGATCACTCGATATCGGATTTGGCCGCGGCGATGCTTTCAAGACGTGGAGTCGCTCGGTCGATGACCAGCGGGCCATCCGCTCGCAATATATTGCCTATCGCGAATTGCGCCAATTGCGCGAAATCGTGCCTGGCGATGCCGCTTTCGACGGTATGGACGCTTTCATCGGCACACTCTTGCGCATCACGGCACAGGATCTTGCCCAGGAACAGATTGACGGATTTTCCGCCTATCGCTTTTTATACGAACGGTTGCTGGGCGCAGAAGCGCGGCCATTTCTTCCGGCAGCTTTCTGCGGCGCGGCCGCGCTTCCGCAGATTCGCCCGGACCGCCGCAAGATGCTGCTGCAAAGCCTCAGCGAATCGGCGGCAACCGCACCTGCATGGTCCCGCCATGAACCGGCATTCTATCCCGAACGGGTCGATGCAGAAGTCGCCTGACCCGTCAGCCTAATACAGTGCGTTCATCCGTTCTTGGTAAATGGCGCGAATTTCGTGGCGGCGAATTTTCAGCGTTGGCGTCATCTGATCATTATCGACAGTGAAGGGTCCATCCGCAAATTCGAACTTGCGGACCTTTTCCACCACTGAAAGATTGGCATTGGTCCGGTCTATCGCTGCCTTCACGGCGCTGCGGAACGCGGGGAGGGCGTGTAGCTCGGCCATGTCGAGCCGGATGTCCTTCTCTGTCGTCCATTGCAGCGCCCATTCCGCATCAGGGACAATCAGCGCGGTCATGAATGGCTTCTTGTCGCCCATGACCATCGCCTGGCTGATTTCAGGCTGCAGAGTGAGCATGCCTTCAAGCTTTTGCGGCGCGACATTATCGCCCTTGTCGTTGACGATGATGTCTTTCTTGCGATCGGTGATCTTGATTCGACCCTTATCGTCCAGATGACCGACATCGCCTGTGTGGAGCCAGCCATTCTTCAAGGTGCGCTCTGTATCGATGGGTCGCTGCCAGTATTCCGTCATCACCAGCTCGCCGCGCACGAGGATTTCACCATCCTCCGCGATTTCGACTTCGACGCCGCGCATTGGCCGCCCGACACTGTCCATTTGCAGGCCGACAAGGGGGCGGTTGCAGCTGACTACCGGGCCAGATTCGGTCTGACCATAACCCTGGAGCAGGGTGAGCCCCATCGCGTCGAAGAAGTAGCCGACTTCGGGATTCAGCGGTGCTCCGCCTGAAACCATGGCTTTCAACCGACCACCAAATTTCTGGCGAATCTTGGGACGCAGTGTGCGCTCCAGCAACAAGTCCATCGGCCTGTCCCGAAGGCGCTTTGCCCCCCTTTTGCCGGCATTCTGGCTAATGGATATTGCGCTATCCATCAGGTAATTGGCGAATTTGCCTTCCTTGGAAACCTGTTTGAGAATGCGCGCACGCAGCACTTCGAAAAGGCGCGGCACGACGACCATGATGGTCGGGCGCGCTTCCTCTATATTGCTGGCCAGCTTTTCCAGCCCCTCGGAATACCAGATTTCCGCGCCGACACCGATAGGCAGGAACTGACCGCCCGTATGTTCATAGGCGTGGCTCAAGGGAAGAAAGGACAGGAACCGCTCCTCCTTGACGCCAAAATCTTCGGCGATAATTTCTGCGGCACCGCTGACATTGCACAGGATTGCGCCATGTGATTGCACGACCCCGCGCGGCGCACCACTGGTGCCGCTGGTGTAAATGATGCAGGCGGCATCCTTGCGACCGATGGTGGCCATGCGTTGCTCCACCGCCTGGCGTGCCTTTTCTGCATCGCCCGATATCATCTTGTCCCAGCCATGCATGTCAAAAGAGCCGCTTTGCGATGAGGCGATGGCATCTATCGTAATGACATGATTGGCGCGCCCGGATTGCATGATTGCGGGAAACAGCGTTTTTGCCAGCTTGCTGTTGGATACAATGACGGCGCTGGCACCCGAATCATCGAGAATATGGCTGTGATCGCGTTCAGTATTGGTGGTGTAAGCGGGCGTTGTAATGCAGCCTGCCGCCATAATGGCAAGATCGGCGATGCACCATTCGGGGCGGTTTTCGGAAACGATTACCACCCGATCGCCATCGCGCAGGCCCAAGGACCGCAGCTGCTCCGCCATCAGGCATACCTGTCGGGCAGTTTCGGCGTGCGATATGGACGTCCATTCTCCGCCGATCTTTGATGTCAGGAACGGCTTTTCACCACCTTGGTCCGCACGCTTGAGAAACAGCGAAACGAGGTTTTGGGCGTCGTCGATATCTCTCAACAGCACTTCGTTGACTCTCCCAGACTGCCGGTAATCCGGTCGTAATTCATGCCACAGCGCCTAGGACGCGCTGCTGTGGAGGGCAAGTGCGTCCTACTGGCTGATCCATGCCCCTTCGCTGCGCGGATCGGCGCCACCAATCCATCGGCCATCTTTCAATTCCACTGCATTCGCCTTCAATGGCAAGGTGTGCAGGCTGACATTGTGGCCCATCGCTTCAAGCTGCGCCTGAAGGCCTGCGATCTGATTGCCGTCCTCCAGAACAATGGAATCACCCGGAGAATAGAGCACAGGCAAAACGATTGCATCCTGCGCGGTCATGTCCCAGTCGATATATCCGATCAGCGCTTTGGCGACTTGCACCGGAATGGTTGAGCCACCGGCTGCGCCAATTGCCAGCACCGGAGTTCCGTCTGCGCCAAAAACAATTGTCGGCGCCATAGAGCTGCGCGGGCGCTTGCCGCCCTCTACCCGATTGGCCACTGGCACGCCGTCCATATTCGGAAGGAAGCTGAAATCGGTCAGTTCATTGTTGAGGTAGAAGCCGCCAAACATGAGGCCGGAGCCGAAAGCCCCTTCAACTGTCGATGTCCATGACACGACATTGCCCGCGTTATCGGTGACGGCGAAATGGCTGGTGCCGTTTTCTTCCGGCTCGTCACCATCGGGCGGCGCGATCGCGATACCGGGCGGCGTGCCGGGGATAGCCTGTTCCATGCGGTCATCTGCACTGATCAGCATGCTGCGCTGTTGCAGATATGCGGGCGATGTAAGGCTAGCCGGCACTGATGAGAATGCAGGGTCGGCCAGATATACTTCGCGATCGGCATAAGCGAGCCGCTGGCTTTCAGCGAAGAGATGCCATGCAGTTACAGATTGCGCGCCCAGGCCAGCCATGTCGAACCGTTCAAGCTGACCGAGAATGGCAATCACAGTGGTCGCGCCCGACGAAGGCGGGCCCATGCTGCAAATCCTGTATTCGCGATAATCACCGCATACCGGCCGCCTGACGAGCGCTTCATATTCGGTAATGTCGCTGCTGCGCATAGCGGCATTACCCGGCGTTTCATCGCTGACATGCTGAGCAAGGGCCTGTGCATTGTTACGATAAAGATGATCCGGTCCATCCTTCGCGAGCGCTTCCAGCGTATCGGCCAGTGCTGCATTGGTCAGCCTTGTTCCTACCGGCAGCACCGTCCCTGCTCCATCATAGAACAATGCCGCGCCTCCGGGCGAATGCGCCGCACGCTCACGGTGCTGCTCGGCAAAATATGCGCCGCGGGGCGAGAGGTCCCAGCCTTCGCGGGCCAGACGTATCGCGGGCTGAAACAGGTCGGCCCATGCTAGCTGGCCATAATCTTCATGCGCCTGTGCGGCGAGCGCGACACTGCCCGGCACACCGATAGAGCGGCCACCGATGACAGCTTCGAGAAATTCCAGTGGTTCGCCGTTTTCGTCAAGAAACCAGTCTGCTCCCGCCTCTGCCGGAGCGGTTTCCCTGCCATCGATACTGACCATCGCACCTGTAGCGTCCGAATGCAGCAGGAAGCCGCCGCCTCCGATGCCGGAGCTTTGTGGCTCCACAACCGTCAGCGCCAGCATGACAGCAATCGCGGCATCGGTTGCGCTGCCGCCTTGCCGCAGAATCTGTGCGCCGGCCTCTGCCGCACGAGGATCGGCGGCACTGACCACTCCATTGCTCGAAGAGGTCTGAGTATTGGCGATATCGGCTGGCGGGTTAGCGATGGATTGGCAGCCGCCAAGCAGCAAGGCGACCGAAACGATGCAGGAGACATGCTTTATCATGTCTTTGACTGCTATTCGCTTCCAACTGCCTCTGCAATGGAGGAGTATCCCTCATGCCGCATCAATGCTTCCAGTCCCGTTGTAATCTGCCGGGCAATGCCGGGGCCGCGATAAATCATTGCGCTATAGAGCTGCACGAGACTGGCACCCGCCCTGATCCGCTCCCACGCATCCTGTGCTGTGGCAATGCCTCCGACACCCACCAACGGCATCGCGCCGCCCGTAGCCTTGCGGAAATCGCGCAACCGTTCGAGCGCCTTGCTTCTGAGCGGTGCGCCTGAAAGTCCGCCTGTTTCACCCGCATAACGGGACCAAAGCTTTGGTCGGTCAATTGTCGTGTTAGAGACGATGAGCGCGTCTAGCCCCTTGTCGATGGCAATGCGCGAAATGGCATCGACATCGGCGGGTTCAAGATCCGGGGCGACTTTGAGAAAAACTGGTGGTGCATGGCCAGCCACCTGTCCCACAGCTTCTTCGCGTGCCTGAAGCACCCCATCGAGCAGCCGCGCCAGCTCGCCTTCATCCTGCAGGGCGCGAAGGCCCGGTGTGTTGGGACTGGAAATGTTTACGGCCAGATAGCTTGCCAGAGGCGCCATGATCCGGGCCATGCTGGCGTAATCGGCCATTCTGTCGGCGCTATCCTTGTTTGCGCCGATATTGATACCGAGAATTCCGCCAGAATTCCTGGCGGCAACGCGCCGGGCCGCGCTTTCCGCCCCGCCATTGTTGAAGCCCATGCGGTTGATAATCGCTGCGTCCTGCGTCAGGCGGAACAGGCGAGGCTGCGGATTGCCAGCTTGCGCACGCGGCGTAATGGATCCGACTTCGACATGACCAAACCCCAGGGCCGACAAGGCATCGGGGACTTCTGCATCCTTGTCGAACCCGGCTGCCATGCCAAGCGGATTGGGAAAATTCAGACCGGCAATCTCGATGGCCAGTGCGCCGCCGGGCGACGGGGGAGGCTTCAGAGGCATGCGTTTAAGGGCAGCGATGGCGAGGCCATGCGCCCTTTCGGGATCAAACATGAAAAGCGCAGGGCGCAGCAGCTTGTATATCATCGCGGGGGTCCTTGGCAGCATGACTATGCGAAACGCAATGTCTCGCGCTGTGCCGAAGAAAAAATATGTGCCAAAATGAACGCGATTCGAATTATGTCGCCTTCTTACAAGCATGTCTCATGCGAATCAGCTAGGCCCCGATTGCGACCCGAAGGGCTCGAAGCGCAAGGCGTAACGAGTTCTCCACTTCAAGGGGCGGTGATCCACGGATTGCCGCCCCCCTTTTTTGTCTGCACTTCCTTCATCGCCTACTTTCTTTTAGGCGTGCTTCAATAGCTTAGAAGGACTGCCACATGAAAATTCACCTGCTTCGCACCAGTGTACTCGCGTCCGCCGCATTGGCATTGGGCGCCTGCGCCTCGACACAAACAGAACTGGCAGCGCCAGCGCCTTCCGCCAGCGCGCCGGCAGAGGTGGCGGCCGACATTCAAGACTTCTTCGAGCAATATGATGCGGCATCGCTTGCCATGTCACCGCAGACCAAGGCCTATCGCGGCATCCGTGATGAGGATTACGGCAAATGGAATGATCAATCGGTCGAGGCGGACGACGCTCGCCGCGCCTTGCGGATGGATTATCTGGCGCAGATGCAGGGCACTTATGACCTTGCCGATCTGACCGGTCAGGAAGCCCTGTCCTATCGGCTGTTCGAAGCCGTGGCGGCGCGATCTGCCCTGCTCGATCCGTTTCGTGAAAACGGCCTTATCTTCGACCAGATGAATGGTGAGCAAAGCGGCATACCGGCCTTCCTCATCAATACGCACACGGTGACAAATGTCAGCGATGCGCGGGCCTATATCGCCCGTATCGAAGGCATCGCGCCGATGATGGACACGCTGATCGCCCGCTCGGCAGCGCGCGCCAGCAATGGCGTCATGCCGCCTGACTGGGTGTATCCCTATGTCCTGAGCGACATTGAGAACTTGCTTGATTCCGGTCTCGATAATGCCGTTCTCGAAGATTTCCGCGGCAAGGTAGCAAAACTGGATATCTCTCTTGCTGAGCAAACAGCCCTGACTGCAAAAGCGGACGCCGCCTGGCTGGCCTCCGCCGCGCCAGCCTATGGCCAGTTGCGTGCGGAAATGGTCCGTCAGCAAAGTATTGCACCAACCGATGACGGGATCTGGCGGCTGAGCGACGGCGCGCAATATTATGATGCGTTGCTGTCCTATTACACCACTACCGATGTCACTGCGGATGAGGTCCACAATATCGGCCTGCGCGAAGTTGAACGTATCCATGGCGAAATGCGCGCGATCATGCAGCAGGTGGAATTTGACGGTAGCCTGCAGGATTTTTTCCAACACACCCGCACTGATGAACGCTTCTTTTACGACACGCGTGAGGAATATCTCACGGATGTAAGCGCGGTGCTGAATGCAATGGAAGCCCGGCTACCCGATTATTTTGTCACGCTGCCGGAATTTGAATTGCAGGTAAAACCTGTCGAGGCGTTCCGCGAACAAAGCGCTGGGAAGGCGTTTTATCAAAGTCCTGCCCCTGATGGATCGCGGCCCGGCACCTATTACGTCAATCTCTACAATTTGCGCGACATGAGCGCGAATGAGCTGGAGGCACTGGCATATCACGAAGGGTTGCCTGGTCACCATATGCAGCGCGCTATTCAGACAGGACTGGGCGATCTGCCGCCTTTCCGCCGTTTTGGCGGCTTCACCGCCTATACCGAGGGTTGGGGACTTTATTCCGAAGAACTTGGCAAGGACATGGGTTTCTATACCGATCCCTATTCCGATTTCGGGCGTCTAGGCATGGAGCTTTGGCGTGCCGCGCGGCTGGTGGTGGATACCGGTATTCATCACAAGCGCTGGAGCCGTGAGGAGGCCATTGCCTATCTCACGCAAAACACACCCAATCCCGATGGCGATATCCGCAAGGCGATCGAACGCTATATCGTATACCCCGGGCAGGCCACCGCCTATATGATCGGCAAGCTAAAGGTCATGGAATTGCGCGATCGCGCCCGTACCAGTCTGGGCGACAGTTTCGATATTCGAGAATTCCATGAAGTCGTGCTGATCAATGGTCCCGTTCCGCTCGATATTCTGGAAGAACAAGTCGATATATGGGTCGCATCAAAGCTGCGCTGACACCGTTGGAATCGGACCATGTCGTTGCAAAACAATGCAATTTATCTTGCAGAGGCCGGAAATCATGTCATTGTTCTATGGATGGTCGTACACTGATCATCCATAGTACTATCGGGGCGGCGCGGAGCACGGGTCGCACTAGGAGCATAGTGCCGTCCCGATTCTCTCTCACATAGTGACCTGCCACTACAATTTTTGATCGCTGAACCGCGCGACGCTGACTTGCTTACCGGCCGGCGATCAAACTGCCCGGCCGCAAGGGTTCTGTGCAGATCTATGAAATGGCAGTTTCGCATAGTTCAGATGCTAACGACTCGCAACAAGTGAAAATGGCTTGATTGCGCGAGTTTTGCGCATAATTGACTAATCGGAACGAATTAGTCTGATTAGAGAAGCGTGCGCGAAATGCGATTGTCCAACCTTGCAGATTATGCCGTCGTCATCATGAGCGCGGCGGCCGGACATTGTGGTGGCGGGCGTACCAGCGCGGCTGCACTTGCCTGTGAGACCGGGCTTCCTGTGCCTACCGTGCAAAAGCTGGTCAGTAAATTGACCGCGGCAGGCTTGCTCCGCGCTACCCGTGGGGCAGGCGGCGGATTGCAGCTGGCGCGGCCCGCAGCAGCAGTCAGCCTGGCAGACATTGTCGAGGCGGTGGAAGGGCCGATTGCCCTTACCGCCTGTGTCGACGGGACTGAATGCGTGGTGGATCATAATTGCAGCGTCAAACCGCACTGGCCGCTGGTAAATTCGGCATTGCGCGGTGCGCTTGCTCAAATATCGCTGGTGCAATTGACGCCCCAGCAGACAACAGAAGAACTGGCATGACTGAAGACTTAGATATTCAAGACCGCGATGCTCGCGAAGCCGCTGCCAAGGCTGCTGATTACGAACACGGCTGGGCAAGCGATATCGAACAGGAATTCGCACCCAAGGGCCTGAGCGAAGATACGGTGCGGTTCATTTCGGCCAAGAAGGGTGAGCCTGAATGGATGCTGGAATGGCGGCTGAAGGCATTGCGCCTGTGGCAGACCATGAAGGAACCGGACTGGGCCAAGGTGGGCTATCCGAAGATAGATTATCAGGACGCCTATTATTATGCGGAGCCCAAGGCCAAGCCCAAGCTCGAATCACTTGATGAACTCGATCCGGAGATCAAGCGCGTATATGACAAGCTGGGCATTCCCATTGCCGAACAGGAAGTGCTCGCCGGCGTAGAAGGTGCGCGCAAGGTTGCTGTGGACGCGGTGTTCGACAGCGTCAGCGTCGCCACCACCTTCCGCAAGGAGCTGGAAAGCGCGGGCGTGATTTTCCGTTCGATCAGCGAGGCGATCAAGGAATATCCCGATCTGGTGAAAAGGTGGCTCGGCAAGGTTGTGCCGCAGCACGATAATTATTTTGCAACCTTGAATTGCGCGGTCTTCAGCGACGGCACCTTCGTCTACATTCCAGAGGGCGTGCGCTGTCCGATGGAGCTCTCCACCTATTTCCGTATCAATGCAGAGAATACAGGGCAGTTCGAACGCACGCTGATCGTGGCCGAAAAGGGGTCTTACGTCTCCTATCTGGAAGGCTGCACCGCGCCGATGCGCGATGAAAACCAGCTCCACGCCGCCGTGGTGGAATTGGTCGCGATGGAAGATGCCGAGATCAAATATTCGACTGTGCAAAACTGGTATCCGGGCAATGCGGAAGGCGTTGGCGGGATCTATAATTTCGTGACCAAACGTGGCTTGTGCCAAGGTGCGCGGTCCAAGATTTCATGGACGCAGGTCGAGACCGGCAGCGCGGTTACGTGGAAATACCCCTCCTGCGTGCTCAATGGTGAAGACAGCGTTGGCGAGTTCTACTCGGTGGCGGTTACTAATAACCACCAACAGGCCGACACGGGAACCAAAATGGTTCATAACGGCAAGGGCTCACGCTCCACCATCATTTCCAAAGGGATTTCGGCGGGCAAGAGCAGCAACACCTATCGTGGCCTCGTTCGGGTGGGCGCGAATGCGGACAATGTGCGCAATTTCACCCAGTGCGACAGCCTGCTGTTGAGCTCTGAATGCGGGGCGCACACTGTGCCCTATATCTGTCTCTTATACACATCTCCGAGCCCACGAGACTAGGCATGATCT
>OJBY01000523.1_pt1 | contig 19807 bp, 18 predicted proteins | sample 1591731 | NCBI WGS metagenome assembly OJBY01 (sample SAMN05416837, study PRJEB24817) | seawater metagenome | isolation source: Sea water | place: Canada:Atlantic | collected 2013-07
TTTCGGAAAGGCTCTGCCATCGGAGGGAGGTCCCGGGGCAAGCCCGGGATGACATGCCGCTTAATTGGCGAATAGCCCTGAACCCCATCAACAGAGACGCCCGTGACAAAGATCCAGCTGCTTGATTCCCGCCTTGCCAACCAGATCGCCGCCGGTGAGGTGGTGGAACGTCCTGCCTCGGTATTGAAAGAGCTGCTGGAAAATGCGCTGGATGCGGGGTCGGAATCCATAACCGTGGATGTGGAGCAGGGTGGTGTGAAGCTGGTGCGGGTGCGCGATAACGGTAGCGGCATTGATCGCGATGACCTGCCCCTGGCCCTGTCCCGCCATGCCACCAGCAAGATCCGTGGACTCGACGATCTGGAAGCCATCGGCACTCTCGGGTTTCGCGGCGAGGCCCTGGCTGCAATCAGTTCGGTATCCCGGCTGACCCTGGCCAGCAACGTGGAGGGCGAAGCGGAAGGCTGGCAGGTGCAGGTGGAAGGGCGCGACATGGCTCCCTCGGTCACCCCGGCCGGGCACCCGCGCGGCACCACCGTGACCATGCGCGACCTGTTCTTCAACACCCCGGCCCGTCGTCGTTTCCTGCGCACCGAGAAAACCGAATTCAATCACCTGGAGGAAGTGTTCCGGCGCATTGCGCTCAGCGAGTTCAATACCGCTTTCCGGCTGACCCACAACCAGAAGGTGATCCACCAGTTGCCCGCCGGGCTGGATGACACCCTGCGCGCGGCGCGGGTGGCCAAGCTGTGTGGCAAGGGCTTTATGGAGCAGGCGATTCCGGTGGATGTGGAACGCGATGGCATTCGTCTGCATGGCTGGATGGGGCTGCCGACGTTTTCCCGCTCCCAGGCGGATCTGCAGTATTTCTATGTGAATGGCCGGGTGATTCGCGACAAGGTAGTCAGCCACGCGGTGCGTCAGGCCTACGCGGATGTGCTCTACCACGGTCGTCATCCTGCCTATGTGTTGTTTCTGGAGCTGGACCCGGCCCAGGTGGATGTGAATGTGCATCCCACCAAGCACGAGGTGCGTTTTCGCGAGCAGCGCATGGTGCACGGCTTCCTTTATAGCTCCCTGCATCGGGCCATCGCCGAAGTGCGCCCGGGCCAGTCACTGGCCGCCAGTGTGGTGGACGAAGGTGAGCCGGTGATGCCGGCCATGGAGCCCAGTCAGGCCAGCATGTCTCTGTCCGCCCCGGCGGGTCGGCCTTCCTATGCATCACCGCCGGGCAACGGATTCGGCTATGGTCAGGGCCAGCGGCAGGCGGACGCCTACGGGGCCCTGGTGCGCCCCGGGGTGGCTGAAAACCCGGTCATGCCGCCGGCCTCGGAGCAGGAAACCGTGCCGCCGCTGGGTTATGCGGTGGCGCAGTTGCATGGCATCTTTATTCTCGCTGAAAACCAGCAGGGATTGGTGGTGGTGGACATGCATGCCGCCCACGAGCGCATTACCTACGAGCGGCTGAAACAGAGCTGGTCCGATGACAAGGTGCGCAGCCAGCCATTGCTGGTGCCGGTGTCGCTGGCGGTGTCCTCCCGGGAAGCGGATTTTGCCGAGCAGCAACCCGAGGTGTTGTCCCGCCTGGGGTGCATGGTGGACCGCGCCGGGCCGGAGACCCTGGTGGTACGGGAAGTGCCGGCCATGCTGCGCGACAGTGACAGCGAAGCCATGGTGCGCGATGTCTTGTCCGACCTGCTGGCCCAGGGCAGCAGCGAACGGATAGAACAGAAGCTGGATGAGTTGCTCTCCACCATGGCCTGTCACGGCAGTGTGCGCGCCAACCGCCGGCTGACCATCCCGGAAATGAATGCCCTGCTGCGCGATATGGAAGCGACTGAGCGCTCCGGCCAGTGCAACCATGGCCGTCCCACCTGGACCCAGATGAGCCTGAAAGATCTGGATCGGTTGTTCATGCGGGGGCAGTAGGTGGACGCCGGACGCGACAGAACACCCTGTGCCATGCCGGTTCTTTTGCTGATGGGGCCCACCTGTTCCGGCAAAACTGCACTGGCCATCGAGGCGGCGCAGACCCTGCCCATCGACATCATCAATGTGGATTCAGCGCTGGTCTACCGGGGGCTGGAGATCGGTGCGGCTCGGCCCTCTGATGAGGAGCTGGCGGCGGCGCCGCATCGGCTGTTGGGTTTCCGCGAGCTGGATGCGCCGTATTCGGCGGCGGATTTCCGCGCCGATGTCCTGCAGGAAATCGAACAGATCCATGCCAACGGCAAGCTGCCCCTGCTGGTCGGTGGCACCATCCTCTATTTCAAGGCGCTGGTAGAGGGACTGGCGCCTCTGCCGGAAGCGGACCCGGCGGTGCGTGCCGATATTGCCGCCCTGGCCGAACGCGAAGGCTGGCCGGCGGTGCATGCGGCACTGGCCCAGGTGGACCCGGTCAGCGCCGAGCGGCTCAAACCCACGGACCGCCAGCGCCTGCAGCGGGCCCTGGAAGTCTATCGGCTAACCGGTCGGCCCCTGTCCGCTTTTCACGCGGATCATCATACAACTGTCACACAGAACCGGGATGGTCTGAGTGAGTTCAGTGCCTTGCCCTGGCCGGTTTACAGTGCGGCCCTGCTGCCACCGGATCGGGCCTGGCTGCACCACATGATCGAGCACCGTTTCCGGCAGATGCTGGAGCAGGGGTTGGTGGACGAGGTGCAGACACTGCGACAGCTGCCCGGAATCCATCGGGATCTGCCGGCCATGAAGGCGGTGGGTTATCGGCAGGTGTGGGACTATCTGGACGGTCAGTACGACTACGACAGCATGGTGGAGCGAGGCATTATCGCCACCCGGCAACTGGCCAAACGACAGTTCACCTGGCTGCGCAAATGGCCGTATCTGGACGGCTTCGACAGTAACGATGCGTCACAGCGGCAGGCGCTAGTCGAGCAGCTTGCGAAGATCTGTAAATCTGTGTTTAGTTAGCCCTGTTGTTGGACTTTTTGGTTTATAATTCGCCAATCATCGATTTTTAGCCATTTTGCGGCGACTTGAGAAGCACGGCGCAAATGTGTTGTGTCGGCACCTGGAACCAATTTGCCGGGTTGTTGACAAAAATTTGCCCGATAGCGCATCGGGCGAAGGCAGTGACCGTATGGGACGGTTTCACTGTGTTACAGCGCTGATTGCCCGAAGTGTTGGGCACTACTTTTTACTGTTATTTCAAGGAGACTTGCCATGTCAAAGGGGCACTCGCTACAAGACCCTTTTCTCAACGCGCTTCGTAAAGAGCGTATTCCGGTATCTATCTTTCTGGTAAACGGAATAAAGCTCCAGGGGCAGATTGAGTCTTTTGACCAATATGTCGTGCTGCTGAAAAATGCAGTCAGTCAGATGGTTTACAAACACGCGATTTCCACCGTCGTGCCTGCCCGCAACCCCCGTGGCGGCGGTAACCCGGCCATGACTACCACCGGTACAGGCGGCACCGCCGTTCCTGCTGCCGATGAGGGCTTCGGCAACCAGTAACGCTGCCGCAGATCCTGCAAAGAGCCACCTTCGGGTGGCTCTTTGCGTTGTGGCCGCGTTAACGCCTCCGATCGGTACTTTTCATGCCGGTTTCCCTGTCTTCTTCCTCTGACTGGTTTAAACTGGCGGTCTCATCCCCCATATCAGGCCTCTATGGACCTATTTGACCGTACAGAGCAGACCCGAACCGGCGCCGGTGAGCGCGCTATTCTGGTGCACCTGGATTTGCCCGACGCCATGGGCCGCGAAGATCTGGATGAGTTTTATCATCTGGTCACCTCCAGTGGCGTGGAGCCGGCGGCGGAGTTGACCGGCAAGCGTGATCGGCCCGATCCTGCCCTGTTTATCGGCTCCGGCAAGACAGAAGAGCTGGCAGCGCTGGTGGCGGAAATCAACGCGGATGTGGTGCTGTTCAATCATGCTCTGAGCCCGGGCCAGGAACGCAACCTGGAGCGAGTGGTGAAATGCCGGGTACTGGATCGTACCGGCCTGATTCTGGATATCTTCGCCCAGCGTGCCCGCACCCATGAAGGTCGCCTGCAAGTAGAGCTGGCTCAGTTACGGCATCTGTCTTCCCGGCTGGTCAGAGGCTGGACTCACCTGGAGCGTCAGAAGGGTGGTATTGGTCTGCGCGGCCCCGGTGAAACCCAGTTGGAAACCGATCGCCGGCTGCTGCGTGATCGTATTCGTGCCATTGAGTTGCGTCTGGAGAAGGTGCGCAAGCAGCGTGCCCAGGGGCGCCGGGCCCGCCAGCGTTCCGAGACGCCGCTGATTTCCCTGGTGGGCTATACCAACGCCGGCAAGTCCACCCTGTTCAATGCCATCACCACCGGCGACGTCTATGTGGCGGATCAGTTGTTTGCCACTCTGGATCCGACCCTGCGCAAGGTAAAGGTACCGGGCGTGGGGCCGGCGATTCTGGCCGATACCGTGGGCTTTATCCGCCACTTGCCACACCGGCTGGTGCAGGCCTTTCGCGCCACCCTGGAAGAAACCGTTAACGCCACCTTGCTGCTGCACGTGACAGACTGCAGCGCAGAAGAGCGTGACAGTAATGTGGCGGCAGTGAACGAGGTGCTGGAGGAAATCGGTGGCGACAAGCTGCCGGTGCTGCACGTTTATAACAAGGTAGACAACCTGGGCCACTCGCCGAAAATTGACCGGGATGAGCATGGCCACCCCTGGCGGGTGTGGATTTCCGCTCAGACCGGTGACGGCTTTGATCTGCTGTTCCAGGCCATTGCCGAGCGATTGGCCGCAGGTTGGGTGGACTGCTGGGTGCGTTTGCCCGCGTCCGCTGGTCGACTACGCGCTCGCCTGCACGAGGCCGGCGAGGTGCTGGAAGAGCAGGCAGCGCTTGATGGCAGCATGCTGCTGCGCATCAATGTGAACCGGGTACATTTTGAGCGACTCTTGCGTGAGCAGGGGCTGAAAGAAGAAGAACTGGTGGTGCCGGCTCCTGCGGTTGCAGGGGATGATGCCTCTTCCTACAATTCACAACGCTCGCATGATGCGAGCCATCAATAATCCGGTGGGCTCAGCGCCCGGACCGATTGGAGACCTACATGGCGTGGAATGAACCCGGCGGCAACAAGCCGAAGGACCCTTGGGGTGGAGGCGGTGACCAGGGGCCGCCGGATCTGGATGAAGCCCTGAAGAATCTGAAAGAAAAAATTAACAGCGTATTCGGTGGCAAGGGCGGCAAGTCCGGCGGTAGCTCCGGCAGTGGGGGCGGTTCCCCCTGGCCGATATTGATTATCGCTGCCGTGATCGGCGTGGTGGTCTACGCCCTGGTCGGCTTTTTCCAGGTGGATCAGCGCGAACGCGCCGTGGTGCTGCGTTTTGGTGAATACAACCGCACCGTGGATCCCGGTCTTCGCTGGCGGGCGCCCATCATCGAGCAATTCCAGAAGGTCGACGTGGAGCAAAATCGCCGCTACGACATTACTGAGGCGATGCTCACCCGCGACACCAATATTGTCAGCGTGACCCTGCAGGTGCAGTACCAGGTGCTGGACCCGATTCCCTTCCTGCTGAAAGTGGCCCGTCCGGAAACCATTCTGGAGCACGCTACCAGCTCCGCTCTGCGCCACGTGGTGGGCTCAGCGACCATGGATGATGTGCTCAAGGACAACCGGGAAGCGATCCGGGTGAAGGTTCGAGAGCGACTGGATGAATACCTGAACCGTTACGATACCGGCCTGGTATTGAAGCAGGTGGTACTGGATCAGACCCAGGCACCGGATGCAGTCCGTGATGCCTTTGACGATGTATCCAGAGCCAAGGAAGACGAGGATCGCTTCAAGAAGGAAGCAGAAGCCTACCGTAACTCGGTCATCCCCCAGGCACGGGGTGAGGGCAAGCGTCTGGAAGAAGAAGCGGAAGCCTACCGGAATCGTCTGATCGACAGCGCCAAGGGTGATGCTGAGCGATTTACCGACCTGTTGACGGAATATCGCAAGGCGCCGGAGGTGACCCGTGAGCGCCTCTACCTGGAAACCATGACCGATGTGTACAGCGCCACCAGCAAGGTGCTGGTGGATGTGGATAAGGGCAACAGCCTGATTTATCTGCCACTGGAACAGTTGGTCAAGGGCGGCGCCAGCAAGGCCAGGGTGCCGCAGCAAAACGGTGCCAGCCCGAGCAGCACGTCATCGGCCGGTGCGGATGACGGCGGCAGTGGTCGCGAGGCGGCCCGAAGCCTCTACAGCACACCAAACCGGGAGTTGCGCTAATGAATAATCGTGGATGGTTGGCGCTGCTGGCGTTGGGGGTTCTGGCGCTGCTGGCGCTGGATTCCTTCTTTATTGTGAACCAGACCGAAAAGGCGGTGCTCAAGCAGTTCAGCCGAATCGACAAGTCCGATATCGAACCTGGTATCTACTTCAAGTGGCCAATGGTGGAAGAAGTGGTCCGCGTGGACGGTCGTGCCCTGGTGTACGACGTGGCGACCCAGTCTTTCCTGACCGCCGAGAAGAAACTGCTCAATGTGGATGCCTTTGTGGTGTGGCGGATCAACAACGTGCAGCGCTACATCGTCAGTGTGGGCGGTGGCTCTTCCAATGCCCAGGTAATGGAAGGCCGCGCCCGACAGTTGCTGGACCCGCGGGTCAATGAAGCCCTGCGTAACGAGTTTGCGTCACGCACGGTGTTCCAGGTGGTTGCCGGTGAAAGCAACGTGGAAAAACTGGAAGGCGACAAGGCACTGCTGCGTGACCCGGTCAGTGGTGAAGTGACAGAAGTGCCGAGAGATCAGTTGGACGAATCCATCATCCGTGAAGCAGAGGGCGAACTGCCGGCCGGTGACGTTGCTGACGGAAAAATGGCCAGCGACCAGCGCGAAGCGTTGATGGATCAGGTTCGTGCAGAGGTAAATAAGTCCACCATGGAAGACCTGGGTATCGAAGTGGTCGATATCCGGGTGAAACAGGTGGACTGGCCGGACCAGGTGCGTGGTCGGGTGTTCGACCGTATGCGTGCCGAGCGCCAGCGTGATGCTGCGGCCCACCGTTCCCAGGGCCGTGAGGAAGCGGAGAAAATCCGTGCCGGTGCGGACCGCAAGCGCAGTGAAATCCTTGCCGAAGCCTACCGTAAGGCCCAGGCCACCCGTGGTGAGGGTGACGCCCTGGCCGCTGCCACCTACGCCGAGGCCTACAACCAGGACAAGGAGTTCTTCCGCTTCTATCGCAGCCTCCAGGCCTACAAGGAGAGCTTCAAGGACAAGGAAGATGTGCTGATCCTAGAGCCGGATGGCGAGTTCTTCCGCTATCTGAAGGGTTCGAGCGGCGCAAGGCCCTGAGCCCACTCAAAAAGCCCTGTCGGTTCGGCCGACAGGGCTTTTTTATGTCTCCATGGGATAGGGCGTGAACCTATCTGCCGCCGGGCGACCGTGGTAGAATGCAGCAACCGGGGGCCGAGGCTCCCGGTTTTTTTGTGGCTGTCTGGCAGGAACAATGGATTTAGGCTTATTGATCAAGGCCCTGTGCCTGGTACTGGTCATAGAGGGCATTCCGCTGTTTCTGGCGCCTAATCGTGCGCGTGAGGCAGCGCTGCAGGTTGCCCGGATGCCCGGGCGAACACTGAGAATTCTGGGGCTGGTGCTGATGATACTGGGTGCCGGCCTGCTACTACTGATGCGGTCGTAAATGATGAACCAGGAAGAACAGTGGCTACTGCCCGACGGGGTAGAAGAGGTTCTCCCGGGACGAGCCCGGGCCATTGAGCAATTACGCCGGCAGACGCTGGATCTTTACCAGCGCTGGGGCTATGAACTGGTATTCCCGCCACTGATCGAATTCCTCGAATCCCTGCTCAACGGCGCCGGTCGTGATCTGGAACGGGAAACCTTCAAGATTACCGATCAACTGACTGGTCGCCTGATGGGCGTGCGCGCGGATATCACCCCCCAGGTGGCGCGGATGGATGCCCACAGCCTGCGCCGTTCGGCCCCCTCTCGCCTTTGCTACTGCTCCAGCGCGCTGCGTACTCGCCCGGCCGTGGCCGGCGCCACCCGTCTGCCTTACCAGCTTGGTGTAGAGCTGTTTGGTCATGCTGGCAGCGACAGCGATCTGGAAGTGATGAGTCTGCTGCTGGATACCCTGGCTCTGGCCGGTGTGGCCGATCAGGTGGTGCTGGATCTGGGCCACGTGGGCCTGTTCCGTGGGCTGCTGGATGCCTGTGACCTGAGCGATGCCGAGCAAAGTCAGCTGGAAGACATTTACGTGCGTAAGGCGCGGGTAGAGCTGGATACCTTCCTGGCAGAGCGTGATCTGCCGGCTCCCGCGGCTCGTGCCCTGGCGGCCCTGCCCTGGTTGGCGGGTGGCGTCGACGTGATCGATCAGGCTCGCACCCTGCTGGGTGATTTTCCCGGTGCTGTGGCGGCGCTGGATGAACTGGCGGTGCTGGCCGGAGTACTGGATGCCCGGGGTGTAAAACTGCACCTGGATCTGGGCGAACTGCGTGGCTATCACTACCACACCGGCTGTGTCTTTGCCGCCTACCTGCCCGGTGAGAGCGAGCCGGTTGCCAAGGGCGGCCGTTATGACCATATCGGTGAAGTGTTCGGGCGGGCTCGCCCGGCGACCGGGTTCAGTGCCGATCTGAAAATGCTCGCGGCGCGCACTGACGCTGCCGCGCTGAGTGGCATTTTGGCGGAGGGCTCCCTGCAGGATGCTGCTTTTGTCGCCCGGGTGAACGAGCTGCGAGGTAGCGGTGAGCGGGTGGTCCAGGCCCTGACCGGAGCAGACAATGACCCGCAGGAACTGGGCTGTCAGCGCAAGCTGGTGTCAGAAGGCAGCGACTGGGTCATCAAGGATATCGACTGAACCCGTAGGAGCCATGCTTGCATGGCGAATTTGCTTGCGATGGCGTTTGTCATGCGAGCACGGCTCCTGGGATAAAGATCGTGCGTGCCGCGTGAAGCGGGTCGCGTGCAAGCGTTTGTTATAACTCAACACGGCAGCTAGCAATCATGGGTAAGAACGTAGTCATTCTCGGCACCCAGTGGGGTGATGAAGGCAAGGGCAAGATCGTCGATCTGCTCACCGATCAGGCCTCTCTGGTGGCCCGTTTTCAGGGTGGTCACAATGCTGGTCATACCCTGGTGATCGACGGCAAGAAAACCGTCCTGCATCTGATTCCTTCCGGCATTTTGCGCGATGACGTTCAGTGCCTGATCGGCAATGGTGTGGTGCTGGCCCTGGATGCCCTGCTCAAGGAAATCGGCGGGCTGGAAGCGAATGGCGTGCCGGTGCGTGAGCGTCTACGTCTGTCTGCCTCCTGCCCGCTGATCCTGCCGGTGCACGTGGCACTGGATCAGGCTCGCGAAGCCGCCCGTGGCAACAAGAAGATTGGCACCACGGGTCGTGGTATCGGTCCGGCCTACGAAGACAAAGTGGCTCGTCGTGGCCTGCGCCTGGGGGATGTCTATTCCCGTGAGCGCTTTGCGGCCAAGCTTGGCGAGGTGATGGATTACCATAACTTTGTGCTGCGCAGTTACTACAACGCCGAGCCAGTGGATTTCCAGAAAACCCTGGATGAAACCCTGGCCATGGGCGAAGACGTGCGCAGTATGGTGACCGACGTGACCACCGTGTTGCATGACGCCCGTGGGCGTGGCGATAACATCATGTTCGAAGGCGCCCAGGGCACCCTGCTGGATATCGATCACGGCACCTATCCCTACGTGACCAGCTCCAACACCACCGCCGGCGGCGCCGCCACCGGCACCGGTTTTGGCCCGCTGTATCTGGACTATGTGCTGGGCATCACCAAGGCCTACACCACCCGGGTGGGTAGCGGTCCTTTCCCCACCGAGCTCTTTGATGAAAACGGCCGTTACCTGGCAGAGAAAGGTCACGAGTTCGGTTCCACCACCGGCCGTGCCCGTCGTTGCGGCTGGTTCGATGCGGTGGCCCTGAAGCGCTCCATCCAGATCAACTCCATTACCGGCCTGTGTCTGACCAAGCTGGACGTGCTCGACGGTCTGGAGGAAGTGAATATCTGTATCGGCTATCAGGATGCGGAAGGCAACTCTCTGACCTGCGCCTGGGATGCGGATAGCTACGAAGAGGTGAAACCGGTTTACGAAAGCCTGCCCGGCTGGACCGAGTCCACCCTGGGTGCCAAATCCGTGGATGACCTGCCAGCCAATGCGGTGGCCTACCTCAAGCGGATCGAAGAAGTGACAGGCGCGCCCATTGATATTATTTCCACCGGCCCGGACCGGGTGGAAACCATCATCAAGCGGCACCCGTTCTCCTGACAGCCCTTTCCGTCACGTCGCCGATGCCTGCCGGGTATCTGGTGGCGTGACGGTTCGCGCTTTTGCGCGTCCTCCTGTTCTACCCTGATCATCCCCCGTACCGACTGTCTTTTGATAGACATATCCATTCATTGAAAATGACATGGTCTGTACCCCTTTTTGTCATTCGTTCTGCCTAACCTCGTTTGCGTACTTTCACCGACTCAGTGGCCGGTTACCCCGGCTGCAGGCAGGCAACGAAAACAGAAACAGGGAGAACAGAGATGGGCCACCATCCCGTAGAAGACAGCAATCGTTCCGATAACACCACCATCAACACCGTTCTGGAGCAGCACCTTTCTCGTCGCCAGATTCTGCGCGGCGGCGCTACCGCTGCCACCATGGTGGCAGGTGCCAGCCTGGTGGCCTGTGGAGGCGACAGCAGCAATCGTCGCAATGACGGTGATGCGGGTGGCGAGATGCCTGCCGAGCTGGGCTTTGCGGCGGTTCCGCGGTCACTGGAGGATCGGGTGGTGCTGCCTGATGGCTACCAGGCCAGTGTTCTGATCGCCAAGGGGGATGCGCTGTTTTCCGATATCGCGGATTATCAGAACGATGGTAGCGGTGAAGACTTCGACAAGCGCTCCGGCGATGAGCACGACGGCATGGAGTTCTTCGGCCTGGGGGCCGAGGGTGTCTGGGACCCGAATGCGTCAGAGCGTGGCGTGCTGTGCATGAACCACGAGAACCTGGAAGATAGCACCCTGCACGAGAACGGGGTGACTGATGCTGCCGATAACGGTGGTGCCCGCCCGCAGGTGGAGATTGACCGGGAGATCCTTGCTCACGGTGTGGCCTGCCTGGAAGTGGTCAAGCAGGATGGTCAGTGGAGTTACGTCAAAGACTCCGCCTTCAATCGTCGGGTTACCGGTGCCACGGAAGCTGTCATTTCCGGGCCTTGCGCGGGCCTGGACGCATTGAAAACCAAGCTCAGCCCTGCCGGTGACAAGGGGTTCGGCACCCTCAATAACTGCGCCAGTGGCCGCACTCCCTGGGGTACCTACCTGACCTGTGAGGAAAACTGGTTTTCGTATTTCAATCGCAACGACGCGTCTGATGCGCGTAGTGCGGTCGAGAATGACCTGTTCGCGCGCTACGGCATGGGGCTGGTGAGCAAGGGTTTCTCTTATCGGGAATGGGACACCGTTGCCGGCGACATGTACCAGCGATTCAATATCAGTGTGACCGGTGCCGCGGCCACGGATGATTTCCGCAATGAGCCAAACACCTTTGGCTATATTGTCGAGGTGGATCCTTTCGATACCGCCAGCAAACCGGTCAAGCGGACCGCCATGGGCCGCTTTGCCCATGAAGGCGCGATCTTCGCTCCCGCCGAAGCCGGCAAGCCGCTGGTGTATTACATGGGCGATGATTCCCGCAACGAATATCTCTATAAGTTTGTCAGCGCTGCCAGCTGGGACCCCGCTGATGTGGGTATGGGAACCACTGCGGGCAACAAATATCTGGATGACGGCAAGCTGTATGTGGCGGTGTTCAACAATGATGGCACCGGCGAGTGGAAAGAGCTGAGCTTCGGGGTGAACGGCCTGGATGCAGCGAATCCCCTTTATCCCTTCTCCAGCCAGGGGGATGTGATCCTGGCGACCCGTCTTGCCGCAGACCATGTTGGTGCGACCAAGATGGATCGCCCGGAGTGGGCGGCGGTCAACCCGGTGAATGGTGAATGCTATCTGACCCTGACCAACAACAGCGGCAGAAATCGTACTCCGGAGACCGTTGATGGCGTCAATCCGCGCACCTATGGCGGTTCGGGCGGTAACCCCAACGGTCACATTATCCGCTGGCGCGAAGAGGGTGGCGATCATGGTGCCATCAGCTTCGATTGGGATGTGTTCCTGTTCGGTGCCCCTGCCGACAAGGATGCCCAGAGCATTAACTTGTCCGGCCTGACCGCGGATAATGATTTCTCCAGCCCGGATGGCTTGTACTTCGATCAGCGTGGCTTGCTGTGGATCCAGACCGATGATGGAGCCTATCGCGATACGGTGAACAACCAGATGCTGGTGGCTATACCGGGCGAGGTCGGTGACGGCGGCATGCTTACCTTTAGCAATGATTTTGGGGCTGAGGAAAATACTACCTTCGTAGGCAAGGATGCATCGGCGGTGGATCTTCGCCGTTTCCTGGTTGGCCCGAAAGGCTGTGAAATTACGGGTATCACCATGACTCCGGATGCCCGTAGCCTGTTCATCAACGTGCAGCATCCCGGCGAGGGCGGTTCTGCCGCCAACTTCAATACGGATGTAAGTACCTGGCCAAACCCGAACGGTGATGCCCTGTCACTAGGTAATGGTGTCAGCCGTCCCCGCTCTGCCACTATCGTGATCACCCGTGAAGATGGCGGGGAAATCGCACTGTAGGTCGGCACTCTGACGAAAAAAGCCGTCCACAAAGTGGGCGGCTTTTTTCGTTCCGGTTTCTGTTTTTCAAGGCAAAAGCGTCACTGAGATAGCGTGCTGCTGTCATCGCGGAGTCATGCAGAGCCGGGACAATGTTCGTCATATCCCATCAGACAAATGCAGGTGAAAAACATGCTTTCCGGTATCAGCCTCTGGCAACTTCTTATCGTCCTGGTCATCGTCATCATGCTGTTTGGCACCAAACGAATCCGTAGTCTTGGTTCTGATCTGGGGGGGGCTTTCAAGGGCTTCCGCGATGCGGTCAAGGATGGCGAGAAAAGCCTGCAAGCGGAGCAGGAGGATCAGGCGTCACTGGTATCCGGTGATTTGGACTCGCAGAAAGACACCATGCGGAGCTGATCGCCATGCTCGATTTCGGGTTCATGGAAGTACTGCTGGTTTGTGTGATCGCGCTGGTGGTGCTGGGACCGGAAAAGCTGCCCAGGCTGGTGCGTACTCTGGGCCAGTGGCTCGGTAAAGGCCGGGCGATGATGAAGCAGATGCAGGAACAGCTGGAAAGTGAAGCGCGCAATCTGGATATGAAAGAGCGCCGGGAAAAGATCCAGCGGGAATTGGCGTTATTGCAGCACGAGCCTGTTGAGGCGGCTCCCATCGAGGGAAATGGGCCGGCGAAGAAAAAGGGGTCATCATGAATGCCATGCCGCTGACCCGGCATTTGCTGGAGCTGCGCCAGCGGCTGCTGCGCTCAGTGGTAGCCATTGTGTTGATTTTTATCCCCTTGTTCATGTTTGCCGGGGACATTTATACCTGCCTGGCTCAGCCGCTGATGCAGGCGCTGCCGGAAGGCGGCAGCATGATCGCCACCGATGTGACCGGGCCGTTTCTGGTGCCCTTCAAGTTGGCGTTATACCTGAGCCTGTTATTGGCTATGCCGTTCTTGTTGCACCAATGCTGGAGCTTTGTGTCACCAGGACTTTATCGGCGCGAGAAGCGTTTTGCGCGTCCGCTATTGTTTGCCAGCGTGCTGTTGTTCTATTGCGGTGCCGTGTTTGCCTGGTTTGTGGTCATGCCGCTGTTGTTTGCGTTCTTTATCTCGGTGGCTCCGCAAGGGGTGGCGGTGATGACCGATATCGGTGCCTGGCTGGGGTTCACCATGACATTCGTGATGGCCTTTGGCATGGCCTTTGAGCTGCCCGTGGCGGTGGTGCTACTGGTGGCTTCCGGAATTGTCACCCCGACAGCATTGGCCGGTGGGCGGGCTTATGTGGTGGTGGGCTGTTTCGTGGCGGGCATGTTGCTGACGCCACCGGACATTATCTCCCAGAGCCTGCTGGCGATCCCCATGTGGATTCTCTTTGAGGTGGGATTGCTGTGTTCGCGCTGGGTGGAGCCGATGGCGGATGACAGTGAGGCGCTGTCCTGAGGGGATATGCACAGCAGGGTGCTACTCCTGACCAATGGGGCCTGCGGCAGATGAGCCGCTTGGGCCTGCTTGGTTACTTCCTGCGGCGGGTAATGATGATCAGCGCCACAGTGATGCCGATGACTGCCGCCGGAAACACTAGCAGATAGCGTTTGCGATTGGCTTCTTTCTCGCGCTGGGCATCAGCTTGCTGAATAGCGGGGTGTTTGGCGCTGCCGTCGTCGGCATAGGCGGCAACCGGCGTCAGGAACAGGCTGGTGGCCAATACGAAGGTAGCGATCATGGAACGTAGGATTTTCATGGCTTTCTGCACCTTGGCTCTGGGACGGCTGGCGGTGTCTGGCCTGAAACAAAAAAGGGCCCCCGTTTGGGAGCCCTTTTGAATTGGTGCCGAGGAGAGGACTTGAACCTCCACGGGGTTGCCCCCACTAGCACCTGAAGCTAGCGTGTCTACCAATTTCACCACCTCGGCGTTTCGTGCTGTACCGAACCCTTCAATATAAGGTAAAGTTGCTTACCGTTTCCGGTCGGTTCATCGCGAAAGCGCGTGCATTCTAGTATATGATGGCCGGATGTCAAACCCTCTTTCCGAAAAAAATTTAATGCCCCCTAAAAAACGTTACCGTGACCCCCATGCCGATCGTGAGGCCGAAAACTACGAAAACCCTGTTCCCAGCCGGGAGCTGATCCTTGAGGTGCTCAACGACCATGGCAAGCCCATGGAGTTCGAGCAAATCGCCTCCCTGCTGGAGGTGGACGAGGATGGTGAAGTCGGTCTCGAGCGCCGCCTGAAGGCCATGCTGCGTGATGCGCAACTGGTGCAGAACCGCAATGGCAAGCTGGGCGTGGTGTCCCGTATGGACCTGATCGCCGGCCGAGTTCAGGCACACAAGGACGGTTTCGGCTTCCTGATTCCCGATGACAAGACCCAGAGCGACCTGTTCCTGGGCCCCCGCCAGATGGAAAAAGTCCTGGATGGGGACCGGGTACTGGTCAGTGATGCCGGTGTTAACCGCTTTGGCAAAAAAGAAGCCCGCATCGTAGAGATCACCGAACGGGTTGCCACCGAAGTGGTCGGCCGCTACTCCCGCGAGGCGGGTATCAGCTTCCTGCAGCCGGAAAACCGCCGTATTACCCGTGAAGTGCTGGTCGAGGACAAGAACGGCCTCAAACCCAACCCGGGTGACCATGTGCGCGCCACCATTACCCAGTACCCCAGCCGGGACCACCATGTGCTGGTGCGCCTGGAAGAAATCATTGCCACCCCGGATCAGGCCGGCATGGAAATCGAGGTGGCCCTGCGCCGTTTCGAGATTCCCCATGTCTGGCCGGATGGTGTGGAAGCCGACGCCGAGCGTTTCGGCGCCGGTGTGCCCCACAAGGCGAAAGCCCATCGGGTAGATCTGCGTGATCTGCCGCTGGTAACCATCGATGACGAAACCGCCCGGGATTTTGACGACGCGGTCTATGTGGAGCGTCGCCCCCGTGGTGGCTGGCGTCTGATCGTTGCCATTGCCGATGTCAGTCACTATGTGTCACCGGGCTCCGCCCTGGATCGGGAAGCCGCCACCCGTGGCAATTCGGTCTACTTCCCCAACCGGGTGGTGCCGATGCTGCCAGAGGCCTTGTCCAATGGCCTGTGCTCGCTGAATCCCCATGTGGATCGACTATGTCTGTATTGCGACATGAGGATTTCCGCCAACGGTCGCCTGACCGGGTTCGTCTTCCGTGAAGGGGTGATGCGCTCGCGGCACCGCCTGACCTACAACAAGGTCGGTGCCATCATCGAGGAGCCGGATTCCCAGCTGGCCCAGGACACCGTGGCCAGCCTGGACGATGAGTCCCTGGACATGATCTGGTCGTTCCACGAAATGTTCCTGGCCCTGCGCCGTCGTCGTGCAGAGCGCGGTGCCATCGATTTCGATAGCGATGACACCCGTATTATTTACGACGAGAACAAGAAGATCGAAGCCATCGTACCGGTGCAGCGCAATGTGGCGCATATCATGATCGAGGAGGCCATGCTGGCCGCCAACATCTGTTCCGCCAAATTGCTGGAAAAGTCAGGCCTGCCGGCCTTGTTCCGTAACCACGAACCGCCCAAGGAAGAGCGACTGAGCAAGTTGCAGCAATTCCTGGGTGGTCTGGGGCTGAGCCTGGGCTGGTCGGAAGGCGCGCCCAAGCCGCACGTCTATCAGGATTTGCGTGAGCAGATTCTGGATCGACCGGATCGCAACGTCATTCAGACCATGATGCTGCGCTCCATGACCCAGGCCAAATACGAGGCGGAGAACAAGGGGCACTTCGGGCTGGCCTACAAGGCCTACACCCACTTCACCTCGCCGATTCGCCGTTATCCGGATTTGCTGGTACACCGGGCCATCCGCTTCCTGATCCGTAGCGAGGGTGAACCCAATCACGTGGACAATCCCGGCAAGCTGCCGAAGGTTCCCGCTGAGAAGCTTATCCCGTACAGCCAGGCGGACATGGTGGCCATCGGTGAGCAGTGCTCCATGACCGAGCGCCGGGCCGACGATGCCACCCGGGATGTGGTGTCCTGGCTCAAATGCCAGTTCATGGAATCGCATATCGGTGACGTTTTCGAAGGCGTGATCAGCGGTGTGGCTAATTTCGGTCTCTTTATCCAGCTCAATGAGCTGCATATCGATGGCCTGGTACACGTGGCCAACCTGGATAGCGACTACTACCACTTCGATGAGGTCAATCTGACCCTCACCGGGGAAAGCAGTGGCCGCAAATTCGGGCTCGGCGATGGCGTCACCGTGCGTGTGGCGGCAGTCCATACCGAAGACCGCAAGATTGATCTGCAGCTGGAGTCGTCCACGCCTTCCGGCAAGGGTCGTCCCAAGGGCGGCAGCAAGAAAACCGGTGGCGGTAATCGCAGAGGCGGTAACAGCGAACGGGAAAAGCTGGCCAAAGGCGATATCCCCAAGGCCAAACCCAAACGGAAAGGGCCGCCACGCGGTAAAAAAGCGGCCCGGCGTAGCAGCAAGAGCTAGGCTGCCTTTGCCCGTAGGAGCGTATGGGGCGCGAATAATCCAGAGGATGTTCGCGGCTCAACTCGCAGAGTGCAGAGCTCGCCGCTCCTACAGCTTCCTTTTCCCCGCCGCGTATTCCCGTGGTGCGTATAGCCTGCAGGCGTCGTTATGAATAAACCCTTGATGTATTCCGGCTTCCACGCGGTGGAGGCCCTGTTGCGCCATCGTCCTGAGGCGGTGCTGGAGCTGTTTGTACAGGACAGCCGTGCCGAGCGGGAGGAGCCCCGGCTGGCGGCCATGATCCAGTCCGCCAGGGACTTCGGCATCGCGGTACAGCGGGCTCGCCGAGAGGTGCTGGAAAAGCACGCCGGTCCCCAGCATCAGGGTATCGTGGCCCGGGCGCGGCCCCGCAAGCCTGGCGATGAGAGTGGTCTGCTGAAATGGCTGGATGGCAAGCCCGCGCGGCCATGGCTGTTGATTCTGGAAAATGTCACCGACCCCCATAACCTGGGCGCCTGCCTGCGTAGTGCCGATGCGGCCGGGGTGGATGCGGTGATCGTGCCGCGCCGCAACGCCGCCGGGCTCACGCCGGTGTCCTGTCGTACGGCGGTGGGGGCGGCGGAAAGCCTGGCCTATTACGAGGTGGGCAACCTGGCCAGCCTGCTGGATCAGCTTCGTGAAAGGGGCGTTTGGGTGGTGGGCACCGCGCTCGAAGAGCGTAGTGAGTCCCTGTTTACGTTCCAGGCCCCGGATGCCCTGGCGGTCGTGATGGGCGCCGAAGGTGCCGGCCTGAAGCGGCTGACCCGGGACAAGTGCGACCAGCTACTGGAAATCCCCATGGCCGGCGAAGTGCAGAGCTTGAACGTCTCCGTGGCCACGGGGGTGATGCTGTTTCATGTGCGGGCACAGAGGGAAAGCAAGTAATAATGAATAATTAATAGTTGCGTGAGCAACGGCTTTGGTTTTCTCAACGCAAGAGGCCGCGACCCAAGGATGGGCGCGGCCTCTTGCGTTGGCAAAACCACGAACCAGCATTGCGAGTTATTAATTATTCATTATTAACTATTAATTGCCTTTCCAGCGTGGGTAGCGGCAGCGGGGTGCGGCTGACGGACAGTTCCCGCTGGATGCGCACGTTGTCCTCCAGCAGTATTTCCGGAATCTCGTCGTCATGGTTCTCGGGCAGGGCGCCGGGGACGCTGAGCGCTTTGTCGGCCAGCGTCTGGCCGGGCAGTGGCGCCAGCGGAAAGCTGATATGGGTGGTGCGGTTATAGCGAATCGGTTCCCGGTATTGCGGCTGCACATAGCCATCGGCATTGCGCACGGCGGTGTCCAGATCCTCCGGGCCGGTGACATGGTGCCAGTCATTGGGGCTGCTGGGCCGGGGCGGGGCAATGGATTCGCCACGGGCGAGTCTGGCGGTCAGGCGGCTCTTGCGCTGTTGCCAGGCCAACAGATCGGTGACGAACTGGTCCTGGCGGTTGTACTCATGAATGTCCGGTCGAGGCCCCAGTGCCTGCCTCAGGGCCTGTTGCTGGGGCTGGCTCAGCCCGCTGCTACCGGCGGCCGCTGCCACCGTCGGCAGCAATGGCCCCAGCAGGGTCAGCAGGATGATTAAGCGGATCAGGGACATGGCGTGCTCCGGGGCCTCTTTCACATCTGTGCGGGGTCAGGGCGAATTCTCGCAGCCGCTGCTCAGGCAGCTTTCCACTTCAATGAGGCCGGTGGTTAACACTGACTCATTGTTAACATCCAGATAGAGCATCAGGTTACCGTTGCTGGATATCTCGACGATGGCATTGGGGTTGCCGGCCATCAGGGTGGCCAGGTCCGCCTTTCGCTCCTCGCCAAACAGGTTTCGGTAAAGCTGTTCGGTGAGCAGGTTCCGGGCGTCGCCGCCATCGTTCAGCCCGTTTAGCTGCATGCCGACAATGGTCATCGGCAGCACCAGAGGGGTGTCTGATCCGGCGTTGCCGAGCAGGGTGCGGATATGCTCTCCGGCCAGGGAGTTGCCGGGCAGGGCCGGCAGGCCAAAACTCTGTGACGTGGAGCGGTTATACCAGGTGCGGTTGCGCTGGTAGTCAATCGGGCTCAGGCGCTCGGTGCGGGCCAGGGCGCTGTCCAGGGTTTCCGGCTGGTCGATGACGGTGGGGTCGCTGCTGGCCACTGGATCGGGCTCATAATCCTGCGGGCAGGCTGCCTGATGATTGGCTTGCTGACGATTGGCCTGCTTGTACTGCATCACCTGCAGCAGGAAGTCCGAGTAGTCCGGGTAATCCTCAAGAGCCGGTTTGTCGGGCACGGTCACCGGACTGCCGCAGGGTGGCGGGGCCGATTCCTGGGCGGACAGGGGGCTCAGCAGGCATAGGCTGCACAGGCCGAAGGCCAGAGCGCTAAATTTCATGGTCGTATCCCGTTCTTGTTGTTTTCCCTTTTATTTCAGGGATTTAGGGTTAACGACGCTTCTTGTAAGCGTTTGTAGCGTTTTGTTTCTACTGAGCATACGTCCGTCTTTGCCGGATGGCAACGGATATGCCTTGAGGAAAGGGCGTGCAATGGGATAGAATCGCGCGCTTCCTGCGTCCTATAGGCTTTAGCCTGTCGAGCAGGTCTCCTTGCTTCACCGTCCTGCATTTGGCGGATGGGAAGCTGAATTGATGCCGTGAGGTATCGCAACCGTAAGGAGCTAACATGCGTCATTACGAAGTTGTGTTCCTGGTTCACC
>OJBY01000526.1_pt1 | contig 19737 bp, 12 predicted proteins | sample 1591731 | NCBI WGS metagenome assembly OJBY01 (sample SAMN05416837, study PRJEB24817) | seawater metagenome | isolation source: Sea water | place: Canada:Atlantic | collected 2013-07
TTCGTCGGCAGCGTCAGATGTGTATAAGAGACAGTAACAGTTGATTGCCGTCAACAGAAACGTCTTTCACATTGGTCAGACGAAACTCGATACCGGTGGATGCCGAGGCCAGCATATTTCCAACCCAGAAGGTTGCCGGGAATTGAAGGTTTATCTGGTCGCCAACAACAAATGAGAAGGGCGCATACAGGGCGGGTGCTTCCGGCATGATCTCGGTCCAGCCACCCAAAAGCCGGCTTGGTAACGGTGTTCTTAGCAGCAGCGGGACCGGCGGTTGCTGCCTGTCGCTGCTCAATACTTTTTTGCCATTCTCGTCGTAAAAGCTCATGGACAATGGCGCGCGTTTTATTTCCACGTGCCCATAGTCTGTTCTCAATGTAATGAGCTCAGGGCCATCTTCTATCTGGATATTGTCAGGTGGCGTCGTGGCGGGTGTTTCATTTTTTGCTTGCGGGGGTGCGTCTGGTTCAGAGGCCGTGATGTCGGGAGACAGGGTAGAGGGTGACGGTGGGGGTGACATTGACGTTGGAGAAGACGAGTCGTCTCCACTGCCGCATCCCCACAATAGACCAGAGAGAAGAAGGATGAATTGGATATTTTTAGTCATGTTAAGGGCCCCATTCCAGAAACATAGCCCTGCCCTGGTGCTCTGAGAGCTGCTGTTCGGATAGTTAGAAAATAAAAACCCTCCCCTTGCGGGGAGGGGCCAAACGCTCCTCCCGGAGACAGGTGGGAGGAGGGAGGGGGAACAGTGCAGCGCTAGTTGCAGGCGCTGCCGTTGGTGTAGCTGCTATCCACCACCTGATTGATCCACTGATCCAGCAGGGTGGTGGCTTCATCGTGGGCCACGCTGCGGGCGATGGGGGGCATCATCCGTTGCGGGTCGTTTTCCGCGGCCAGGCGGCAGGAGACGATGGAGTTGTTAGCGCTTCCCGGGACTACCACATGCTGGCGACCGCAGGAGCCGCCGCCGGTGGCGGTGGGTTTCTTGCAGATGCCGTAGCTGGCGTCCACTTCACGGAAATGATCCAGGTAGTAACCCGTGTTGGAGGCGGCGCCCTTGTCGTTGTGACAGTGCTGGCAGTTCACTTCCAGGTAGGCCTTTACCCGACTTTCAATATCCGCATCGGAGTTGGCAGTGTTGCCGCTGTCACCGGGCACGTTCCAGTGCGGCAGGCGCTCGATGTTGCTGGCAACGCCGTTGCTGATCTGCAGCTCCGGGGTGCCGCTGAGGATGCCTACGTCAGTCCAGTACTGCAGCTGGTTAAGGCGTGGGAAGCCGGCCTGGCCGGTGTTACCCATGAAGGCAGATTCCGGTTTGTAGGCACGGTTCAGGTTGCGTGGCTTGGGACCGATAGGGGCGCTGCCGCCGGCCTGGTCGTCGTTGCCATGACAGGTGATGCACTGGTTGGCGTTGGGCACCGAGTAGCTGTCGGTGCTGCCGGTGAGCAGTGCACCTGAGTCGCTGTCGCGGTAATGCCAGCTGGCAGGTGTGCTGCCGCCGCCCATGCTCAGACGGGCCACCGGTTTGCCGTCCTGTTCGCCCCAGATATAGGGCAGGCCTTCCCAGAAAGGTTTGCCGCTACTGCTGGTGCGTTTGATCAACAGGCGCGTCTCCACCAGCGTTTCATTGCTGTTGGCCTCATCGGTGAAGGCGAAGGTCTTGGCCAGTACGGTACCGGTGGGGAAGTGAATCCCTCCATTGGGGTTGCTGCCTCCCTGGCCGTCTCGGTACACCGCCTTGGTACCGGGAGGAACGAAGGCGACCCGGTATTTAGTGGCGTAGTCGGAGAACAGTTTGGTGTTCAGCACATAGGGCACGCCGCCTTCGTTGGGCAAGCTGCGTGGGTCGCTGGCATCGGCAAACAGGTTGTACTGTTCCAGGCGCGGGCAGTTTACTGCCAGCGCGTCGCGATTGATTTCACCGCTGGCCACTTCGGTGTTGCAGAGTGCTTCTACCACTTCCGGTGACGGCGCAGGATCGAAATCACCGCTGGGTTCGAAGGGAGGAATTTCTACTCTTGGCAGCGAGGGCAGCAGTTTGCCGAAACGGGCCTGACAGTCGTGGTCGGACAGGTTGGTATCCGAAGGCATGTTGAGCAGGCCTTCCAGTGCATCAAGCAGACCACCGGGCGAGAGGATTGAGAAATCCTGTTCTGCCAGAGCCAGCACCAACTCAAGCCCATCGGTACCGTGGAAGTTCAGGTAGGGTTCGCTGTCCTCGGAAAAGTCGTTGTCGTGGAAACAGGAGCCCCAGGTGGGCTGGATACGTTCGTTGTTTTCATCGAACTTGTAGGCGTTGTAGTGACAGGCCGGGTTGGGGTGCTCATTGGTGTGTAGCGGCTTGCCGTTGCTGTCCATGGGCACCGGCTCGCCATTGCTGTCCACCGGGTAGGGGCAGTCCGCATCCAGGTCATCACGGAGGCCGTCCCAGACAATGTGGGCGCCTTTACCCAGGTTGAGGATGTTGTCCAGGCTGCCCAGTAGTTGGGTGGGATCATTGATGATGGGCAGGTTCTTCAGGCCGATCAGGGTGGGCAGCACGCTTTCCACTTCACCGTTGGCCAGTTTTTCCAGGTCGGGTGGCGGCAGGTCGTAACCGGAGTTTTTCATCACGTTGTTGTGGATGTGCAGCCCTTCGGTATAGGGGTCCAGTTTTTTGTCTGCGGTCTTGTCTTTGCCATCAATCAGCTCATAGCTGGTATAGATGACGGCGGCGGTGCTGTGGTCTTCGAAAGTATTATTGAAGACCTCGATGTTGTCGTAGCCCAGGGTGATAAAACCGGTGCCGCGTGGCACCGCAGAGACCAGCCCGCTCTGGGCGAAGTTGTAGGTATTGTTGTTGCGGGCCAGGTTGTTGAGCATCACCGAGGTGTCGCCGTACTGGGTGATGTTTTCCAGGTCGTAGATCAGGAAGCCGCCGGTATTACACTCGGCCACGTTGTTGTCGTATTCCCCACCTTGCACATTTTCGATTTCAAACCCCATGACGTTATAAACGGCACGGCTGTCACGAATAATGGCGGTGTTGGTCTGGCCCACGTAGATGCCGGCATCGGAGGCGCCCACGGATTCACTGCCTTCCACCAGGATGTTTTCCGATTCCACCGGGTAGATGCCGTAGCGGCCACTGGCGGCACTGGGTACGTAATCCGGGGTGGGGTCGCCTTCGTTGAAGGGCGGATTGGTACAGGCCACATTCAGCCGGTCGCCGTAGTTGTCGGCGGTGATCGGCTCGCCGCCACCAGACCACATGGCGCGCACATTGCGCAGGGTGCCCCATTTGACGCCCTTGAGTTTGAAGGCGTCGCCGGGGGAATCCAGGATGGTCAGGTCTTCCACGGTAATGCCGCGAATGTTCAGCGCTTCCAGGCCGGTGACGTTGGCGCTGTTCTTGAATGACAGCACGGTGTCGTCCTTGCCGCAGCCTTCAATCAGGACATCCTCGGTGGCCTGGATCAGCAGCCCTTGATCCAGATCGAAGTAGCCACAGTCAAATTGCAGCGTGTCGCCAGGGCGCAGCTGAATCATGGCGTTGACCATGTCTTCGGTGGCGTTGTCGCCGGGGGAAATCATAAAGGTGCGGCCTTCCCCGGTGGGCGGGGTAACCGGATCGTCACCGTCACCACCGCCATCACTACTCCCTCCGCCATCATCGCCGCTATTGGCGGTGGGGGTGTTGGCCGGGTCGCTGCTACCCCCGCCACCACAGCCGGTGACGATGAAGGCGGTGAGTAACAGCAGAAACAGAGAACGGGCTGTTAGTGTTTTCATGGTATTCCCCAAAGGTTTCTAGTTTTTGGCTCTCTTCTCTCTTGGTGAGAGAAGAGTTGGAGGAAGCTGGGGTATTACGCCAGATCATCAAGCAAGTCTTGGCGCCTCTCACCCTCTCCCTGTCCCTCTCCCCTCAAGAAAGAGGGGACCTTTCTGGAAATGCTCTGGAATAGGTGCTTCCTTGATAGTTAATCATTGCGCCGCCTGTTCAAGCCGTTCCCACATGCGCAGGTAGGCTTCCGCCGAGGTGAATAACTGGTTGATGGCATCGTCAATCTGTTCCGGCGGGCGATCGCTATGGGCAATCATGTCAGCGATCTGATCCGGGTAGAGGCCGTAGTGGGCCACCCCCCGACCTTCGTAAAGGCTGAAGGCGTGGTCACCGGTGACCTGTTTGTCGAACACCACGCGACCATCCACGGAAGTAAACGGATAAAGGCTGTCTTCCTGATCCGGCGTCCCCGGGTTGCCGGCCAGGGCGGCGATACCATTCACATCGGAGGCAAAGGGAGCGCCGCCGAAGGGGCCCACTTTGTAGCTGTCGGGGCGCGGGCGGTTGCCATCGCGGGTGAGCTGGTCGACCCAGTCGTCACGGACACTGCCGAAGGAGGCGCTTATGCCGCCCTGAGCAGCGACACGGTCACGCAGGGTCTCGGTGCCGCCCCAGTTGCCGTGGCTGTTGATGATCGGGTAGCCACGCGGGGCGGTCAGATCGAGAATCTGGTCGGCGGCCTTGCGGCTGATGTGGTCGGTTTCAATCATCATGCCGCGTTTGGCCAGTTCTTCGATCAGGAAGAAGCCAAGGTCGGTGAGACCGCGGGTGTTGCAAAGGTGGTCGGTGCCCCGGCGCGGGTCGAGTTCGGCCAGCTCTTCCGGGCTGGCCGGGAAGCGCTCGCCCACGTAATCCAGCTGGAACAGCAACTGCTCGAAGATGCCATAGGGTTGTAGTGGGTCGGCCAGTGGGCTGTCATTCACCGCGTGGTCGTGATCCGGGCACTCTTCAAATTCCACGGTGTGACCGGTTTCCAGCAGGTTGCCGCCATACAGCACGGCACCAATGCCGATACCGTCGGAGAGATCCGGCAGGTGGCCACCAAAGGCGTTATCGAATTTATGCACCGGGAACAGGCTGCGCACATCCATGGCGTAAAGACGGTCTAGCCGTTCGACGATTTCTTCGCGGCTGCATTCGGCTACGCCCAGAAATTCCCCACAGTTGAGGGCCTTGGAGGCTTCCACGCCGAGGATGACAGCCATCTTGCCTTCACCGATCACCTGGCGGGCCTGACTGGGACTGGTGACGATACGGAACCAGCCTTCGCCGGGGCCACCGTTCTGTGCATCCACGTAATCCTCCATGCGGTGCATCAGTTCTGCCTGCTGTTCGATGGCGGCCACGGTGTCGCAGTCGTTCTGCTTCTGTGGATTGATCTGGCAGAGGATTTCGTTATGCACCAGGTGGTTGACCAGAATCTTCAGGCCGGACAGGTGGGCCCGTTCGATCCATTTGTAATAGCTCTGGTGGTGTTGCAGTGAATCGTTGCGCGGCCAGAAGGGAAAGTCAGGCCAGCCGCGGGTCTCGTGGGGTCCCGGGTTGCTGGTGACTTGTTCCACCAGGCCAGTCAGGCCCTGGGGACCATGGTTTTCCGCGCAATCGTGGAGAGCGTGGTCGACGCCGAATTTGTGAAAGGGATCGCCATAATTGACCCGGCCGCCGATGAATTCGTAGGCAGAGATATGACTGTGGGCATCCACGTAGCCGAACACATCGTCGTTATCGATGCCGGGGGTGCCACGGAAGCGATCGACCTCTTGCAGGTAAATGGCCGGGCCGCTGTCGACCACGGTGGCGTTCAGCTCGGCTTCAGGGTAACCGTTGCAGCCTTCAGCATCGGTGAGGACAAAACGGGTGTCGGCGTTCTCCAGGCTGGGCGAGGTCAGAGTCAGCCCGTCATCGCCGGCGGTGAGTAGCAGGCCGGTGACCTGGGAGGCCAGGGTGAAGCTGTCGCCCTCGCTGGGATTGAGGTTCCATACCGACAGATCATTGGCGCTGGATACCATAGCCAGGGAGGGACGCAGGGTGGTGTTGGCCAGGGAATCGCCGATACCTTCCAGGCTTTCCCCCAGTTCCCGCAGCAGGCCGCCCAGCGGCGCTACCGGGTCCAGCACCAGATTGAGCGTGTCGCCCAGGCCGGCCACCAGATAGCTGAGTTCGCCGACGAAGTTACCGCCCTGATCCAGCAGCTCCCCGGCAGGGTCGCTGATGCCCAACAGTTGTTTCTGACCGATGCTGCCGGTGGTGCGCTGGTAATCAGACACCAGCAGATAGCGGCCCAGATCGGTGGGTTTCAGGGTAAAGGTGGTGGCCTGGGAGGCGTCCGCGGTCAGGCCATAGGCGCTGCTGGAGCTGTTCGCCTGCAGGAAGCGTCCGTCGCTATTCAGGGTGTAGCAGCCATTGGCGAACTGGAAGCGATTGAGCGGTTGTGGCTCTGGCGCCGGTTCCGGGCCGGGTTCCGGCGTCGGGGCCGGGTTCTCGGTATCGGGCTGGCGTGGCTGCTCGCCGGCAGTGCTGGCGGAGGAGCCGCCACTACCACCGCCACAGCCGGCCAGAAGGCTGACGGCCAGTAGCAGCGAGCAGGGCAATACAGAAGTGGTCAGGGCCGGAGCCCGGGTCAGTTGTAGCATGGCTAACCCCTTAAGGGAGTCCTCGCGATGCGGGGCGCCCGTTGTTGTTATGGGTACGTACGTTCTTATTGGTACGTTTGTACAACTAAAGGGCTGGGAGTGGCTGTAGCGTTATTGTCAAAAAGGGGGAGGGGTTTGTTACAGGGGGGCATCAAGCGAGGCCGGGTGATAACTGTGTAGGGTGCACTGAGCCTAAGGCGAACTGCACCGATCCGCCGCCGGGGTGGTGCAGTTCGCCTTAGGCTCAGTGCACCCTACGAAGAGGAGGGAGTTGGGAGAGCGGTCGAGCCAACCGGACATGGCAAACGACCGCTCAACAGAACACGGAAAAGGCAGTTTACGCCACCAGCCGGTTATCCAGCGGGCGGGTCAGGTACCCCAGCACCAGGGCGGCGATATCCACCTTGGGTTGGTAATGCAGGAAGAACCCGCCCAGGGTGCCGAACACCCGCGCCAGCATGATGAAGTCACCGGGCATTTTTTCCACCGGGTCATGCTCCAGGCGATCCAGCAGGTGGCTGACCTGCTGCATCATTTCCTCGGCGCTGGGCCAGCCCTTGTCCGGGTCAGGATAAATAATGGCGTTGCGTACCTGATCCAGAATGGCAGCGACGAACGCCAGCAGGGTGTCTGGATTACCGCTGCGGGTGCTGAAGCCCATGGCAGTAAGTGTGTCGGCAATGACTTTCTGATCGTTCACCACGCAGGCCTGCAAGACCCGGAAATAGCCGTGCCGTGCCGCATCGCTGAGGCTCTGGGCACAACCGAAATCCAGCAGTACCAGGGTGTCGTGGTCAGTGATCATGATGTTGCCTGGGTGCGGGTCGGCATGGAATACGCCGCCGTGCAGCACCTGGGAGAACCAGGCATCCAGCAGCCGATGCAGGACCACACCCAGGCGCTCCGGGTCGGTGTGGTGCAGTTCATCCAGCACGGTGGTGAGTTTGCGGCCGTGCACGAATTCGGTGGTCAGCACGTGGCGGCTGCTATGTTCTGCCACCAGGGCCGGGGTGGTGATGCCGTTGACGCCTGCCAGTTGCGCGCCGATCTGCGTCATCACCCGGGCTTCGCGCTCATAGTCCAGTTCTTCGCGCACGGTGCGCTGGATTTCACTGACGATGGTATCCATGTCCATGGGTGGCAGGGCGGATTTCACCGCATCCATGAACACCTTTAGCAGGGTCATATCCAGCTCTACCACTTCGTCCAGGCCCGGGCGTTGTACCTTGACGGCGACCTCGCGACCATCGTGCAGCCGTGCCCGGTGTACCTGCCCGATGCTGGCAGCGGCCAGCGGTTCCGGGTCGAAATCGGCAAACAGTTCGTTCAGGGGCTGACCGAACTCCTGTTCCAGCACCACGGCAATGTCCTCGAAGGGCACCGGGGTAGCCTGATCCTGCAGAATGGTCAGCTCATCGACCCAGGCCTGGGGGAGCAGGTCCGGGCGGCTGGACAGCAGCTGACCGATCTTCAGGAAGGCGCCGCCCTGTTCCAGGGAGGTATCGCGGAAGCGGCGGGCATTGCGCTGGTGCAGGTTGGCCAGGGCGGCTTCGCGCATGCTGGTTGGCAGAAAGGCGGAGCGGGTACCCCACAGGCGGTAGCTTGCCACCACCTTGGTCAGCATCCAGCCGGTTTTGCTCAGGCGCTTGAGGCGGGTTGGCCAGCGGCGCGCCTCGTCGGCCAGGATCTGCATTTCCTCGTTCACGGCGTTGGCGCCACGGCCCACCGCTTTACAGGCCTTGATGGCCTGGTCGGCAATCTCGCGACCCTGCCAGGCGGTCTTCTCAATGGCTCTGATACAGCCTTCCACCACGGCCAGCCAGGCCTTCAGGCCGCTGTCTTTCTGTTTGCGCTCGGCAAAGTCGTTGAGCGGCTGCCAGTTGGGCTCTGCCGGGGTGTTCGGAGTCTGATTCAATGACGTGTCACGCATTAGGCACGCCTCCACTTTGTGAATAGGTGTTCACAAAATAGGGGTGAAGAGAGGATTTGGCAAGCAAAAGGGTTTACGACTGTTCACTTTGTAGGGCAATTCATGCCGGGGCGCTGATGGAATGGGGGCCTGCGCGTGGGGAAATGATGGCTTGGTGCTACCACGGGTAACCTTTCTTTGGTTCTTTCGTACTAAATTCAAAGGGTTACGTGCTCTGGTGTGATGGGCGGTAGTGCCGTGTGGATAACCGGCACTGCAGGCGACGTTTCCCTCACCCACAGTGGACAGACTCCGATACCGTTTGGGAACGGCGGGTCGGTGCCTTTAACGATAATAACAACGTAATCAGAGGAACCTGATGACAACCACTACCAGGATGTTGGTACCAGCCGTGTTGTTGCTGGCGCCGGTGGTCCAGGCGCAATCTCCTGCGTCGCTGGAAGACATGGAGCGGCGTCTTGAGCAACTGGAAATGCAGCAATACGAAAAGCAGAACAACTGGAGCGATCGCCTCTCCGTTAACGGCTTCATGACCTATGGCGTTACCCGCCACGATGTTCATGTTCGCGCCAATAATGGTGAGCCGATCGATTACATTGATCGTACTACCGACGAGATTTCCCACCGGGAGCTGTCACGGGCGGGGATCCAGTTCAATGCAACCATCAGCGATGAGACCAGTGCTACGGTACAGGTGCTGGCCCGTGGGCGGGATGATTACGATGCTCAGGTGCAGTGGGCTTACCTGAGCCATGATCTGTCGCCGTCGGTGACGGTTCGGGCCGGCCGCATGGTGTTGCCGTTTTTCATGCACACCCAGTACAACAATGTGGGTTACACCTACCACTGGGCGACCTTGCCCGGTGAGGCCTATGACGTGGTGCCGTTTGACACCATGGAAGGGGTGGACCTGAGCTGGAATCTGAACACCGGTCCGGTCTCCCATCGTCTCAATGTATATGGCGGTGCCACCGATGTGCCCAGTTTTTCGCTGCCGGCACCGGTGGTGTATGAAGTCAGCGAGTTGACCGGCATCAATCTCACCAGCCAATGGCGGGACTGGACCAGCTGGCTCAGTTACAGCCATGCGGAAGTGACCCTGGATCTTACCGACCTTGCCGGCCCTACCGGCCTGCCGGTGGCGGCACTGGAAGCGCCCGTCAGCCTGGACGAGGCCCAGACCTATATCAGCAGTGTGGGCCTGCAGTATGACAACGGCGCCATGGTGCTGATGGCAGAGCGTACCCAGCTGGGTATCGAAGGCTGGTTCCCCACCAAGTGGGGCGGTTATGTCAGCGCAGGGTATCGTTTCGGGCCGTGGATGCCGCATGTGACCTGGGGTGCTGCCAATGCCCACGGCGTCAGTGAAGCACAGAGCGAAGGACCGGTCGCCGCCAACTTCTCTGCAGCCAATCAGGTGCGCAGTAAAAGCTGGACGCTGGGTTTGCGTTACGAGCTGGAAGTGGGCGTTGCCGTGAAACTGGAAGCACAGCGCTTTTATGACATGAGCAACGACAAGATCATGACCAACGGTCTGTTCACTCCCCAGGGGTCGGCACCTTCCATCGAAGAGGAAGAACCGACGGTATTCCGGCTCACCGTAGATGCGGCCTTTTAAGGGAGAATGATCATGTTGAAGAAAGTGTGTGCTGTCTTCCTTGTCCTGTGCTGCCCCGCGTTATCATCCGCCGGCATGCTGGTGATAGTGGCGGAGTCTTCGCCATTGGCGCAGATGGATCGTCATGAAGTCCGTCAGCTTTACATGGATAATGCGTCCCGCTTTGGCGGTTATACCGTGACGGTGCTGGACATGCCGGAGGGCAGCCAGCAGCGCGAACGCTTCTATGAGGGCGCCACGGGCAAGTCCGCGTCTCAATTGAAAAGCTACTGGGCCAGGATGATTTTCACCGGCCAGGGTATGCCGCCACGCCAGGTGAAAAATGCCCGGGACATGGTTCAGCAGGTAAAACAGAACCCGGATGCCGTGGGTTATGTGCAGGAATCGGATCTGCAGGAGGGATTACGGGTATTGTTGCGTTTGCCATGATGGTCAGTGGCAAGTTGCAAGTGGCAGCGCGTGTGATGACAAGCTAATCGATAACCATGACCGCCGCGATCCTGCGGCGGTTTTTTAGTGATGTGACAACTCGCGCTGAATCGCGGCCACTGTCGGTGCTGCATCGACTATAGCTATCGCGCGTTGCAACTTTCTACTTGTAACGTGCTACTGCCTTACCCTCCCAGCAAGCGGTTTTCCGCAGCTTCCACTGCTTCCAGCGGGCCGTAAAGAATCACCGTATCTCCCGGCTCGAGAACCAGCTCTGGATCGGGGCTTTCCAGTGTCTGGTCATCCCGTTTCACCGCCCGGATTTCCACATCCCGTAATGCACAGCGTGCAATGCTCCGGCCGATGCCCCGGGCCTTGTCGGATAATGTCACCGCATGCAACAGGCGGTACGGGTTACCGGCACTGTCGGTAGTGGGCAGGGTGTCGCCGTGATAATAGCCCTGCAACATGCGGTAGCGTTCCCGGCGGGTCTTGCGCAGCGTGGCCATGACCCGGTCGAAGGGCACATCCAGCATCATCAGGGCATGGGCAACCAGCATCAGCGAAGCTTCCAGTACTTCGGGGACTACTTCTTCCGCACCGGCATCGATCAGCGCATCAAGGTAAGTGTCGTCCCGGGTACGTACCAGGATACGGATATTGGGATTGAGCTCCCGAGCGGTATGCAGGATGCGCTCTGCCAGACGTGGGTCGTCAAAGGTCACCACCAGCAGGCGAGCGTGCTGAATACCGGCATTGACCAGGATTTCCTTGCGGCTGGAATCACCAAACAGGATGTGTTCACCGGCGGCGCTGGCTTCCTGTAGTCGTACCAGGTCCCGGTCCACCGCCACGGCCTTCATGTGGAAGCTGTTCAGGTAGCGCATCAGGTTCTGACCCACCCGGCCATAGCCGCAGAGGATCACGTGGTTGCGGGTTTCATCGGAGATGGGCGTGTCTTCAGGAATCTTTTGCCAGCGTTGCAGCAAGCGGCGGGTAAGGCGGCCGCTGTTGTCCAGCAAGGCGGGCGTGAACACCATGGTCAGCACCACGATTGAGACCAGAAGGCCAGCCTTGTCCGGCGTAATCAGCTGATGAGAGACCCCCAGTGCAACCAGCACAAAACCGAACTCCCCCGCCTGGGAGAGAATCAGCCCGCTTCGCATTGCGGTATCGCTGCGCTCTTTCAACAAGCGCAGCAGCGTAAATATCAGCAGCCCCTTGAACAGCATCAATGCCGCAGCGGCGAGTATGATCCAGTGCCACTGATCGGCGAACAGGTTCGGATCCACCAGCATGCCGACACTGATAAAGAAAAGCCCCAGTAGCAGATCCCGGAAGGGGCGCAGGTCGGCTTCGATCTGATGGCGGAAGTGGCTCTCGCCCAGCATCATGCCGGCCAGAAAAGCGCCCAGGGCCATGGACAGGCCCAGCCAGTGAGTTACCCAGGCCGCCAGCAATGCCAGTAGCAGGGCGGTCATGACAAAGACCTCATCGGAACGGGCGCGGCCGGTTTCTTCCAGCATGCGTGGCAGCACCCAACGGCCGATCACATAGATACCGGCAAACAACAGCAGGGATTTGCCCAGCGTCAGTGACGCCACGGACCACATGGGGCCGCTGTTTTCCTGAGTGAGGATCGGCAACATCACCAGCATGATCACGGCGGCCAGATCCTGGAATAGCAGGATGCCGGTGGAGGTTCTGCCGTAGCCGGTATTGACCGATCCCCGGGATATCAGATCGCGGATCACAATGGCGGTTGAGGAGAGGGAGAGAGCACAGGCGGTAATCAGAGAGGGTGTGTAGTCAAACCCGAGCAACCGCATGATAGCGAACACTGCCAGGCCGGTGAGGGCGACCTGAAGCGGGCCGGCGCCGAAGACGATGCGGCGAAGGGTCATCAACCGCGGAATGGAAAATTCCAGGCCCAGCGTAAACAACAGAAAAACGATGCCAAACTCGGCCAGGTGTTGAATGCCGTCGGTATTGCTGACCCAGCCAAAGCCGAAGGGTCCGGCAGCAAGGCCGCAGAGCAGGTAGGCCAGAATGGGTGGCATACCAAGCCGCCGAAACAGCACCACGGCAGCCACGGCGGTGCCGAGCAGAACAACAATGAGTGTCAGGGCATCATGCATAGAAAAACCGGGTTCCTGAAGAGCCAGGTTCCCAGTGTAGCAGCCCGCCCATGACAGGACAGACCAGGATGTTGATCCTGATCAATGGGGCCGGAAATGGCTTAGAAGCAACTGAAGCGGAAGCTGTCGTCCAGCGCAAGGGGAAGGGTCATTGAGCGGAAGCCCAGAATCTCCATATGTTCGCAGTGGAAGGTTCTCTCCCCTGCATCCTGGCTGAACCGATAGTCAATATGCAGTACCGGTTTGCCGGCATCGATGAAGGGTTGCAGCAGGTGACACTCGCGCCATTCATGGCAGGATTCGTTGATGGCAAAATCCGCATAATCCACCAGTTCCCTGACCTGTTGCAGGTCATTTTTCAGGGATACGGCGAGGCTGTACTGATGGGCGGTGCGAAACAGAAAACGGTTATAAGAGAGCTGCTGCCTGCTATTCAGAGGGAAGCCGGTTTCATTGGTATAGCCATCCACATTGTCCGGATCGACCCCATCGCAGCCTTTTTGCGCGGCCAGTTCAATACGATCTGCCATGCGCTTGCGAACATTGAGGGAGCGGATATCCAGCCAGCGCTCGCCCGGCCAGTTACCCAGGCGCCGACCCTTTTCAGTGGGCAGGAAACGGTAGCGGTCCGGGCGCCAGTTTTCGTAGGTCCCGGCGGAAAAATAGCAGATCACCTTTTTGCCAGCGGCCTGCAGGTCCTGAATAACACTCTCTTCGGTATCGAACAGATCCACCACATACAGTTCCACGTCATAGCCGATGTTGACCTCACCCTGTAGCTGGATCTGCCACTGCACGTCCACGTGCGGCTGGTACCACTCGGGCGCCAGGTTGCCGCCATCGGTGGGTAGAGGCAGGAGCAGGGCAGAGACAAGACTGAGGGACAGATCCATGGCTTCATACCGAAATTCAACGCCTTGATGCTAGCCGGTTTCCGGGTCGGCGAATGTTACGTTATGAGATTTCTTTGTAAGAATGAGGCAGGGTCATGGCCGTGTCAGATGCGCCCCCAACTGTCGGTTTCGGGGCACTGAGGCGTGCAATGATTGATGCTTCGTGCCGCGTGTTATGTACGCGGCGCGCTGGCGTCGTGACTAACGCTGAATGCGTTGCTCCGCCATTGGTTGGATCAGGTTTTGCTGATTACTGCGAAAATGGCAGATGATGGTTGAGGCGGTTTAAAAGCTGACTTCGACCGTCACTGTATCCGAGTAACTGCCCGCCTCGGCGGTGGGGTTGGCGAAAACGCGCCCGTAAACTGTGAGGTTTATTGCTGAGCCAGTGCCCAGCCCGATACCCGTCTGGAGGGTGCCTGGCGTGTTACCCCAGTCTACGGAGCGGGCCGCATCCTGATAAAGCTCGTAGGCCACCTGATCGGTGCCATTGGTCATCTCCCGATTACCGGTAAGCCCTCCGTTGAGGCCGACCTCGAAGTCGGTACTGTTTGTACAGCGCACGGTCACGGTGGAGGTGCTATCCACTTGAGCGAGGGGAGTATTGCGGGTACCAAAATCCAGATCGGTGGCTGCCACCTGGCATTGATCCGGGATGGTTACCTGGGCGGTCAGGGTGTAGTTGTCGGTAATGGCGCCGGCCCCTGCACTGCAGCTCTGGTTGAAGCCGCCCGTGCGCACGCGTACCTGGGAGCCGGTCATCAGTGCTTGATGAAACTCTGCTCGAGTGGTGCCCGGCAGCGGGCCAGGAAGCAACCCATATAGGGTAACGGTACCGCTGTCATTGAAGGTGAAGAACGGCATGTTCACATTGACGGGTATGCCGGAGTTTGTAGCTCCGCCCGGTTGCCCGACTACCTCTACTCTGGCTGCAGAGGTATAGACATTAAAGGGGATAGACGGGGGCTGATTGCTATTGGCTACCAGTCGTCTCGGTAGCATGCCTCCGCTGTTGTCATTGGCGACGTGGACGCACATGGTGTTCTGGTTCGAATCAAAGAAACCACGGGTACAAGACCAGTTCACCGTAACCTGTGTTAGTACATTACCGCCGGTAAAGGGATCCACGTTGCCGAAGTCCAGGGTTGGACTGCCCTGTAAGCTGCAATTTACAGCACCCCATGCACAGGGTGTCAGAAAGAGCACGGCACCGCCCAGCAGCACGTTTCCCCTTTTCATTTTTCCTCCTCAACGGGCAACGTCAGGCTCTTGCCGTTGGCGGTAAATGTTACTGCAACAGGCTGGCCGCTAAAGTCATCGGTGTCCAGCCACAGCTCGCTATCGGGAAGCACGTAACCTGCCAGGCCTTTGTGAATAATGTGGCGTTGTTGTTGATTATCCAGCCAATAGGCGTCGACAAGACGGGCATGGCCATTGCCACCGTTATGAATGACAAAGCGACCCTGTTGTCGCGTGACTGACAGCGCATGGGTCTGGCTCTTGTCGCCGACAAACACCGGCACGGAAAGCCTGAGTAGCACTTTCAGTTGGGCACCGCGCTCCGATTCGGTATCCGGGACTTCGCTGATGATCAGGCGATAGCTTTTTTCCTTTTCAGAGTCCGTAGGCCGTTGCCTCACTACTCGTACTATCTGATCGCTGTTGCCTGGGATCATGGTCACCGGGGGGGTGATTACCAGATCCTGTTGTCTTTTGAGCTGAGTTTCACCGCCTTCCTGTTCCCAGGCAAAAAGCTGTAGCTGGTAGAAGCCATCTTCATTGGAGCCATTGGTAAGGGTGAAGGTGGCGTTGGGCTGCGTCGGGCTCATGGTGAGCCGGATGGGAGCCACGGTTAGCTGTCCGGCCATTAAGGAGGGTGCCAGGGTCAGCAGCACGGGGACGATGAGGACAGCAAAGCGTTTGATCATGATGCACATTACTCTTTATGGATTGCTGGTTTCAGACGTTGGATGACAAGTATAGGGACCAATCCGTGGCAAGGTTCCTGGCGCGGGTGTGAAATTGAAATCGGCGGTACACCGTTTGCCATTGTCAATAATATCCAGCGTATTCTCGCCCGCCTCCAGGCCCTGAATAAAGACTTCTCCATCGTAGCCCACTACAGTGACATCGTCGTCACTGAAGAGTGCTCGGCTTCCGGCAGGGAGCGGTTTGCCTTGGGGATCATGTATCACAACAACCGCACTGTGTATTTGTTCCACCGAGAAGCGTGCGGTGATGCCGGTAAGGTCTGCGGGTTTGATCAGTAATTCCGTGTCACCGATCCGGGCATCCACCGGCAGATCGTTGACATCAATGTTCAGCTTGTTTTCCGTGAAAGGAATCATGTCGGGCAACAACAATGTGCCGTTGCGATTGGTATGGCCGATTACCCGGTTAGCACGGCGAACCGGGACATTGGTGAAGTCACCGGCGTCGACAATGGCAAAGCTGTTGTCCATGGTGTTGGCGGCAAACACGTCTTCGTAATTGGTCACCAGGGAACCGCTCAGGTTGGCAAAGGTACTGGTGCTATCCTGCTGACGGAACACGCCGGCCTGCACATCAAGATAAGGCGTCCACCAGCGACCGCTGGCCCGCCGGATGCCGTCTGAATCTGGGCTATAGGCCAGATCCCAGCCCAGGTCCCAGAACTGTTCCACCTGGCGCTGCAGGGTCAGAACGGTGCTGGTATCGTCGGTTTTTTCATCATGGCTGATACGCGCGCCTGCTTGCACAGGGCGATCCTGGGAGCGATCGAGATAGTAATTGAACGAGGCCAGCCAGGTGCGATCCTCACTATCATCCAGGTTCTGGTTAACACTCAGGGTCAGCGATAGTTGCCGCCAAAGTGTACGGTTGTGGCCAATCACCAGAAAGCGGTTTTCATCGCCATTAAATAGCTTTGTGTCCAGATAGCTGGCATTGAGGCTGCCCTGGCGGCGGCCCAGGTTCAGGCTGCCATTGATCTGCAGGCTGCTTTCGATGGCCGGGCGAATATCCAGGCTGTTGCCCAGATCTCTGTACCCCTCGGTGCGGCGTGTGTATTGACCGCTGAGACCAAAACGGCGGGTGCGGAATTCATGCCCGGCCGCCCACTGCGTCCCCTGGCTGATGTCATCCTCGCCGTGCGCCAGAGACACATTGCTGACCCCCAGTAATCCGGGGCGGAACACTACGCCGGCGCCGGCATTGGTGAGGGATTCACTGGCATTTGCGGTGGCTTCCAGAGTGACGCGGTCGTTGAGGCCATAACGTGCTACCCCGGTGGCGACCGGGTCGTTGTCGTAATCATTGGAGCGCACGCTATAGAAGCGCCGGGGGGCGCCCACCGTGGCGGAATAGTCCCAATAACCCTCTCGCAGCAATTGTGGGCTGACATAAAAGGGAACGGTCTGGCTGACTTGCCGCCCCAGGGTGTCAGTGGTGACGACCTGGACTTCCCCTAGCCCGGTAAGGCGGGGTGAGGTTTCCAGCAGGAAAGGACCCGGCTGAACATCCTGTTCTGTGAGCCGCAAGTCGTTGACGAAGACTTCCAGAGCAGACGGAAGTGTTGCGGAGCCACTGATTTCAGGAAGCGGGAAGGTAATCAGATCCGGGCGAGAGGCAAAATTGCGTGACACCTGGACACCGGCGAGCCGTACGGTCGGGGTCCAGCTCAATGCCCCATTCAGTGTGTCGCCAACCACATAGGTGCGCATTTTGTCAGGGTTGGTATAGCGCCAGAAACTGTCCAGCCGCACATAGTCCCCGGAGGTTTCCGGGTCCGAATCGTTCCAACGCACCACCCCGCTACTGCTGAAAGCGCCCCAGTCCCCGAAAAAACGAGCCTCATGACTGGCAGAGGTGGTTTGGTCACCGTTTTCCTGTCGAGTGCTAAATGCATCATAGTTCAGCAGTGCACCCTGGCCCCGCTGCACCGGAGTGTTGCTCTGGAAGGTACCAGCCGTGAACGACTGGTTAGGCAGCCACTCTGCAGGCACAACCAGATTGATCTGTTGGGCATTGTTATCGTACCGACCGGCAATGCCCATCTCATCAAGGCTCTGCCATTGGGCCTGGGGCGGAGTCGGAAATTGAACGCCGATTTTTTGTAATTCCCGGGTTTCTACAGCCAGCTCTTGGCCATAGACCTGGGTGGGCAGCATGTGAGCGGTAGCTGCGCCATTGAGGATAAGTTGCGGATAAGCAATATAGGCAGCGTTACTGTTGCCACTGGCCTGGGCGCGAAGGCGGGCAACATCTGACTGCGAGAAGGTTTGATTCAGAGATACCTGGTTCAGCTGTGCCTCACCGGCATCTGCAAGCCTTGAATCTTGCCCCCAGGCAGGTCCGGACCAGCACAAAAACGCCGCGAGCAGGCAGGCAGGGGCGGCGGGCACCTGACTCTCTGGCAAGCGGCGAATTGACGTGGGTAATATTTTCACGCAAATGCATCCCCGAATGTGTCCGCCCCACAGTGGGGGCGGTAAACGACGGCTATGCGGATCAGAATGTGACGGTCACGGTGACGGTATCACTCAGGTCGATACCGGTGTCGCCGTCGATGTTGTCAGCAGCATCAATGGTCGCTGTCTGGGCGGGAATCAGGCCGTATACGATGAAATCCTGCTGGGCACTGTTACCCGTGTCGGAGACCACGCTGGTATTGTCCCAGTCGGTGCTGTTACCGGCATCTTGGTACAGCTCATACGCTACCGATGATCCTGCAGCGGTGGTCATGGCGCGGCTGCCATTGGTACCACTCAGGCCGATATCGTAGGCCGTGCCAGTAGAGCAGGTAACACCGACGGTGCTGGTGGAGGTGACGCCCCCGGCGTTCACATCGGCTTCGGTCTGTGTGCCGAAATCCAGGTCCGTGGCCTGATCAATAGTGCACGAGGCAAGCAGAGTGAGCAGTACGTCGAAGGTGTCGGTTTCAGTGGCTGCCTGGCTAGCCAGGGGGGCACAGAGTAGGGCCGCAGTCAGTGCAGAAGCCGTGTAGAGTTTCTTCATTGGGTTCTCCTGGCCGGTCTCAGACCGGATGTTGGTATGAAAATATGTGAACCAAGTCACACTTCTGGTGTGACGCAAATATGCCTAGGGAGATTTTCTTAGTAAACAAGAAACCTGTAATAGGACGTAAAATGCAGATGGATGGTAGAAATTGAAGTGCTACTGGTAGCAAATAAACGGTGAACGCTTGGTGAAGCAGCCATGTGTCTAATGCAGGGCAGTTCCAGGGGCCTGGTTTTTTTGGCTAATTATTCAACGTGATCGAGAAACGGGCCCGCTACCTTGCGATAACGGGCCCGTACTCCCTGGTCCTGAGGGAGGTAACCGGTCAGGGCTGCGGGGTGCGGATCACCAGCAGTCGTTCTTCTGTCATGTCGTTGATGGCCCAGCGAATGCCTTCTCGGCCCAGGCCGGAATCCTTCACGCCGCCGTAGGGCATGTTGTCTACCCGCCAGCTGGGTACGTCGCCGATCACCACGCCGCCCACTTCCAGTTCGTCCCAGGCTTTGTGGGCCTTGTACAGGTCGCGGGTGAAGATGCCGGCCTGCAGGCCGAACTTGGATTCGTTGACGGTGTTCAACGCGTCGTCGAAATCGCTGAAACGGCTGACCACCGCCACCGGGCCGAAGGCTTCCTCTTCCACGATGTTGGTGCCCTTGGGGGCATTTTCCAGCAGTGTGGCTTGCAGCATGGCGCCATCGCGCTTGCCGCCCACCAGCAGGGTGGCGCCGGCATCCACCGCTTCATTGATCCAGTTTTCCAGACGTTTCGCTTCGCCTTCGGAAATCACCGGGCCGATAAAGGTGTCTTCGTCTTTCGGGTCGCCCATTTTCAGGGCGGCGGTTTTTTCCACCAATTTGGCTTTCAGTTCGTCGTAGATGGCATCGTGGATCAGGATGCGCTGTACGCCGATGCAGCTCTGGCCAGACTGGTAAAAGGCGCCGAAGACGATACGTTCCATGGCATCGTTCAGGTCCGCATCTTCATCGACGATCACGGCTGCATTGCCGCCCAGCTCCAGGATCACCGGTTTTTTGCCGGCGCGGGCTTTCAGGTCCCAGCCCACATCCGGGCTGCCGGTAAAGCTGAGCAGTTTGAAGCGCTCGTCGGTGGTGAACAGGTCGGCGCCTTCGCGATGACAGGGCAAAATGGAAAACGCGCCTTTGGGCAGATCGGTCTCCGCCAGCACTTCACCGATGATGATGGCGCCGATGGGCGTACGGCTGGCCGGCTTGAGCACAAAGGGGCAGCCGGCGGCGATGGCCGGCGCCACCT
>OJBY01000529.1_pt1 | contig 19704 bp, 19 predicted proteins | sample 1591731 | NCBI WGS metagenome assembly OJBY01 (sample SAMN05416837, study PRJEB24817) | seawater metagenome | isolation source: Sea water | place: Canada:Atlantic | collected 2013-07
CGAACCCTCGTCGTCAGCTTGGGAAGCTGCTGCTCTACCATTGAGCTACACCCGCATTTCAGACACCTGGCTTATCTGTGAAGGCCTATTCACAGTGCATTTTGCGACTAGATGCAAGGCGAGCCTCTCTGAAGCTTTCCAGCATTTGGGTCAACGAGTTTTGCGACCATCGAGAGCCGACATCGATTACTTGCGCGGGACATGCCCACTTTGGTAACTCGGTCACCGCTGTATGATCCTTCAGGCGATCAATAATGCAGATCGGAGTTCTCACCATGCCAAACAAGACTCACAGTTTCGTCATTTTTCTCTCTGCGCTGCTGTTTCCTGCATCCGCATTGGCATTGCCTCAGGGAACGGGAAGAGATCTGGTCGAGAGTGTTTGCACGGCTTGCCATGGGACCAATCTGATCGAGCGAAGCTCCGGCTATTCGCGTGAAGACTGGCAGTTTCTGGTGTCGACCATGGTCGATCTCTCTGGCAATGAACCAGCGCATGAAGCAATTCTCGATTACTTGGCCGCCACTTTCCCGCCTTCAGGAAACCGTGCCTCGACACAGGTGCAAGGGCCGCTTTCCATCCGGTTTGAAGAATGGCAAGTGCCCACGTTGGGCCAACGTTCGCGCGATCCGGTAGAGGCGCCTGACGACACCATCTGGTGGGTAGGTCAATGGCTCGACATACTGGGCCGACTTGATCCGCGCACCGGCGCAATGGAGGAATTCCTTCTACCGGCAGGCGCGCGTCCGCATTCGGTTACGATCGGTCCGGATGGTATGGCTTGGTACACCGGCAATCGCAACGCCACTGTCGGCCGATTTGATCCTTCGACCCAGGAAATCACAGAATTCCCAATGCCTGACGCGGCCGCTCGTGATCCACACACGGCAGAATTCGACGGGAACGGAATGTTGTGGTTCAGCCTTCAGGGCAGCAACATGATTGGCCGACTGGATCCGGCTTCCGGCGATGTCCGGCTGGCGCGTAGTCCCCGAGAAAATTCGCGACCCTACGGGGTGAAAATTGCCGCTGACGGCGCTGTCTGGGTAGCCTGTAACGGAGCCAATTGCCTGCTGCGCGTTAATCCGCAAACAATGGACGTCAGCGAGATCACATTGCCGGATGAAGATACCCGTGTCCGGCGGCTCGACGTGGATGAAAACGGATTAATCTGGTGGGTCAATTCAGGCCTGGGCAGATTGGGCCGCTATGATCCGAGAACTGGTGAGGTCACACAATGGCCCTCCCCCAGCGGTCCTGACTCGCACCCATATGCAATTGCCGTGTTCGATAATGCAATCTGGTACAATGAAAGCGGGGTCCGTCCCGATATGCTCGTGCGGTTTGAACCGGCAACCGAAACTTTCCAAAGCTGGCCAATCCCATCGGGGCCAGTTCACGCAGGCATATTGCGCCACATGCGAACCACTTTGGACGGCCAAGCCTTGTTGATCCACCAAAGCGGGACCAACCATATTGGCCGGGTGACCATTGATCGCGAGGATACCAATCCCTGACCGTTCACAAGGCGCGCGGCTCGCTTTTCATGCAGGCTGGCGCGGGACGATGCGTGGCGCTAAACTGCCGCAACAGGAGAGTTTTATGCGCAAGATGAGGTTGCCGATTGCCATCACGATTGCCGCTACCGGATGCACCACTGCAAATGCCCCCCCGCAGGTCGAGCCGCCCGCTCGCCAGCTTGAAGGTGAATGCGATGCATCAGCGGTGCAGAATCATCTTGGCCATCGCGCCACTGCCGATGTCGGATCGCAATTACTGGAGATGACAGGCGCGCGGCAATTGCGGTGGGTGCCGCCGCGCACCGCCGTCACCATGGATTACAGGGCGGACAGATTAAGTGTTACATATGATGACGACATGAAAATCGTTACTATCGCCTGCGGTTGATTTTGCGGCATCAGGCCAGACAGCATCAGGATATTGCCATGACCACGACACGCTTTCCCTTCGCCATCGCTCTGCCCATTTTGCTGTCGCTCAGCGCCTGCGGGGATGATCTGGAAAGCCGCAATGCGGCAACTGGTATGCAAGAGGGTGAGGCCCAGGCTCAGGGAACGATGCGGATTGAGCGGCAACGCACCCAGCCCAAGCAGCAGCCTGCCACCGCTTTTTCCGATGAACCGGGTGAAAGCCGTGAATCCAGTGAAACAGTAATCGATGCCACACCCGATGATCTGGTACAGGATACCCAGGGTTTCGACACCGCGCCGATGGACGATACATCAGGCATCGATCCCATGCCTGCGCAGTCCTGAACCGTCCCGGCTTTTGGCCTTTCGGGTGGCATATTCGACCGCAGTCGAAGAGGTTGCAACCGCGATACCTTGCTGACAAGGACACCCGCAGGAGAATTACCAGATGACCGGACAATTCCAGCTCAATGAAGACCAGCTCGCCATTCAGGAAATGGCGCAGCGTTTCACTGCGGACAACATCACCCCCCATGCCGCGAAATGGGATGAAGAGCATATCTTCCCCAAAGATGTGATCCAGCGCACGGCAGAGCTTGGCTTTGGCGCGATCTATGTGTCGGAAGAAAGCGGCGGCATCGGATTGGGACGGCTGGAAGCGGCGTTGATCATGGAGGCGATGGCCTATGGCTGCCCCGCCACCAGCGCCTTTATCTCGATACACAACATGTCGGCATGGATGATCGACACCTTCGGCGGAGACGAGGTGAAGGCAAAATATCTCGATGATCTCATTTCGATGGAAAAGCTGGCCAGCTATTGCCTGACCGAACCTGGCTCGGGATCGGACGCGGCCGCATTGAAAACCACTGCGAAACTGGATGGCGATTGCTATGTAGTCAATGGCACCAAGCAGTTCATTTCGGGCGGCGGGGTGAACGATATCTATGTCACCATGGTGCGCACGGACGAACACAAGTCAAAGGGCATTACCTGTCTGGTGATCGACAAGGACACGCCCGGCGTCAGCTTTGGCACACCTGAAAAAAAGCTCGGCTGGAATGCCAGCCCGACCGCGCAGGTCATTCTCGAAGATGCGCGCGTTCCCGTTGCAAACCGAGTGGGCGCAGAAGGCGATGGCTTCCGTTTCGCAATGGCTGGGCTTGACGGCGGACGGCTGAATATCGGCGCGTGCTCACTTGGCGGGGCGCAGCGCTGCCTGGACGAAGCCGTAGCCTATGCGAAGGATCGCCAGCAATTCGGCCAGCCGATTTCTGATTTTCAGAACACCCAATTCATGCTGGCAGACATGGCGACTGATCTGGAGGCTGCGCGTGCATTGCTTTATCTGGCTGCGGCCAAGGTGACAGATGGCGCAGCTGACAAGACGCGCTTTTCCGCCATGGCAAAGCGACTGGCGACAGACAGCGGTTCTGAAGTGGTGAATAATGCGCTGCAAATTTTCGGCGGTTATGGCTATCTGCGCGATTACCCGATTGAACGGTTCTGGCGCGATTTACGGGTTCATTCGATATTGGAAGGCACCAATCAGGTAATGCGTATGATCGTCGGCAGGGACTTGCTGCGCAAATGACATTGCAGAGCGAAATCCACGTTCATCGGCACGGCGCAGTTGGCCATATCTCGCTCAACCGGCCCAAAGCCATCAACGCGCTGACGCAAGACATGTGCGAGGCGATGGCTGATACCTTGCTGGAATGGCGCAATGACGATGCGATCACGGCGATTATTCTCGACCATGCCGAGGGCCGTGGCTTTTGTGCAGGTGGCGATGTGCAGCTTGTCCGCCGGTCCGCGCTGGAGGATGACGGGGCCGCGGGCCGTGCGTTTTTCCGCGCAGAATACCGCCTCAACCATATGATGTTCACTTACCCCAAACCGATTATCGCCTTTATGGACGGGGTCACCATGGGCGGCGGTGTAGGTATTTCGCAGCCGTGCAAGTTCCGCGTCGCGACTGAGAATACGATGTTCGCCATGCCTGAAGGCTCCATCGGTCTGTTTCCCGATGTTGGCGCGGGCTGGTATCTACCAAGATTGCCGGGACAGCTGGGCAGGTTCCTCGGACTTACCGGAGCGCGGCTGGACGGGGCGGAGTGCCTGTGGGCGGGCCTTGCCACGCATTATGTCTCCGCGGCAGACGTTGCAGAGGCCAAGGCCCACATCATCGAAACGCCGCACGATATCGACGCGGCCCTGCGCTCGCTCATGCCCTCCCCTGCACCCGACGCCCGGCTGGCAGGCAATGCCGCCAGCATCGACAAATTGTTTGCACCTGACACATTGGAAGGCATTCTTGCCGCGCTGGAAGCTGACGGGAGTGATTGGGCGAATAAGGAATTGAAGGCGGTTGCATCCAAATGCCCCACCACCTGCAAGGTCGCGCTGCGCCAGCTTGCTGCCGATGCGCCCGATTTTGCAGCCAATATGGCGCTGGAGTACCGTATCGCCGCGCGCATGCTGATGCGGCATGATTTCATTGAAGGCGTGCGCGCGGTTCTGGTCGATAAGGATGGTGCGCCGCAATGGCATCCGTCCACGCCCGAGGCGGTAACAGAGGCGATGCTGGATGCGATTTTTGCGCCGCTTCCTGATGGTGAGGAATGGACGCCTCTCGCCTGAAACTTCAGATGCGGAAGTGCTTCACCAAAGCCGCTGCGGCCTCGTTCACTTCGCGCCACGTCGTTTCGAACCCGTCAGTTTCGCCGTAATAAGGATCGGCTACGGCCTGCCCTTCACGCCCTGGCACCATATCCAACAGCAGGGAAAGCTGCGCGCTGGCATTGAGTGGGGCAATTCGCCTGAGGTCTGCAAGGTTTTGCGCATCGAGTGCGAAGATATGGGTGAAGCGGTTGAAATCGGCAACTTCAACCTGTCGTGCCCGGAAACCCGAAATATCGACTCCCATGGCATCCGCAATCGCGATGGCGCGGCTGTCTGGCGGCTTGCCGATGTGCCAGCCGCCAGTGCCCGCACTGTCAACTTCCAGCTTCAGACCGTCAGACTCGGCCGCCATGCGCAGCGCGGCCTCGGCCAGTGGCGAACGGCAGATATTACCGAGGCAGACGAACAGGATGGAAGGGTGGTCGATCACGCCTGCCCCTCGCTTCAGATCTTGGGCCAGGGGCCGGTAATCGCCAGCGTCATTGTAGGGTGATAGATATTGAGGAACATGGTCCTGCCATCAGGAGAAAAGCAGGCGCCCGCCGTTTCGGTTTGCAAGCGTAGACGCCCCAGCGGATAGGCTTCGCCAGCAGGCGTGATGCCGCGCAGATAATTGTCGACCGTTTCGCCATATTGGTCTTCGCAGACGACCAGGTCGCCATAGGGCGCGACGCAGATATTATCGCCAAAGCTGTATTCCGACCCTGCCGGACTTTCATAAAACAGATCCAGCATGTCACCCGATGCAGCATCGGGGCGCAGACGGAATATCTGCCCCTCGCGTGCAGCGCCGCCGCTGGTGGCAGTAAAGAACATCTCGCCATCGCCCATCCAGATGCCCTCACCGCGCGAAAATCTGGCTGCTCCCCTCGCCGCGCCGCGAGTGCGCAAATCGTCCTCTGGCGATTCTACATCCTCCAGCGTGATCCAACTGCCACGCACGGCTTGGCCCGCCTGCATGGCGATGCTCTCATGATTGCTGGTATCGGTCACGCCGTCCAGCACCAGCGCCTGCAACGTGCCGCCATGTGCCAATTGCCCTGGACGAGTCGGAATGAAGCGGTACAATAACGAATCGCCGCGATCCTCTGTCATATAGACTATGCCCGTTGCGGGATCGACGCAGGCCGCTTCATGGACAAAGCGACCCATCGCTTTCAGCGGAGCAGGATTCATCTGCCCCGGCGCGTCAGCGGGCACTTCGAAAACATAGCCATGATCCTTGTTGATCCGCCCATCCGCGCGTGACGTGTTTTCCTCGCAGGTCAGCCAGCTGTTCCACGGCGTAATGCCGCCGGCACAATTGCGGATCGTCCCGGCAAGGCTGCGGTATTGCCTTTCAACCGCCAGCGTCGCCGCGTCGATAACAATAGTGGTGGTTCCTCCGGGCAGCGGGATCAGGCTGCGCGCCACTGTATCATAGGCTGGGCCGGTTGCGCCGCCGCCATCGTCAGGCGGTGAAAGTTCATGGTTGCGCACCAAGGCCAGCTTGCCATTACCAATATCGAAACACCCCATGCCGTCTGCCTTGTCGGGCACGCTGCCACCATCGTCCAAAGCATCTCCGAGGCGCGAGAGTATGCGATAGCTGAATCCGCTGGGCAGATCGAGAACGCCAGCAGGGTCAGGCTGCAAGGCGCCAAAACGGCTGGCACTAGCTACACCCAGTGGCGCGCTGGCAGATACGCATCCACCTAGCAGCAAACCACCAAAAGCGGCACCGGTACCAGCGATGAATTTGCGGCGATCTGTGTACATATGTCCCAACCCTTGTCTGACAAACCGTAGAGTTCCGGCAGACATAGCGTGCTTATGGTCAGGACGCATTAAAACTCTGGCCAAATTCTTGCGCAGATCAGATTCCAGACGGCGTGGCCTCCGCCTATTTTCCGCGCTTGTCACCGCCCGGCTTATTGCCCGGCTTGCCACCCTTCGGCTTACCCGGCCCGGCATTCCCCTTGCGGTGCTTCTTGACGTAGGGTGAGCCTTTTCTGCCTGCATTCGGCGCGCCCTTCTTGCGGGCCCGTGCGGCATCACGCGGCGCTTCTGGCGAAAGTTCGATAGTTACGTCGCCGCCATTGCTTTCATCACCTGCAGTGCGCACCAGCGCTTCTGCAAACTTATCCGAAATGGTACGCGGAATCTGGAAATGGGTTTCCTGAGGGCCAATGCGAATCGCGCCAATTTCATTCCGGGTGATATGCCCGCGGCGACACAAGAGTGGCAGGACCCAGCGCGGATCGGCGTTTTGCCGCCTGCCGATATCCATGCGGAACCACACCGTATCCTCAAATCCGGGACGGTGGCGCTCTTTCTGGTCGGCGCGATGCGCCTGCGCGGAATTGACCAGCATTTCTTCAGGCTCGGGCATTTTGGCGCGGTGGGCCTGCACCAGCAATGCAGCGATTTCCTGCGGCGTGCGCTCTGCCAGCAGGCGATCGGCAAGTTCGCGGTCACCATCCTGCACTTCGATCGGCTGCAGCAGTGCCTCAAGCAAGCGTTCGCGGTCCTTGCCAAGAATGGCGTCGCGATCCGGCACGTCGATCCATTCGGCATTTATTTTTGCGTGACGCAGCATGGATTCGACGCGGCGGCGGCGTGGAAAAGGAACCACGATGACCGCTGTGCCCTTTTTGCCAGCGCGCCCGGTGCGCCCCGAACGGTGCTGCAGGATCTCCGCATCGCGCGGTATTTCCACGTGGATGACAAGGCTGAGACTAGGAAGATCAATCCCGCGAGAAGCAACATCAGTAGCGACGCAAACCCGCGCTCTCTTGTCGCGAAGGGCCTGCAAGGCCTGGTTGCGTTCCGACTGCGAATGCTCTCCCGATAGCGCCACGGCGGCAAATCCGCGTTCCTGCAGGGTGGCATGCAAATGCCGCACCTTGTCTCGCGTGGCACAGAACAGGATTGCGGTTTCCGCCTCGTGGAAGCGCAGCAGGTTGACGACGGCATTCTCGATTTCGGAAGGAGAGACTGTCACTGCCTGATAGGCAATGTCGCCATGGCCGCGCTCTGCCCCGGTGGTGGCAATACGCAGCGCATTGCGCTGATACCGCTTGGCCAGCGCCTCGATCGGGCGTGGCATGGTCGCCGAAAATAACAATGTGCGGCGCGTATTCGGCGTTGCGTCAAGGATTTCCTCCAGCTCCTCGCGAAAGCCCATGTCGAGCATTTCGTCAGCTTCATCCAGAACTACGGCAGCCAGCGCCGACAGGTCGAGCGCGCCGCGTTCCAGATGGTCTCGCAACCGGCCAGGCGTGCCCACAACGATGGTCGCACCAGATTTCAGCACGCGGCGTTCCTGCGAAGGGTTCATGCCGCCAACACATGTCGCAATGCGCGCACCCGCCTTTTGATACAGCCATGCAAGCTCTCTGCTAACCTGCAGGGCCAGTTCGCGCGTCGGCGCAATCACCAGAGCGCTGGGCGCATCGGACGGATTGACGCGGCCATCCTCGCCCAAAACCTGCGCCGCAAATGCAAGCCCGAATGCGACTGTCTTGCCCGATCCTGTCTGCGCCGAAACCACCAGATCGCGGCCATGCGCCTCCGGTTCCAGAACGGCGGCCTGTACCGGCGTTGGCGCGTCATATCCGCGCTGGGCAAGGGCTTCGGCAAGGCCGGTGGGCAAATCGGGAAAAGTCATGGAAATTCAGCTTTCGGGGAACAGGGGATCGGCACCGGATCAGCGGCGCAGAAAGTATCTATCATATAGGAACGGCGCTGGCGGGATGGAGGTGCCGCAGGAGGCCGATAGCGCTCCATAGACACAATTTGCGCGTTTGGCTTCGATTATTTTGCGATGCAGCATAATCCATGTGCCGCGGGCTGGATCAATCCGGGGAAGCGGCCGCCATCAAATCCATCAGATTTCTTGCCGCCTCACGATCCTCCTCAAGCTTGAACGCGACATCCAGATCGGGCGCCGCATCAAACATCAGAAGGAGGCTCCACAAGGCGAATTTTCTGCCCCGGTCTTCCTCCAGTCCAAAATCCACCAGCATCCGGTCTACCCCTGCAGGCACCGCTTCTGGCCCCACTGCGGAAAGGTCCGATGTGCCGAAATAGCGTTGCAGCATGTCTTGCATATCCATCCGCCCCGCCTAGCTCAGCGCGCTGTCCCTGTCAGGCAGCAATTAGCCAAAGAGTTTTGGTTGGGCTGTTCGCAAGTCACTGCTATGGGGCCGCGCATGCTCACCATTGACGATCTTACAGTCCGGCTTGGCGGCCGGTCCATCCTCGAACATGCCAGTGCGACGATTCCGCAGGGCGCGCGCGTGGGGCTGATCGGTCGCAACGGGGCGGGCAAGTCCACGCTGATGAAGGCAATGATCGGAGAGATTGAGCCTGATGACGGCGAAATTTCAAAGCCATCGCGCGCTCGCATTGGTTATATTGCGCAGCAGGCTCCCAATGGATCGATGACGCCAGAACAGGTGGTGTTGGCAGCCGATGTGGAGCGTGAGCAATTGCTGGTGGAGGCAGAGACCTGCACCGATGTCGAAAGGCAGGGCGAAGTGCATGAGCGGTTGCTGGCGATAGACGCCTATAGCGCGCCTGCGCGGGCGGCAAAGATCCTGAGCGGGTTGGGCTTTGATCAGGATATGCAGCAACAGCCGGTGGATACTTTCTCCGGCGGGTGGAAAATGCGGATTGCGCTAGGCGCACTGCTGTTTTCGGAACCCGATATTCTGATGCTGGACGAACCTTCGAACCACCTCGATCTCGAAGCGACGTTGTGGCTGGAGAACTTCCTTAAATCCTACCCTGCCACTTTGGTGGTGATCAGCCATGAACGCGATTTGCTGAATAAAGTCGTCGATCACATTCTGCATCTCCAGGGCGGCCAGCTGACGCTGTATCCCGGCGGATATGACGCATTTGAAAAGCAGCGGGCAGAACGCGCAGCGCAACAGGCTGCGGCCAAGGCTTCGCAGGACGCGCAGCGCGCCCGTTTGCAGGATTACGTCGCCCGCAATAGCGCGCGTGCGTCCACCGCAAAACAGGCGCAGTCACGCGCCAAGATGCTCGCCAGAATGCAGCCCATCGCCGCGCTCATAGAGGACCCTTCGCTGAGCTTCGATTTCCCCGATCCTTCGGAATTGCGCTCTCCCATGCTCACGCTGGAGCAGGCCGCCGTGGGCTATGGCGATGCACCGCCGGTGCTGCAAAGGCTGAACATGCGGATCGACGCTGACGACCGCATCGCGCTGCTGGGCCGCAACGGCAATGGCAAGACCACGCTGGCACGGTTGCTGGCGAAACAATTGGCACCAGCCGAAGGCGAAATGGCCGCGCCCGGCAAGATGAAGGTCGGCTATTTCACGCAATATCAGGTGGAAGAGCTGGCGGGTGAGGATACGCCACTGGGCCTTATGACGTCAGCCATGCGGGGCAAGCCGCCAGGTGCGGTACGTGGCCAGCTTGGCCGTTTCGGTTTTTCCGGTTCACGTGCAGAGACGCGCGTGGAAAAGCTTTCAGGCGGTGAACGTGCGCGGCTGGCACTGGCGCTGATTACGCGCGACGCGCCACATCTACTCATCCTCGACGAGCCGACCAATCACCTTGATGTCGATGCGCGAGAGGCGCTGATCCAGGCGATGAACAATTATTCCGGTGCAGTCATCCTTATCAGCCATGATCGCCATATGGTTGAATTGTCGGCAGACCGCCTCGTACTGGTCGATGGCGGCACGGCGAAGGAATATGCTGGCAGCATGGAGGATTATATTGATTTCGTGCTGGGCCGTAACCAGCCGAAGAAGCCGGCAAAACAGGACAAGCAGAAAGGCAAGCCAGCCGCCTCTGCCAAGAACCGTTCAACTGAACGCTACCTTAAATCGGAGCTGTCTAAAGCGGAGAAGTCGATGGCGCGCATTGCCGCCGAAGTCGAGAAACTGGACGCGGCTATGATTGAGCTGAACCAGACAAAGCCGCCGGCGCCGGGGCAGAAGATGGAGCTTTTGCTCGCCAATCGAGCAGCGGCGAATGAAAAGCTGTCCAGGGCAGAGGCAGAATGGCTGGCCGCTGGTGAGAAGCTGGAGCAATTTGCCGCACAGTAAAGGCGCGCTTCCCGCAGGGTGCAGTTTCAGGCGTCATCTTCCTCATCCTCGTCAATCAGGATGCGGTGCGCGGCACCATCAAGATCGTCATATTGATCATTTTTCATGGTCCAGAAAAAGAAGCCCAGACCGATCAGCCCCAATCCGAGCGCGACCGGTATGAGGAATGCCAAACCCGTCATTTCGCCGTGCGCGCCAGCCGCAGGGAATTGGCGACAACAATCAGCGAACTGCATGACATGGCGATGGCGGCAATGATCGGCGTCACCAGTCCGGCTATAGCGAGCGGCACCGCCAGAATGTTATAACCGATGGCAATCACGAAATTCTGGCGGACTATGGCCATGGTAGAGCGAGCGACCCTTACTGCCAGCGCAACAGGTGCAAGCCGTTCGCCGATGAATACGGCGTCGGCCGCCTGCTGACTGGCATCGCTGGCGGTGGCAGGGGCGATAGAGGCATGCGCGGCTGCCAAGGCCGGCCCATCATTCAGTCCGTCGCCGACCATAAGGGGGCGATGCCCATTAGCCTTCAATCGGTTCAATTGTGCCAGCTTATCGGCAGGCTCCATCGCCGATAGTGCATCAATCCCGAGCATATTGGCCACATCCTGCACGGCCTCTTCCCTGTCACCGGACAAAATGACCGATGCGATATGCATTGATTGAAGATCAGCCAGAGCCTCCACCGCATCAGGACGCATTGGATCGGAAAAGCGCACCGTCCAGGATTGATCGCCGATAGTGAGTTCACTGGCAAGAGCCGCGCCGTCAGCAGATGCGCGCCCAATGGCAACAGGCGTGTCGTTCCAGCGACCAGAAATGCCGAACCCTGCGCTTTCATCGATCGAATCGATAACTGCAGGTTTCACACCTTGAGCAGTGAGGGTCGCTGCCAGACCGCGGCTGAGTGGATGGCGGCTTTTTTGAGCAAGAGCGAGAGCCACCGCTCTTTCAGTCTCACCAAGGCCGGACACATCCGGCCGTGGCTCTCCCAAGGTCAAGGTGCCCGTTTTGTCGAACAGTGCCATATCCACTTCGGCCAGCCGTTCCAGCGCGCTGCCATCCTTTACCAGCAGGCCGTGACGGACGAGAGTATTGCTGGCCACGACCTGCGCTGCGGGAACGGCCAGCCCCATTGCGCAGGGGCAGGTGATGATAAGCACGGCAATTGCGATGACGAGCGATTGGTGAACGCCTGCGCCCGCAACCATCCATCCGACAAAAGACAGGACGGCAAGCGTGTGAACCGCAGGCGCATAAAGCCGCGCGGCACGATCGGCGACCCTGACATATCGCGATCGGGACTGGCCCGCTTCGTCCATAAGCCGTGCAATTTCTGCAATGGCGGTATCGCTGGCAACGGCCGTGATGCGGACGGTGAGCGGCCCAAGCAAGTTCAGCGCGCCTGCAAAAACCTCTCCACCAGTAGATATGGGGACCGGCGTACTCTCCCCTGTCAGCATCCCATTGTCGATAGCGCCGCTTCCGTCTTCAACTACGCCATCTGCCGCCAGAGCCTCTCCTGCTGCGACAGACATAAGCATTCCCACTTCAAGCTTGTCTGCGGCAATGCGCTTCAGGCTCCAGTCTAATTGGATGACACTGGCACTCTTGCCCATGCGGCCCAGCAGAGCGCCGATGCCGGCCCGCGTACGGTTTCGCATCATCGCGTCGAGCGCCCGCCCGCACAAAAGGAAGAACAGCAGCATCACCGCGCCATCGAAATAGGCATGCGCGCCGCCTGTCGCTGTCTCATAAAGGCTGAGTGCCGTTGCCAGAAGCACACCGATTGAAATCGGCACATCCATGTTCGTGCGCCTGTATCTCAGAGCCATCAGTGCAGACGCGAAGAAGGGTTGGCCCGCATATGCAACAACGGGAATTGCGATAAGCGCGGAAAGCCAGTGAAACACGTCCCGTGTCACACCGCCCGCGCCTGACCACACCGCAACCGACAGCAGCATGATATTCATCATGCCGAAGCCCGCAACAGCGAGTGCGCGCAACAGCCTCTTCGTCTCGCGTTCATCTGTTGCCAATGGGTTGGCATCAGCCACAGCCGCTTCGAAACCCAGTTTCTGCAGGGCTGCAAGCAAACCGTCTTCTGCAATGTCATGATCGTGGCGGACGGCTACGCGCTTGGTCGAGAAATTTACGCGCGCGGATATAACGCCAGGCAACTCTACCAGTCCGCTTTCGATCTTGGCGATGCATCCGGCGCAGCGCATGCCCGGGACGGTGAAACGCGTGTCCACCAGTTCGACCGAAGGATCAAAGGCGATCTGGGCCGTCACTCAATCCGGCTTTCCTGCTGCCAGATGTCATCATCAGTGCGTATCGTTAATCTCACCTGCCAGCGTCCCTCGGATATCGGTGCTTGCGATATGAAGCGACCGGGCTCGGCCTCGATTAACGTTATTATCCTCTTCTCCGGCTTTCCGAGCGGCCGGCGCAAGCTGGCCGTGGCCTGCGCGCCTGCCGGCACGCCGCTCGTTGCAATTTCTAGCAGCCCACTGTCGCCTCGGCGCGCAGCGGCAGTCCAGCCCAGGGCGCGCTGGCGCTCGGCCTCTTCCAGCCAGCCGTTGAATTCCTGACTGGCGACATAGGAATTCTCGACAACCACCCCGCCAAAACCGCGCACGGCAAATGTCGCCATCAAGAGATTGACCGCGATGATGATGCCAAACCCGGACACCATGACGATCAGCATGTGCTTTCCGGTAAACTCTCCCTTCATGGCTGATCCCCCGGAGCAGTAAAGCCAGTTTCAACCCGATCCGTCTCCCGCTGTGCATCAAGCGATGTCAGCGTGAAGGCAAAATCCCCGGCAGGCGTCTGTGGTGGGACGATGACGTAAGCCCGAACCGTTGCGGTCTGATCAGGGCCAACAGTTACATTCTGTGCGGGTGCGGCATCGGCGCGCCGGATGGTGTCCGTCCACATGAGCGCCCCAGGCAATCCCTCGATCGCAATCTCCATTTCGCGCGGACGGCTTTCCATATTGCGCAGCTTCAGGGTAAAGGAATTGCGAATTGATCCGTCACTCATCAGCATGAATGGAGGATTGCGGTCGGGCGAAACCGACAGTTCAGTATGGCTGCGCACCCCAAGTGCGAACAGCATAGCAAGGCCGATTGCGCCCCAGACGCTGAAATAGATCAGCGTGCGCGGACGCAACAAAGTTCGCCAGATCGGCTTTGGCTCATTCCCCGCCGCTTCGCTCTCGCAATCTTCTAGTGTGGCATAATCGATCAACCCTCGTGGACGGTCGATATCCGCCATCACCTTGTCGCATGCGTCAATGCACAGGGCGCAGGTGATGCATCCGATCTGCGGGCCTTCGCGGATGTCTATTCCGGTCGGGCAGACTGCCACGCATTGCATGCAATCAATGCAATCGCCGAATGCCTCTGGCTCCTTCTTCGCCTTTTTAAGACTGCCACGCGGTTCGCCACGCCAGTCCTTATAGGTGACGATAAGCGATTTTTCATCGAGCATTGCGGTCTGGATGCGCGGCCAGGGGCACATGTAGATACACACTTGCTCACGCATGAACCCGCCCAGCGCGAAGGTGGTGAGAGTGAGCACTGCAACAGTAATATAGGCAATCGGGGCCGCTTCCAGGGCAAAGAAATCGCGGAACAGCGTTGGCGCGTCAGCGAAATAGAGAATCCATGCACCGCCCGTAACGAATGCAATGATAAGGTAGATCGACCATTTGAACCCGCGCCGGGCGATCTTGGCTGGCCCCCAGGGTGCCTTGTCCAAACGGATGCGGGCGTTTCTGTCGCCATCCACCAGCCGATCAATATGCTGGTACAGATCAGTCCAGACAGTTTGCGGGCAGGCATATCCGCACCAGGCGCGCCCAACCGCACTGGTGACGAGAAACAGCCCAATGCCGGCCATGATGAGAAGGCCCGCGACGAAGTAGAATTCATGCGGCCATATCTCGATACTGAACATGTAAAACCGGCGGTTGGCAATATCGACCAGCACCGCCTGATCGGGCGCATAGGGGCCGCGATCCCAACGCAGCCACGGGGTGATGTAATAAATGCCCAGAGTGACCAGCATGATGAGCCATTTGAATCGCCTGAACGGCCCGTCGATGCGTTTGTTGTGAACCGTTTCACTTTTCTCAAAAAACTCTTCGGCAAGGTGCTGACGCGGTGGCTCATGCGGTTCGTGCCGACGCGTGGCCGCTTCTGGCTCAGCCACGGCGCTGCTGACCGGAGTATTGGTTTTGGCAATGCCCTTTTCGATGACAGTTTCGTCGGTTGTGGTTGGTTCTTCAGGGTTGTTCATCGACCTGGATCGCTGGATCTTCAGCGACCTCCACGAATTCCTCACCTCCGCCGAGCGAATGCACATAGGCCGCCAGCATCTTGATCGTCACCGGATCAAGCCGGTGTTCCCATTTGGGCATCATGCCCATGCGAGGATTGACTATCTGGCGCTGGGTCTCTGCGCGTGAACTTCCGTAGAGCCAGATCGCGTCGTTGAGTTGCGGCGCGCCTTGCGCCCTGTCGCCTTCCCCGTTCAAACCATGACACGCAATGCAATTGTCGGCATAGATTTGCGCGCCCAAAGGGTTGGATTGCGCCTGACCACTCAGCGACAGGACATGGTCGACCAGCGCATCCATTTGTTCACCATCAAATGCACCCGCGAAGGGAGGCATGACGCTGAACCGCGTATCTTCGTCTCCCTGCTGGCGAATACCGTGGACAAGGGTGTATTCGATTGCCTTCAGGTCGCCACCCCAGATCCAGTCATCATCATTGAGGTTGGGATAACCCGCACTGCCTGCCGCGCCTGACCCGTGGCACTGCACGCAATTGACCAAAAACGCTGCGCGGCCGCCTGATACAGCCTGAGCCATCAGGTCGCTGTCCTCAGGCAGGCGTTCCAGCGGAATGCGAGATAATTCCTCGCGGAAACTTTCCTGCGCCTGATCGGCGAGGCTCATTTCTTTGGCCAATTGCCCACGGCTAGTCCAGCCGAGCACGCCCTCGGTGCCTTTTTCCAGCAAGGGCCATGCGGGGTAGAGAATGACGTAGATGATGCCCCAAACGATCGTGGCATAAAAGGTCCACAGCCACCAGCGCGGCATGGGCGTATCAAGCTCCTCGATACCATCCCATTCGTGACCGACAGTTTCGGTCCCCGTAGGTGCGTCGATCCGCTTGCCACCGGCATCAACTGTCTTGCCGCGATCATTCGCCATTGTCATCATCCTTGAAGATCAAATCGGCAGCATCCCGATTGCGCTTTTTGGAGCCGGGGCGGAATGGCCAGGCGACCAGACCTGCAAACAGGATCACCATGACCAGAAGGCCCCAGCTATCGGCGAAATGGCGCAAGGTTTCGTAAGTCGAATGGTCGGTCATCTTCCCTTCTCCTCAGCCAGTTCTTCCTGAGCAGCGACGCTGTTCACATCGACCAATGTGCCGAGAATCTGGAGATAGGCGATCAGTGCGTCCATCTCGGTGAGCCGCGAAGGATCACCGTCAAAATCGCGGATCAGCGTGTTGGGATAGCGTTCGGCGAGATCTTCGGCATCCTTGTTCGGATTGGCCTGCGCCCGCATATCCGCCTCTGCACGCTCGATATCGCGGTCGCTATAGGGCACGCCAACACGCCGCAAGGCAATCAGATGTGCGGACGGATCGGCCGGATTAAGATCGGTTTCAGCCAGGAATGCATAAGGCGGCATGATACTTTCAGGCACGACCGAACGCGGGTCGATCAGATGCTGGATATGCCATTCATCGGAATAGCGGCCGCCTACGCGCGCAAGGTCAGGTCCGGTACGTTTGGAGCCCCATTGGAAGGGATGATCATACATGCTTTCCGCTGCGAGGCTGTAATGACCATACCGCTCAACCTCGTCGCGGAACGGACGGATCATCTGGCTATGACAGCTATAGCAACCTTCGCGCACATAGATGTCGCGCCCCGCCTGCTCCAACGGCGTATAGGGGCGCATCCCGTCCACTTCCTCGATTGTATTGTCGATCCAGAACAGCGGAGCGATTTCGACCACGCTGCCGATGACCACCGCAATGAAGGCGAAGCTGGCAAGCAAGGTGATGTTGCGTTCCACCTTTTTGTGCTGTTGCATGAAATTGAACATGATCTTCGCCCCCTATTCGGCCGGAACCGAAACGATTGGCCGATCCTTTGCCGGATCGTATTCTGCACTTGTCATTGGTGCTTCGTCGCGCAGATCGCCCTTGATGGTCTTCCAGACGTTGAAAACCATAAGCGACCCGCCCAGCAGATAGAGAAACCCGCCAAACGCCCGGAGCAGATAGAGCGGGTGCATCGCAGCCACTGCATCGACAAAGGAGTTCACAAGGTAGCCATCCGCGCCGTATTCACGCCACATCAGTCCCTGGGTTATGCCGGCAACCCACATGGAGGATGCGTAGAAAACGATCCCCAGCGTCGCGAGCCAGAAATGCCAGTTGATCATCCGTATCGAATACAGGCGTTCACGCTTCCACAGGCGCGGGACAAGGAAATAGACCGCAGCAAAGGTAATCATGCCGTTCCAGCCGAGAGCGCCGGAATGGACGTGTCCGATGCCCCATTCCGTGTAATGCGACAGCGAATTGACTGCCTTGATACTCAGCATCGGGCCTTCGAAAGTCGCCATTCCGTAAAAGGCCAGCGCCAGCACCATCATGCGGATAATCGGATCGGTCCGAACCTTGTCCCATGCGCCGTTCAGCGTCATCAAGCCGTTGATCATCCCGCCCCAGCTCGGCATCCACAGAACAACTGAGAACACCATGCCCAAGGTCTGCGCCCAGTCCGGCAGAGCTGTGTAATGCAGATGGTGCGGACCAGCCCAGATATAGAGGAAAATCAGTGACCAGAAATGCAGGATAGACAGGCGATAGGAATATATCGGCCGGTTCGCCTGCTTTGGCACGAAGTAATACATCATCGCCAGGAACGGCACGGTCAGGAAGAACGCCACCGCATTATGGCCATACCACCACTGAACCAGTGCATCCTGAACCCCCGCAAAAAGCGGATAGGAGCGTGAACCGAAGATCGACACCGGCACCGCCAGATTGTTGATGATGTGCAGCATCGCAATGGTGATGATAAAACTGAGATAGAACCAGTTTGCGACGTAGATGTGCGGTTCATTTCGTCGCGCCAAAGTGCCAACGAAAACAATGAAATAGGATATCCAGACAATGGTCAGCCAGATATCGACGAACCATTCAGGCTCTGCATATTCCTTGGATTGGGTGACACCAAAAACATAGCCGACAGCCGCCAGCACAATGAACATCTGGTAACCCCAGAACACGAAGCGGGCTAACGTCGGAAATGCCAGTCGCGTCCGGCAGGTGCGCTGCACCACATAAAAACTCGTGGCGATCAGGGCGTTACCACCGAAGGCAAATATCACTGCTGAAGTGTGCAAGGGCCGCAAACGGCCAAATGTTGTAAACTGGGAATCCAGATTGAGGCTGGGAAACGCCATTTGCAAGGCGATGAACAGCCCTGCCGAAAACCCGACCACGCCCCAAAAGACCGTTGCGATGACGCCCCAGCGAACCGGATCATCATCATATCGTGACGGATTGCTGGGCATGCGGAATAGCGATTGCACCTTCGCCAACGGATCGAATTGCGCTGCTGTTGCGCATAAAAATCCAAATGCCACGATGGCGACCACCGTCATACTCGCGGCAAAGCCGGCGTCCTGCGCCATCGCAATGGCGATAATAGCCAGCATCATTATGCCGAACCACATCCCGACCCGTCCTAAAACTGCTTCCATGAATCGTCTGCCTCCAATGATGGGCAGATGCAGCAAGGGATGATCGGGTTCATTGATCTAGCGCAAATTACGCAGATAATTTTATGACATGGGCATCAGGTCCGCTCGTGAAAGTTCTCCAGCCCATCGGCATCCAGTATCAGCACCTCGTGCCGGGCCGGACATGTCAGAAGCTTTTCATTTCTGAGGCGTGTCATACAGCGGCTGACAGTCTCGATCGTCAGCCCGAGATGATCACCAATTTCAGCGCGTGACATCGGCAGATGAACACGGGATGGGTTATCCTTATCACGGCCTCCCGTCTCGGCCATCGATACCAGAAAGGCCGCTACGCGCTCACAAGCTGACATTCGGGCAAGCATTGCAGCATGCATTTGCAGCGAAGCTATCTGCAAGGTCGCGGCGTTCAGGAAATCATCGCCCCAGATCGCATTGTCGCGATGCATGGCCGGAAAAGCAGATGCCGGGACAGGGATGACCAGAGACTTTTCCAACGCGGTTATTCTCAACGGCTCGGTTTCTTTTGTCTGGCCAAATATCAACGAACCAGCATAGGAAAATGCAGTAATGTGTTCCAGACCGTTGGGTAATGTCCGCCAGAGTTTGACGGAGCCTGACATTACGAAGCACGCGCCGTTCAATTCCATACTATCACCAGCAGCCATATCGACCGGCTGGCCAAATATTCTCAATCGGCCCTTAGTCTCATCCGAAAGCTTCACCGCATTCGGCGCGCCGCACGGCATTTGGGGCAAACTGATCGTAACCATTCGCCAGTTTCTTGCCCATCTGGCAGCGCTTTGCCTTGATGAAGATCAAATCCAGCGCTTTGCCGCAATCTGGAGAGCTTATCCTGCCCTGTTGATCAGCGTTTTAATGTCTGGGACAATGATGGTCCGGCTGGTCGGCATCTGAATAATCCCGTCCTTTTTGAACCGCGTGAACTGGCGGCTGACGGTTTCGATGGTAAGGCCCAGAATGTCTGCAATCTGCTGGCGCGATAATGGCAGACTGAATTCCGATCGCCCAGACAGATTTGCTGGCTGATCCACGTCAACTTCCAACCGCCGGCCAACTTCGATCAGGAAACTGGCAACCCGTTCCTCTGCATTCAATTTGCCCAACAGCAGGATCCATCTTCTGGATCGATCAAGCTCGGTCAGTGTCCTGTCTCTTATACACATCTGACGCTGCCGACGAAGAGGATAGTG
>OJBY01000532.1_pt1 | contig 19665 bp, 15 predicted proteins | sample 1591731 | NCBI WGS metagenome assembly OJBY01 (sample SAMN05416837, study PRJEB24817) | seawater metagenome | isolation source: Sea water | place: Canada:Atlantic | collected 2013-07
CGATCGGGTGGGAGATCTTCATCATCGTGGCTTTGACGTGCAGGGAGAACATCACGCCGGTCTTCTCGCAGTCTTCGATGCAATCATCGAAGAACTTGCGAAGTGCTTTGCAGCTCATGAACATGCCGTCCAGCACTTCGCCTTCCTGCAGTGCCAGTTCACTCTTGAGAACGGTCTGCTTACCCTTGGCGTTCTCAAAAACGATACGGGCGTTGGTGGCCTTGTCCAGTGTCAGAGACTGTTCGTTGGAGTAGAAATCACCGCCGCGCATGTGGGCCACGTGGGTGCGTGACGCCGGGCTCCACTCGCCCATGGTGTGGGGGTGTTTGCGGGCAAAGGCCTTGACTGCTGTGGGGGCACGACGGTCGGAGTTACCTTCACGCAGCACCGGGTTTACAGCGCTGCCCAGTACTTTGGAGTAGCGGGCATGGATTTCTTTCTCTTCGTCAGACTCAGGGTGTTCCTTGTACTCGGGAACGTTGTAACCCTGGTCATTAAGCTCCTTGATGGCAGCCCGCAGCTGGGGAATTGAGGCACTGATGTTGGGAAGCTTGATGATGTTGGCTTCCGGGTCCTTGGTGTAGTCACCCAGCTCTTTGAGGTCGTCCGGAACTTGTTGCTTCTCTTCCAGATAATCAGGGAAGAGGGCCAGAATACGGGCCGCTAGCGAGATGTCGCTGGTGCCGAATTCGATGCCTGCGGGCTTGGCGTAAGTTTCGAGGATGGGAAGAAGCGACCGTGTCGCGAGGGCGGGGGCCTCATCGGTCAGTGTGTAAATGATCTTGGCTTTGGATGATGTCATTTTCGTCCTCAGGCTGATGGGTGAGTTCAGGACGGTCACCGCAGGGTCAGCCGTCTTGTGAACGTCTGGCTTGAGCGATGACTGATTCGGGAACTTTTGATAGACCTACTAAGATAGCATTTTTTTGGCAATTCTGGTTACGATCTTAGTATAAGAACCGACTAAAAGTTCGCTAAAAGCCGTTACAGGGTGATGAAAAGGCAGGAATTTACGAAACTTTCGGACATTTGGGTTTGGGAGTGTCGCGCTGGAGGTGGGGACAACCAAAACACGCTCAAGCACGTCCGTGTGGCGCTTGGGCTCCGCCATCCATGGCTCCGCACAGTTTTGGTTGTCCCCACCTCCAGCGCTCGGCAAACTCCTTGCATGCCCGCCACGGGACCGATACAAGATTGGATTGGCCGAAGGCGTAATCCCCGACAGCCGATACAACGGCAAATTCACCCCTTCGGCAATAACTCCACCTCTTCCAGGCAATCACGAATCCGGTCCAACGCCTCCGGATTGCCAAGAGCATCCCGGTTGTCGGCTTTGTTGGAACCGTTGATCAGGCGTGCCACCGCCAGCTCCACTTTCTTACCGCTGCGAGTGTAGGGAATATCCGGCACCTGGATGATGTGCTTCGGTACGTGGCGGGGGCTCGCGCCCTGGCGGATTCGGGTTTTGAGGTTTTTCTGGAGGTCGTCGGTGAGGGCCTGGCCCTCCGCCGGGACCACCAGCAAGACCACTTCCACGTCACCTTCGATCTGACGACCAACGACCAGGCTGTCTTTGACTTCCGCCACGGTTTCCACCTGGCGGTAGATCTCAGCGGTACCGATTCTCACGCCGCCCGGGTTGAGGGTGGCGTCGGAGCGGCCGTAGATGACGGCGCCGCCGTGTTCGGTGAATTCGATGAAGTCGCCGTGGGCCCAGACACCCGGGAAGGAGTTGAAGTAGGCGTCTTTATAGCGTTCGTTGCCGGGGTCGTCCCAGAAGGCGACTGGCATGGAAGGCAGGGGCTGGCGGCATACCAGTTCTCCACGCCCCTGACTGACCGGTTGACCGTCGTCGCCATAGGCAACGGCGTCGACGCCGAGGAAGCGGCACTGGATTTCGCCACGGCGCACTGGCAGCAACGGGGTGGAACCAACAAAACAACCACAGATATCGGTGCCGCCGGCGATGGAGCCCAGCAGCACTTCAGGGGCGCCGTCACTGTAGATCCAGTCGTAATCTTCTGGGAGCAGCGGCGAGCCTGTGGAAAAGACCACTCGCAGGGGACTGAGATCCAGTTTTTTCGCTGGCGCCAACTCGGCCTTGCGGCATCCGGCAATAAAGCGGGCGCTGGTTCCGTAATGGGTCGCTTTTTCATCAGCAACCACCTGCCACAGATAATTCAGATCCGGATAGCCAGGAGAGCCATCTACGGTAATCACAGCGGCGCCGGTCAGCAGGGCGGAGGCCTGCCAGTTCCACATCATCCAGCCACAGGTGGTGAAGTAGAGAAAACGGTCGTCGGGACCCACATCGCCATGCAGCATCAACTCCTTGGCGTGATTCACCAACAGGCCGCCCGCGCCGTGGACGATGCACTTCGGCTTTCCCGTTGTACCAGAGGAGTAAAGGATATAGACCGGATGATCTGGTGGCAGCGGAGTAAAGGTCGGCGCCTGCCCCTGGCCCTCGGCAAGGGCATCATCCCAGTGGGTGACCTTGTCGCCAGCAATGGCGGGTTCACCGGGCAATTGCTCAACACTGACCACGCAACGCAGGGTTGGCAGCCCGTCGATCAGGCCTGCGAAATCGTCCTGGCGGTTGAAAACCTTACCCCCATATCCATAACCGTTGACCACAACCAGTGCCGAGGGTTCGATCTGGCCGAAGCGGTCCAGAATTGCTCCGACACCAAAGTCCGGTGACGCCGAGCTCCAGATCGCGCCCAGGCTGGTAGCCGCCAGCATGCCCACCAGCGCTTCGTAGCCATTGGTGACAACACCGGCGACGCGGTCTCCCTGCTGGACGCCTTTCCCGTGAAGAAATGCTTCCAGGGCCCCGGTGTCCGCCTTAAGCTGAGCATAAGTACGGCGCAGCACCGGGCGTGTTTCACAGTAGGCGACCACGGCTTCACGGTCGGCATGGTCGCCGTCGGCCAACCGCAACAGGTTGGCCGCAAAATTGAGTTTCATGCCCGGAAACCATTCCGCACCCGGCATCTCACGGCTACCCAGCACGGCATCGGCCGGGGTATCGCACACCAGGCCGCAGTAGTCCCATACCTTCTGCCAGAAGGTTTCAAGGTGATCAATCGACCAGGTATGCAGGGCATGGTAGTCCGCAAAGGGGCCAAAACCCTGTTGTTCCAACCAGCCCTGGAACCGGCCCATCTGGCAATCTTTTAGCGTGTCCTGCGACGGAGACCAGACCACGGGTGATTGTTCTGTGTTGCTCATCTGTCTCTCCTGTTGCTTACTGCATGTGCCAGCCATGGCTGACCACAATGGATTGGCCAGTCAGTGCCGCAGTGGGGAAAGCTGCCAAGTGTACCGCCAGCTCGGCAACGTCTTCCAGGGTGGTGAATTTGCCGTCAACGGTGTTCTTCAGCATAACCTTACTAATAACCTCTTCTTCGGAGATGCCCAGCTCTTTCGCCTGCTCCGGGATTTGCTTATCCACCAGAGGCGTTCTGACAAAGCCGGGGCAAATAATGTTGCTGCGGACGCCATGCTCGGCCCCTTCTTTCGCCACGGCACGGCACAGGCCGAGCATGCCGTGCTTCGCCGCCACGTATGGCGCTTTGAGCGGCGAGGCCTCCACAGAATGGACAGACCCCATGTAAAGCATGGTGCCACCGCCGCTGGCGTACATCTGATTCAGGGCAGCCCTGGTAACGAGGAAGGCGCCATCCAGATGAACATTCATCACCTTGCGCCAGTCGGCAAAGTTCAGCTTGTGCACCGGATCTATGTGCTGAATACCTGCATTGGCCAGGGCAATATCAAGACCGCCCCACTTGTCCACGATGGCGGCGACACCTTGATCAACCGCTTTCTCATCGGTGACATCCATGGCCAGCGCCATAGCGGTACCGCCCGCCTTTTCAATGGCGTCAACCGCTTCCCTGGCGCTCTCCAGGGTGAGATCTGCCACGGCAACACGGGCACCTTCGCGGCCGTACTGTTCGGCTATGGCCCGGCCAATTCCGCGCCCCGCCCCGGTGATCAGGGCTATCCGGTTTTCTAGACGCATGATGTTATCTCCTTAGTCGTAAGCCACACTGGGCAGCCAGGTCGCGATTTCGGGCACCAGGAATACAATCACCAGGGCCACCAGCTGAATAATGATGAAGGGTATGACGCCCTTGTAGATGTCAGTCACCTTGATTTCGGGTGGCGCCACGCCCTTGATGTAGAACAACGCAAAGCCCACGGGCGGCGTCAGGAATGAGGTCTGCAGGCACATGGCAAAAAGAATGGTGAACCACACCAAATCAAAGCCAAGATGCTGAACCACAGGCGCCACCAGCGGCAGAATGATCAGGGTGATCTCAACCCAGTCGAGGAAGAATCCCAGCAGGAACACCCCGAACAGAATGGTCAGTATCACGCCATAGGGGCCGAACGGCAGGCCGAGCAGGGCCTCTTCGATAACAGCGTCACCGCCAAGGCCCCGCAGCACCACGGAAAAGGCCGTTGCGCCGAGGAAAATCGCGAAGATGAAAGCGGCCGTACGTGTGGTTTGCTGCAACGACGCATTCAGCACTTTCAGAGTCAGACGCCGGGACATCAGAGCCAGTAGCAACGCACCCAGTGCACCAACACCAGAGGCTTCGGTGGGAGTGGCGATGCCAGCGAAAATAGAGCCCAGCACACCGAGAATCAGCGCCGCCGTGGGCAAAACCGCCTTGGCAACTTCCCAGACAATACTCCAGGATACTTTCTCCGTACCCTCAGGCACCGGAGCAATATTCGGCTGCAACAGCGGGCGGATCATCGCATAGCCCACATACATGGCACCCAGCAGCAGACCGGGCAGAAACGCCCCCATAAACAGATCGCCCACGGAAGCCTCCGGCACCGCCAGGCGGTCGGCCATCAGTACCAGCATGATAGACGGTGGAATCAGGATACCCAGGGTGCCGGTGGCACAGGCTGTACCGACGGCAAAACCCTTGTCGTACTTGTTCTCCATCATCACCGGCAGGGACAACATACCCAGAAGCACCACTGACGCACCGATAATGCCGGTGGTAGCGGCAAGCAATACGCCGATCACAATCACCGTCACGGCATAACCGCCACGCACGGCACCAAACAGCTTTACCATGCTGTTCATTAAGCGCTCGGCGACACCGGACTGATCCAGCATGATGCCCATGAAGATAAACATGGGCAGCGCCACCAGGGTCTCGCTGTTAACGATGCTCCAGATTCGCTCCGGCACGAGGCCCATTGATGAGGGGTAATCAAACCAGAGGTTGGCACCAAAATTCTCTACCGCAACAACACCGACCACGGTCCAGATGACTGCCGTGCCACCCAGCACCCAGGCCACCGGATAACCGGTCATCAACAATGTCCCGAACGTCAGGAACATGCCGATTACAAACAGGGTTTCAAGCTCCATCAGGACGCATCCTCTTTCTTGTTATTACCGGACTCGACCCGGACTGGCTTTGGAAAACCGAACAGCAGGGCCGTCACTTTCAGCAGGCGCGACAGTGCCGCTAAGGTGATGAGGATAAATGACAGCGCCAGAATGGCTTTCAGGAACCAACGATGTGGGAGTCCGGCCGGTGCCTGACTGGTTTCGCCCTGTTGCCAGGAACTGAAGGCATAGGGAACCATCTCGTAAACTGCCAGCCCCAGAAACGGCAGTAGCAGGAACAGCAGGCCAAGCAGTTCAACCCAGCCCTGACCTCGCAGTGACAGACGCTCATGGAGAACGTCCACCCGAACGTGGTCATCCACCACCAGGGTGTAGCCCAGCCCCAGCAACCAGCCGATGCCCGCCAGGTGCCACTGGACCTCTTCGAGCGTGACCGAACCCTGACCAAACGCATAACGGCCAACGACGGCCCAGATAATAACGCCAGTGACCACCACCCAGAGCCACGAAGCACCCTTGCCGATTGCCGAAATCACACGGTCCATCCATTGACTGACGTGGGTTGTCGGCAGCTCCGTATGGTGATGGAGAAATTCGTCGGTGTCAGACACCGATGCCCGCACGTTCTGCGGTGAGCCTTTACCAGACACCGTCATACAACAGTTCCTCACTCAGAAAGCCGATTGTGAAACAAGGATGGCCCCGAAGGGCCATCCAGACTTGATCAGAGAATACCGACGCTCTGGCCGGCATCTCGGGGTCGGCCCCGGACCTTAAAGATCCGCCGGAACATAGGCGCGGGTGTCCCACACTTTGTAGGATTCCATGAACTCCTGCTGGCTTTCATAGACGCGCTTGAAGTCGGCATCCTTGGAGGCTTCTTCTTCGAGCACTTCCTGAGTTACTTCCTTCAGCTTGAGCAGAACGTCGCGGGGGATCTGGTCGGCCTGAACGCCCTTGTCCTGGAACTCGGCCAGAACCTTGCCGTTCTTGTACTCGCCTTCTGCGAGACCACGCGTGGTCGCTGCGGTGCAAGAAGCCTCAACCAGCGCCTTCTGGGCGTCAGTCGCACGAGCCCACTCATCCTTGTTGATCAGCATATACTGAGCCGTGAACTGCTGGTGCCAGCCCGGGAACAGGTTGTACTTGACCACCTGATTGAAGCCGAGAATCTGGTCGATGGCGGGCATGGAGAATTCGGTGGCATCAATGGTGCCTTTCTCCAGTGCCTGGTAAAGCTCGCCGCCGGGCATCATGGTGACGGACGCGCCAAGCTTCTCCAGAACCTTGCCACCCAGGCCGGCGAAGCGGATCTTCAGGCCTTTGTAGTCTTCCAGTGTTTCGATGGGCTTGGAGTACCAACCCGCTGTTTCAGGCCCAATGATGCCGCACAGTTGTGCGTGTACATCGAAGCCTTTATTGGCATAGGTTTCCTGCAGCATTTCATGCCCACCGCCGAAGTAATACCAGCCGATATAGGCGGGTGGCTTCATGCCGAACGGAACAGCGGCAAACAAGGGAATCGCTGGCACCTTGCCCTGGTCGTAACCAATCCAGGTGTAGCCGGCGGATACCTTGCCATCGGAAACCGACTGCAGAATATCGAACGCAGGTACCAGCTTGCCGGGCTCGTAGACCCGAACCTGGATGCTGCCATCGGAAGCGGTATTGAGGTTGTCGGCGACCCAGGCAGCAGGTGACCCCAGGCCGGGCAGGTTAGTGGCGAAGGCGACCGGCATTTTCCAGCGCAGGTCATCTGCGAACGCCGATCCGGTAGTCAGGGCGATCGCACCGGCGATACCGGTAAGTGCCTTGAAGAGTTTCATTGGCAAGTCTCCTAGCATTGTTGTTGTATTCGGCCAAACAGGAACGTTCCCGACGGGCCTTATCTGAGTGTAGTCAGACATCGCAGGAAACGAGACAGACAAGATGTGTTTTGGGTCCAACGATAGCGCCAGTCTTGTTTTCTGCGTTGTTCTGACGTCCTGCATCCGGGATATAGCAGGCACTGTGCCAATCACAATATTTTGTTATTTATCAAACAGATAAAAACAAGGAAAGACATCGCACATGACAGACAGTCCGGAAAACCGGACGCATATCGACATCCGTCGTAGGGGTTTGTACGGATAACAGGACAGGCGTCCTGATTTCAGGACATCTTGGCGAGCTTTTCGTAAAGCACCGAACGCGAAATACCCAGCAGTTTGGCTGCCCGGGTACGGTTACCACGACTGGAGACCAGTGCTTCTTCAATGGCCTGGGCTTCGGCATCGGCCAGGGTTTTGGCAAGGGGACGCACCGGCTGTGGCACCAGCGATGAGGCTGGCCGGTTGCCACTGCGGGGTAACACCTTGAAAATGGCATCGGCGTCCAGCAGACCACCATCCTCACCCATGGTCAGGGCCCGCTCCAGCACATTCCGCAGCTCACGGATATTACCGGGCCAGTCGTAACCGCCCAAAGCCGCCACACCAGCGTCGGTGATCTCCCCCCGCATATCCAGGCCGTCGCAGATTTCACCCAGCAGGGCTTCACACAGAACGCCCAGATCGGCCAGGCGGTCCCGCAGCGGAGGAATAGGGATTTCCAGCACGTTCAGCCGGTAATACAGGTCCGAACGGAACTCACCTTCGGCAATCATCGCCTCCAGGTTACGACTGGTCGCGGCAATGACTCGCACATCCACTGAGGCCACCTTGTTCGAACCCAGGGGTTCAATCTCACCTTCCTGCAACGCCCGCAACAGTTTTGCCTGCAGCGGCAGTGGCATATCCCCGACTTCATCAAGAAACAGGGTGCCACCATTAGCCAGTTGGAATTTACCCTCCCGGGTGCGGCGATCTGCCCCGGTGTATGCCCCAGGTGCCACGCCGAAAAATTCAGCTTCCAACAGATTGTCTGGAATTGCAGCCACGTTCACACCCACAAAAGGCTTCTCGACGCGGGTCGATACGGAATGAATGGCCTGTGCGAGCACTTCCTTGCCAGTACCGGTTTCACCCAACAACAACACCGGCATGTCACGACCGGCCGCCAACCGGGCCCGGCGCTTGACCTCCAGCGCTGCGGGGCTGGCACCCACAAAGTCGGCGAGGTTGTAGCGCGTGCCACGCGCCTTCTTCGCCAGTGCCTTACGAGCAGCGGCCAGATCCTGGTGCAGGCGACGATACTTGGCCACCAACGGCGTCAGCGGTTGCAGATCGTCGTACAGCACAAACGCCACCGCCCCCATGATGCGCCCTTCGTCGTCATAGAACGGCAGCCGGGTTACCACCAGTTGTTGCTTGTTATGCTCCATGATGTCGAGGAGCAGAGGTTTACCGGCCTCCACCACTTCCGGCATGCGACTCTGTGGAATCACTTGGCGGACAGGTTTACCGATGACGGCCCTGGGGTCTTCCAAGCCAAGCAGATGAGCATAACTGTTGTTGATCCAGGTAATACGGCTTTGATGGTCAACCGCAATCGCACCGGCGCTGGCTTCCTCAAACATGGGAAACAGCGCCTCGATCAGATCCCTGGTCAGGCCACTCTTGTTATTCTCGGTAAACAGCTCTGTCATGTACCCTGTACCACCGGGTTGGATGTTATTCATAGCAATATCCAGAGCACCCGGCGAACCGGGTGCAGAGACGGAAGTATATGGCGCCCCCGGAACAGGGGCAAACAATGCCGGCCCGGAATCTGACCGGGCCGGCCGACAGGCGTGTCAGTCTGGAATCTGCACCTGATCGTCAGCGAACACGATGCGGTCGCCGGCATCCGGGCTGGGATCGATCGGGGTCAGGTTGGTCGCAGACAGAGGTGTGGTCATATCGCCACGCGGTACTGTTCTGACCACCTGACTGGGCGGCAAGGCCTGCTTGTCGGCAAGGTTCGCCCACACCAGATCCAGGGCCTGGAAGAAGTAGTGATGCAGCGGCACATACCGGTCCGCAATACCCGGGAAGCCGTTGAGGACATCCAGGTGGTGGGCATTGAGAATCTCGTAATACCTCAGCTTGCTATCACTGCCCTCAACCCGCTGGTTCAGCCCGAAATAGGGCCGCGAGGTGTGATTGATGGGCAGGATGGCATCAGCACGACCGGTCACGAAGACCGTTGGCTTGCCCCGCAGGTTGCCAGACGCGCGAATTTGCTCAACACCGTCAGCAATACGCTCTGACCATTCCTCGGCATCACCCGACAGCGGGCTTCCGGTCACGGCATCGGCGCCCAGGGCAAGGCTTCTCAGACACAACAGAGCATCCAGACCGTAATCCTGCTGGCTGGCACTGGGCGACGCACTGGCACTCAGATTGGCGGGCTGGCCTTCGGCACCGTCGTACACCAGATTCACCCCGGCACTGGGGGGGATGCCGTTGCTTGCGGAGAACAGCGCTGCTTCCTGCGCCGCAGTGATCGGCGTGACCGCGCCGCCAGCCCCCGTAGCCGCCAGGCTGATATCACACAACCTGTCCTCAACACCGGCCTGACCGTAGGCGTTGGCGTAGGTGGTGGAGATGCTCTGGGCGACCGCCAGCCCGAAATGAACCGGTGCCAGCAAGTTCTGCTCCGGCTGGATACCCACTTCCTCTTCCAGGATGCGCAGCGCATCGGAGGCGAGGTCGTCGGTGGTAGCGCCTGTCACCAGGCCCTTGTTGGCCAGTGAGTTACAGATGTTCTCCGCTACCGTGAAGTTGTTGAATGTGGCGTTCAGTGGCGCCACATCACGCACTTCCGGTGCAATGTTCGCGCAACCCTGATACACCGCCAGCGCCGTGGTGTAATCCAGCAGGCTGCGGCTGTGCTCGGCCAGTTCGGGACCACTGCCCTGAAGGATGGTAAAGCTGGTATCCACCTGCGGATTGACGTTGGGCTCCGACACCGCCACCCCGTCGATCAGCCCCTTATCGTCAAGTTCGGCGGCACGGACCGAGGCCCCACCACCGTTGGAAACGCTGGACGCAATCACCAGGGTGTCTTTCGGCGTCACCTTGATCACCTTGCGGCCATTACCGGTTTCCTGCCCGAATTCCTCGTTCAGCACGTAGAAACCGAACTCAATCGACTGCAGTACATGTCGCCCCCAGTCAGCCTCGGGATTGGCCTTGGAGTGAGCGTGCTTGTAGGCGAAACGATCCGGCCAGGCGGCGTCAAAATCGGCTCGCGCCTGGGCGTCCAGATCGGCCCGGAACTGCACCGGCTCATCCGCCTGGGTAAGAGTACCGTCGATACGCTGGGCAGAGTTGGTGGCCAGGTTGTGGGAACCGGTTCCCGTGCCCTTGTCGGTGTAGACCACGGCGCAGCCTTTCTTCAGGCCCCATTCGCCGGCGGTACCGATCGCGCCGTAAATGCCGCGGGAGCCGGACGAGGGCGCCGTTACCATACAGGCCTGCTTGGGATCGAAACTGGCCGGCACCTGTACCATCACGGTCACCGGCACATCGCCGCCACCAACCGTCATGTAGGCCAGGTATTCATTCCCCGGTATCAATCCCTCACCACTGCTATCGACCTGGGGACCGAAAAATTCGCCGTAACCACCTCCGGGCACGGTGTCCACAAGGGCCCGATAGTTGTTGTAGATGGCCAGCGTCCGGAGTTCTTCAGGCGTGGGATTAACCGGATCGTCGAAGGCAGGTGCCGTCGCACTGGCCAGGCCGCTGGCACCCAGGCCACCGGTCAGAAGATCATTGGTGACGCCATCATACTGGGTGGAGTGGACCTCTCCCTGGATAAATCCCGGGAGCTGGTTGAACGGTTTCTTGCTGCTGTCGTTGCAGGCGGTACCCGTCAGAGCCACCGCACCAATCAGCGTGTACTGAAGTAGCGTTTTCATACGTTGTTCCCTGTTGTTTTTGTTAGACATGAGAACCCGGCGTACACGAACGAAGCCGGGTACCATGACTGGGGCCATGCGTATCCTGTGCCAATACAGCAGAACGTTGATTTTCATTGCTTTTTCTGGGAATTTTTCTAATTCTCAAGCACTATTTCCGGATTTCCGGACAGTGATCAGAAGGGCAGGTGGTCGGAAATGCCCTGTACAGGCCGTCTCGCGACATTGTCCTGAATCCAGGACAGTGTCCCACTTTCAGGACAGCGCTGAGCACAGCACAATGCATCCGTGGTCATATTCGGGACGTATAAGTCTTTGTTTCCGCCCGGATGAACGGAGAGTCCATGCACATCAACCGCCTGCTGGCATTGGCCGCCAGCACCTTGCTATCCGCCTGCGCCTCACACCTGAACGCGCCGGCGGAAACGGTGTCGGTACCCGATACCGGCTTTCGCACCACAACCGGCATCACCTATTCCCCAGACAACTGGCCCCAGAAGCTCCAGGCGGATCTTTATCTGCCAGACAGCCCCAACCCCGCACCTACGGTACTTCTGGTGCATGGCGGTGGCTGGGAACGGCGCTCGCGGGAAGACATGACATGGATCGCAGAGCACCTGGCCGGCCGGGGCTTTGCCGTGATGAACATTGACTATCGGTTTGCGCCTGAACACACCTTCCCGGCGCAACTCTACGATCTTCAGGTAGCCATGAACTGGCTTCATGCCATGGCGGAGGTCTACAACCTGAACCGCACTGCAGTCAGTGCGTTTGGCTTTTCTTCGGGTGCCCATCTGGTCAGCTTGATGGCCGTGATTGCCGAAAGCCAGCATCCGTTGAACCAACCATACGGAGGCACCGACGCCCGGCCGGAGGCTGTTGTTGCCGGTGGTTTGCCGGCCGACCTGCGAACCTTCGGATCCGGAAAACTGATCCGTCAGTTCCTGGGCGGTGATCAACAGGACATTCCAGGTGTTTATGAGGCCGCCTCGCCGATCACCCACATTACCGCCGGCACGCCTCCGTTTTTCCTGTTCCATGGCGCCCAGGATATGCTGGTGCCTGCGGATCAGGCGCGGGATTTCCGGGCACGCCTCGCGGAGCATGACGTTGAGAGTGAACTCTATCTGATGCACCTGCGAGGCCACATCACCAGTTTCCTCACCGCTGGCAATGCGGTTGAGAAAGCCACAGGCTTCCTGATCCGGCACACGGACAAGCAGCCGGAGTGACTAGAGAGTCACAAACGGAGCAATCGTTAATGCCAGGATGACAACGATGGCCAGGCAAGCCGCCAGGGTCGTCACCGGCTTGCGGCGAAGCCGATGCCAGAATCCGCCGACCCGGCCCGCCGCCAGATCCTCCTCGTAAGCGTCACGCTGACGCTGCAGGCGCTCCTGCTGGTAGGTTTGCAGCAATTCCCGAGCACGTTGGGCCTCCTCGTTGTCGTGGACCCAGAATCCACCCATGCTGATACCCCAGCGACTGGGAGGCGTCTCGTAGTAGGACACGTTGTGCGTCTCGAACAGCTCGCGTATTTCGTCCGCCTCGTCGTCGGGGACGTGACGAAGGTTCATGAGGTGGTTGGTCATGGTAGGTCCGACACCGGTTTATGGGATACCCTTATCATCCTAGACCCTTATCCTAGCATTCCGCGGCGGCTCTCACCGCCCAGTTGATCAGGATACTCGATGCCAGACAGCGCCATTCGACGATTACTGGAGTTCGACAATCAGGTTCAGCGCGACCGCGACCAGAACCCGGTGTTCCTGCACCGGCGGGATCGCCGTTTCGCCCTGGACTGCCACAATCAGGGTGTCAGCCCGGACCCCGATCGGTGGCTTGAACATGTCAGGCGACTTTCCAGCCGTGCATCGGCCAATGACCCGCTGAAACCCTGGCGAAGGTTGACCACAGGTTTTGCCCTGGCGGGGTTCGTTGCCGGAACGCTGGCCATGCTGGGGCTACTGTTCTACGACGGTGGCCAGCGAATCAATCTGACGGTGATCCTGGCCTTCGTGCTGCTCCAGTGCATCCTCGCTGTGGTTACCACTGTCCAGGCCTTTGCCGGCTGGCAGCCCTGGCGCTGGCTGCTGAGGAAGTTTGCGGTCGCACGCCCCTCCGACGCCCTGCGAACCCTGCAACCACTGTTAATGGCCCGTGCCGCCCATACCGGCGGACTGGTGTTTGGTGTCGCCGGACTGATAACCCTGCTGGTACTGGTGGTGATCCAGGATCTCGCCTTTGGCTGGAGCACCACCCTGAATACCGGCACCGACAGCTACTACCGCATGCTATCCGCCATCGCCACACCCTGGCAGTACCTTTGGCCTGCGGCGATGCCGGACCGCGAACTGGTGGATGCCACCCGGTTCTTCCGCAGCCAGTCTTCCACAACGACCGATCCGGCCCTCTGGGGGAGTTGGTGGCCGTTCGTGGCAATGGTCTGGATGACCTATGTCGTCCTGCCCCGGCTCGCTCTGCTGGTGGTGGCGATCGTTCATCCCCAAATGCGCGCGCGTAAGGCGCTCCGAGCCCATCATGGCTGGGTCGCCCTCCAGTACCGTATGGAGACACCCACCGTGGACACGGGCAATCGCCACAATGACGCCGCCGACCAACCGGATACGACAACGGCTGCAAGATTGCAGCCTCTCCCCAGGGCCCAGGCTATTATTCGCTGGGCGGAAGCCGGCAGGCCAGCGCTGCCGCAAACCATCATCGCAGGAGAACAGGAGCCCCTCACCGCCGGCGGTAGCGCCTCACTCGAGCACGACCATCACATCATCGAACTGGCAAACCAGCGACTGACCAGCGCTCTCACTCCAGCGGCAATTATCGTCACCCGCAGTTGGGAACCACCCACCGGCGAGCTTGCGGATTTTCTACGACAGGCCCGTGAAGCATGGCCAAGGCAGACCACCATTGCGCTGGTACCAATGGCGCCTCAACCAGACCAGTCGCCGCCCGACCATCAACTCAGCCAGTGGCTGCGGTTTGCGGAGCGCACGGAGGATGAGAGGATGGTGGTCAGCACGCCGATTACGACACCGCCGGATATCCTTATGCACCGCGCACTGCAGGACCAGGACGAATAATGAAAGCCCCCGTGTTTGCCGTGGTCGGCCACCCCAACAAGGGAAAATCCAGCATTGTGGCCACGCTGTCCCAGAACGACGCCATTGCCATCGCGCTGGAGCCTGGAACCACCCGTAAACATCAGGCCTATCCGTTGGCTGTCGATGGCAAGACACTGTACACACTGGTGGACACTCCGGGGTTCCAACGCCCCCGGCGTGTACTGGAATGGCTTGAAGCCCACAGCGTGTCTGCCTCTGACCGGGCCGAAACCGTCGAGGCCTTTGTGGTCCAACACCGCCAGGACAACGGCTTTGTCGATGAATGCGAGCTCTTGCAACCGCTCATTGAAGGCGCGGGCATCATCTACGTGGTTGACGGTTCGGTTCCCTACAGCACCCAGCATGAAGCGGAGATGACCATCCTGCGCTGGACCGGCCGGCCGAGCCTCGCATTGATCAACAGCATTGGTGAAGACGACTACAGCGACACCTGGGCCAGGGCGCTCGGCCAGTTTTTCCAGGTTGTCCGGACCTTTGATGCGGTTCGCGCGCCCTTCGAGCAACACCTCAGCCTGTTGCGGGCCTTTGGGCAACTTGAGCCGGACTGGGAGCAGCCCCTGGACAACGCGACGGCGTTTCTCTCGGCGCAGAGACGGCAACGCCGCACCCAAGCGGCCACACTCATCGCCCGTAGCCTGGAAGACATGATGTCCTTCCGCGAAAAACGGACACTGACCACACTCCAGACCAGCGAAATCTCCGATCACGACCTGGCCGCACAGTTACGCAAAAGCTGGTATGACAACCAGAGAAAACGGGAGCAGCACCTTCGAATTGCCATTGAGAAGCTCTACGAGCATCACCGTGTACGACGACAGGAAGCGGAACTGGAATGGCACAGTGAACACGACCTGTTCAGCGAAGACAGCCACAAAGCCTGGGGAGTAAACCGTCGCTATCTGGCCACCGCAGGCTTCGGGGCGGGCGCCGTGAGTGGGGCCGGCGTGGATGCGTTGACCCTTGGCCATTCGCTGGGCGCCGGCGCCCTGGTAGGCGGGCTGATCGGCGCCGCCGGCAGCTATTTTTACGGCGACCGCCTGGCACTGCCGGTGCTCAATACCGGTGTACTAAAAAACGGGCTCAGGACCGCCACCTTCGGGCCTGTACAAGACAGCCAATTCGGCTATGTTGTATTAGGAAGGGCCGTTAATCACTGGTGGCATATCAGCCACCGGAATCATGCCGGCCGGGAACTGCTGGATCTTGAACCTGCCGATGACCATTGGCTTGAGCAACTCGACCGCAGCCAACGCCGGACCATCCATCAGGCCTTTGAACATTGTCGAAAAAAACGCGCCCTGGACGACAAAATGAGAATGGCCTTTAGCGCCGCAATCGAGCAATCCATGGACGCCTACGACAATTGGCGGTTGAACCGAACCTGACGGGGATGTTTATACTGTAAGGTTGTTCCATCACACAGCGAGGGATAAGTATGAAAATTGTACGAGTTCAGGACATCATCGGCACCGAGCGCGAAGTGAGCGACAAGCAGTGGACCAGTCGTCGTTTGCTGCTGAAAAAAGACGGCATGGGCTTCTCATTCCACGAGACCATCATCAAGGCGGGGTCTGAGCACACTTTCTGGTACAAGAATCATCTTGAAGCTGTTTATTGTGTGGCTGGCAATGGCCGCATCAAGGATCTCGAGACTGGTGAAATTCACGAAATCACAGATGGCACGCTGTACGCGCTGGACAAGCATGATCGTCACACCCTCTATGGCGGCACCGAAGACATGCGCCTGATCTGCTCCTTCAACCCGCCGGTCACCGGCCGCGAAGTCCACGACGAAGACGGCGCCTACATCGCGGACACCAGCGACGATTAAACCCGGCCCCGTGGCTGACGTTTCCGACACACCAACACCGCCACCGGCAGCCAAGCTGCTCCCGGTGGCGGTGTTGCTTTGGCTGGCCGGTGTTTACCTGCGCATACCGGTATTGGTTGCACCTCCCCTGGCGCCCTTCATCAGCGACGAGCTCAGCCTGTCCCAGGCACTGACCGGTGCGCTCACCACTCTTCCCATACTGATGCTGGCTGTCGGCTCCATGCCCGGTTCCCTGGCCATCGCACGGATGGGCCCACGCAATACCCTGGCGCTGGCCATGGTGATCATGGTCATCGGTTCCGCCGGTCGTGGTCTGTCACCCGATACCATCACGCTGATGCTGGCAAGTGCCGTTATGGGCCTGGGTGTGGCCATGATGCAGCCCTCCCTGCCGGCACTCCTGCCACGCTGGCTCGAACCCAGACATCTGGCCATCGGCTCTGCCATTTACATGAACGGCATGCTGATGGGCGAATTCATCGGCGCCGGCATCACTCTTCCAGTACTGATGCCATTGATGGACGATAGCTGGCGAGCCACCCTCCTGGCCTGGTCACTGCCCGCGTTGCTGGTCGCTGCTGCTCTGTTCCTGCCCCGAAGAGAAATGGCCCGACCTGTAAAGAAACCGGCATGGTTACCTGATTGGAAAAACCCACTGACTCTGCGAATTGGCCTGCTGCTGGGCCTGTCAGGCTCCCTGTTCTTCGGCCTTAACGCCTACATGGGCAATATCCTGGAGCAACAAGGCAACTTCGACATGCTGGCGGACGCCTTGTTCTGGTATAACTTCGCCCAGGTGATTGCCTCCCTGGTCATGCTGAAAATGGCGAGATATTGGGTAGGCCTCAAAGGCCCCATTATGGTGATGGCAACCTGCAGCATCCTGGGCACAGTGGGAACGGTCGTCTTCACTGGCTGGTGGTCAATAGCCAGCGCAACGTTTATGAGCTTCACGGCCGGCATTCTGCTGATCCTGCTGGTGGCTTTACCCCCTGTACTGGTGGAATCAAGAGAAACGGGGCGACTCTCAGCAGGAAACTTTCTGGTTGGTTACACAGTGGCGTTTTCTGTTCCCATGATCGGCGGGTTACTGGCCGATTGGGGCAACGACGCCCGATACGCCATTATCTTTATCATCGCCTATTGCGCTCTGGTTCTTCCCCTGACTTTTACCCTGGACCTGAAACGACAAAAGGGCCAACCCGAAAGTTGACCCTCAAAAAGCAGCCCACTCACAAATTGCTAGCCGTGGGGTGGGGGTAAATTTTCCGCCAGAAATGGGTGTCTGAGCGAAGCGAGTTCCATTTCCAAGGAAAAATTACCCCCGCCCCGCGGCCACCCCAATGTCAGATGTAATAGTCCTTCAACGGAGGGAATCCGTTAAATTCTATTGCACTGTACGTCGTGGTGTAGGCTCCGGTGGACAGCCAGTACATGCGGTCGCCGATGGCCAGATTCAGCGGCAGCGGGTACTTGTGGTGCTCGTACATGATGTCGGCGCTGTCGCAGGTTGGGCCTGCAATTACACAGTCCTCGCCTTCGCCGGATTTTTCGGTGTAGATCGGAAACTTGATGGATTCATCAAGCGTTTCGATCAAGCCACCGAATTTGCCAACATCGGTGAATACCCAACGGTGTAGGGCAGTACGCGATTTACGTGAAATCAGCACCACTTCACTTACCAGAACACCTGCGTTGGAAATCAACGAGCGGCCCGGTTCGATAATAATCTCCGGCAAATCATCGCCAAAATCCTCGTCCAGGAAACGCTTGATCTCTTCCGCGTAGGTTTTCAGATCGTTGGTTCGGGTAATGTAATTCGCCGGAAAACCACCGCCCATGTTGATCATCTTCAGTTCAATGCGGTCTTCTGCCTTCAGGCGCTCGAAAATTACCTTCACCTTGCCCAGGGCGGCATCCCACGCGCCGATTTCACGCTGCTGGGAACCCACGTGGAAGGACACGCCGTAAGGTACCAGGCCCAAGTCACGGGCCAGGATCAGCAGATCAATGGCCATGTCGGTCTGGCAGCCAAACTTGCGTGACAGCGGCCAGTCAGCAGTCAGGGTGCCTTCGGTCAGGATGCGAACATACACTTTCGAGCCAGGAGCCGCCTTGGCAATATTGCGCAGGTCCGCTTCCGAATCCGTCGCGTACAGGCGAACCCCTCGCTCGTAGAAGGTGCGAATGTCCTTGGCCTTCTTGATGGTGTTGCCGTAACTGATGCGGTCGCCCGTCACACCCAGGCCCATGACCTTGTCGAGTTCGTACACCGACGCAATATCAAAGCTGGCACCCTTATCCCGCAGCATGGTCAGAACCTGCGGGGCCGGGTTGGCCTTCACTGCATAGTAAACGTTGGCATAAGGGAAGCTTTCCACCAACTCGTTGTACTGACGATCAATGGTCGCGCTATCAATCACGACGCAGGGCGTATCCCTGGTATCGGCAAAAGCCTTGATACGGGCAAAGGTCTCTGCGTCGTAGTAATCAGCAATAAGAGCGTTGGCAGACTCGATCATGGATAGTTTTTCCCTCCACGGGCAAACAGGCATAAAAAAAGACACCACAGCAACACTGCAGCACCCGTCAATCGCGCGATCATCGGTCCTTTCCCTGAGGCGGGATATGAGCATATCTACCCATAAACGAAGGCTTATTGCGGGCTCTCTGACGCCTCGAACTGAGTCGCAATTCTGGTAATTTTGTTACCGTCTGCTTCTGCTTTCCAGAAACGGAAACCGCCGTCGCGACGACCGGTGCAAACCCGGCCGAGAACGTGGGCAGCATGGTGGACGTCAGGGCCTGAAGTGCCCCTTGCATCACACCGCTACCGGCCATAAAGGCGCGGACCCGGTTGGCCCATCCGGGTCTTCAGGTGCGGCCTGGCACTGGAGGTAATCCAGAATAGCGGTTTTCAGATCACCGCCATGACCCAGCCCCTGATTGCCAAATAGCCGATTGAACTCGAGCACGTAGGGGTAGCCCTCTACCAGGGCAACATCAAATCCCGCGTGATCCACCTCCAACTCCCGCGCAAAACGTAGTGCCAGATCGGTCACCACCGAAGGCACAGGCCCCCGGTCGATGCGCCCACCCTGTGACACGTTGTTGTAAAACCCCTGGTCCGCCTGGGTTCGCCAGTAGGCGGATACCACTCTGTGCCCGACAATCACCACCCGCACATCCCGATCAATCGGCAGATATTCCTGGGCATAGAGAACATTGGTCCGCTCACAATAACGCTGCCAGTCGGCTTTGTTTTCAATCAACCACACGCCTTCGCCCATGCTGGCCCTGGGCAGCTTGGCTACAAAGGGCACGACCATGGCATCCCACACCGCCTGCCGTTCCTCCGGACCGTTGGCTTTAATCAGAGTCCAAGGGGTATGCTCAGGTGCGACCGCCTGGAAAGCCCGGGTCATCTCCACCTTGTCGTGGCCGATGCGATAGCTGGCGACACTGGGGAAAACGCGGCATT
>OJBY01000539.1_pt1 | contig 19407 bp, 17 predicted proteins | sample 1591731 | NCBI WGS metagenome assembly OJBY01 (sample SAMN05416837, study PRJEB24817) | seawater metagenome | isolation source: Sea water | place: Canada:Atlantic | collected 2013-07
GATCATGCCTAGTCTCGTGGGCTCGGAGATGTGTATAAGAGACAGGGATAACGCCATGCTCGATCAGGCCATGAAAGATCAGCTCAAAGCCTATCTCGGCAATCTGCGCGAGCCTATCGAACTTGTCGCCTCGCTTGGCGAGGGTGCGAAATCGGACGAAACGCGCGCTCTGCTGGAGACAATTGACGACCTTTCCGACAAGGTTTCTACCGCCTTTGATGGCGATGATGACCGTCGGCCCAGTTTCGTCGTGCGCCGTGCATCGGACCATTCGCGGCAAGTCCGCTTTGCCGGATTGCCGATGGGGCATGAATTTACCTCGCTGGTCCTCGCGCTGCTATGGGCCGGTGGCCACCCGCCCAAAATCGATCAGGCGCTGATAGAACAGGCACGCGCACTGGAGGGCGATTATGCTTTCGAGATGTATTTCTCGCTATCGTGCCACAATTGCCCGGACGTGGTGCAGGCACTCACCCTGCTGGCGATGGAAAACCCGCGCATCAGCGCCACGCTGATCGAAGGCGGCACATTCCAGGATGAGATTGAGGCGCGCGATGTGATGGCCGTGCCTGCCACCTTCCTCAATGGTGAAAGCTTCTACAATGGCAAAATGGGCCTGGAAGAAGTGCTGGCCAAGCTCGATACGTCCGCTGGGGCCAAGGCAGCCGAGGCGCAATCTGCCAAGGCACCGTTTGAAGTGCTGATTGTCGGCGGTGGTCCCGGCGGTGTGGCAGCGGCCATTTACACCGCGCGCAAGGGCATTCGCACCGGTATTGCTGCAGAGCGGTTCGGCGGCCAGTTGAACGATACGCTGGGGATCGAAAACCTTCCGGGCACTGAATATACCGAGGGCCCCAAGCTGACAGAAAGCCTTGGACGGCAGATCGCCGCGCTCGAAGCGATTGACCTGATGAACCTCGCAAAGGCGCAGAAACTGGTCCCTGCGGGTGAGCCGGGCGGGCTGCATGAACTCCACCTTGAAAACGGCGCCGTTCTAAAAGCGCGCTCCCTGATCCTGTCTACCGGGGCGCGCTGGCGCACGCTGGGCGTTCCGGGAGAGGATGAGTATCGCAACAAGGGCGTTGCCTATTGCCCGCATTGCGATGGCCCGCTGTTCAAGGGGAAACGCGTGGCGGTAATCGGCGGCGGCAATTCAGGTGTCGAAGCGGCCATCGATCTCGCCAATATCGTGGGCCACGTCACCGTGGTGGAATTTGATACCGCCCTGCGCGCCGACAAGGTGTTGCAGGACAAGCTGGAAAGCCTTGCCAATGTCGATGTGCTGGTAAACGCGCAGACCACCAGCATAGAAGGCGACGGCAACCGCGTCAGCGGAATGAGCTATAAGGACCGGGCAAGCGAAGAAGAACGCAAATTCGCGCTGGAAGGCGTCTTCGTGCAAATCGGCCTTGTCCCTAATACCGAATGGCTGGAAAACAGCGATCTGGAGCTTTCGCCCCATGGCGAAATCGTGATCGACAGCCAGGGCAAGACCAATTTGCCCGGCATCTTTGCCGCTGGCGATTGCACCACTGTGCCTTACAAACAGATCGTGGTGGCGATGGGTGCAGGTTCCAAGGCCGCTCTATCTGCCTTCGATTACCTCATCCGCAATAACGAAGCTGTGCCCGTCGCCGCCTGAGGCGAGCTACACGAAGCTTCAAATCGGAACGCAGCAAACCCCGGATCGGCAACCAGCCGGTGCGGGGTTTGCTGCTCCCTGGCGTGGCCATGGACCATGCCACCCCTACAACCGGCTATTTCGATCAATGATTGCTAACTAATCGATTGGACTAATCAGGCCGATAGTCGCATCTTCCCTCTCACAGACGAATCGACGTTTCACTGATTGAGAGAGGAAATCGACATGGATGCAGAAACAGGCTCAATGGCAGGGGGCTGCCCTTTCGGCGGTAATGGCGAAGCGCGCAGCCTTCTGGGCCGCACCAATCGTGATTGGTGGCCCGATGCTCTCAATCTCGAAATCCTGACACAGAACGGCAAGGCAGCCGATCCGATGGCTGAAGATTTCGACTATTGCGAAGCCTTCAACGCTATCGATTACGGCGCGCTCAAGGCTGATCTGACTGCGCTGATGACAGACAGCCAGGATTGGTGGCCAGCCGATTACGGCAATTATGGCCCCTTCTTTATCCGCATGGCATGGCATGCTGCCGGGACCTATCGCACGGGCGACGGGCGTGGCGGCTCATCAAGTGGGCAGCAGCGTTTTGCGCCGCTGAACTCCTGGCCTGACAATGGCAATCTCGACAAGGCGCGGCGCCTGTTATGGCCGATCAAGCAAAAATACGGCAAAAACATCAGTTGGGCCGATCTGTTCATCCTGACAGGCAATGTCGCGATCGAAACGATGGGCGGTCCCGTGTTCGGTTTCGGCGGCGGACGCAAGGACGTGTTCGAGCCGGAGAATGTCTATTGGGGCAGCGAAGAGCTCTGGGTTGATGAGGGCGTCGAGACACGCATCATCCCCGATGAAGGCAAGGCGATGGAAAATCCGCTCGCCGCGATCCAGATGGGGCTGATCTACGTCAATCCCGAAGGGCCGGGCGGCAATCCCGATCCGCTGCAAAGCGCACGTGACATGCGCGAAACCTTTGCCCGCATGGCGATGAATGACGAGGAAACTGTTGCCCTTACCGCTGGTGGCCACGCCTTTGGTAAAACGCATGGGGCCAAGCCCGCAGATACATTCAGCGGCGCGCCTGAAGGCGAGCATCTGGCGCTGATGGGATTTGGCTGGCTGACCGATAAGGAGGAGATCGAGAAGGGTCATATCACCACATCGGGCCTCGAAGGCGCATGGACGCCCAACCCGACCCAGTGGGGCGGCGATTATTTCCGCCTGTTGTTCAAATATGATTTCGAACTGGTGAAAAGCCCGGCAGGTGCGCAGCAGTGGCAACCGGTCAATCCGGACGAGGAAGACATGGCGCCCGATGCGCGCGATCCTTCCAAGAAGGTGCCAACCATGATGACTACAGCCGACATGGCGCTGAAGATGGACCCGGAATATCGCAAGATTTCGGAACGCTTCCGTGATGATCAGGCGGCACTGGACGATGCCTTTGCCAGGGCATGGTTCAAGCTGGTCCACCGCGACATGGGGCCCAAGGTCCGCTATCTCGGCCCGGAAGTGCCGTCTGAAGATCTGATCTGGCAAGATCCGGTTCCGGCCGGCACCACGCCGTCCGATGCCGATGTGTCTTCGTTCAAATCTGCAGTGCTCGATAGCGGGCTGCCCGTTGCCGAACTGGTCAAGGCGGCCTGGGCATCGGCTTCCACCTACCGCAATTCGGACCATCGTGGCGGTGCCAATGGCGCGCGCCTGCGGCTTGCCCCGCAAAAGGACTGGGCCGTCAATGATCCTGAAGAACTGGGCAATGTCCTGTCCAAGCTAGATAGCTTGCGCGGCAGTATCTCGATGGCTGATGCCATCGTGCTGGCAGGGGCTGCGGCGATTGAGAAGGCGGCACAGGACGGCGGCTTTGACATCAGCGTCAAAGTCACCACCGGTCGCGGCGATGCAAGTGCGGAGCAGACCGATGTTGAAAGCTTTGAGCCGCTGGAGCCGTTTGCCGATGGCTTCCGCAATTACCTCAGGACCAAGGCGAGCGTCAAAACCGAGGATATGCTGATCGACCGGGCCAATCTGCTCGGCCTGTCTATCCCCGAAATGACTGCATTGGTTGGCGGGATGCGCGCAATGGGTGCGGTCTGCCACCATGCCGATCATGGATCGCGCATTGGTGTGCTGACCGATCGTGCCGGCACGCTATCGACTGATTTCTTCACCAATCTGCTCGACATGGGCAATGAATGGGAAGTGGTCGAGGATAGCGGAGATGAAGAATTCGTCGGACGTGACCGCAAGACCGGCAAGGAGAAATTCCGCGCTACGCGAACGGATCTCGTGTTCGGTTCAAATTCGCAACTACGCGCCATCGCTGAGGTTTTCGCCGAAAATGGTGGTGAAAAACTCTTCCTGGACACTTTCGTTCGGGCATGGACAACGGTTATGGACGCTGATCGGTTTGATGTGAGTTACGCCAAGTATCACGGATGATCGGATAGTATCCGAAGAGCTTACCCCCCAGTTCTCTTCGGGTCGCTTCAAGGCCCCCGGCATGATTGCCGGGGGCTTTTTTGCATTCACCGTTGAGCGAAGAATCGCGCCAACAGGCGTGCAGATCCACCTCGCGTCTTTCACCATGCTCATTGGCGCGGCCTGGCTCATCATAACCAAGGCACGGGGCGGCGACATCAAGGGCTATCACAATGAAATTGTCCGGCTGTTTCTCAGCGCGCCGGCGAATACGCTGCTGCCGGATGATAAGGTTCAGCGTCGTCGTTTAAGGATGAGATATAGCGCACCATCGCCACCGTGACGGCGTTGTGCTGGACGGATTGCGGCGATGTCCGCTGCATGCTGCCCGGCGGCAAGCCAATCGAGCACCTTGGCGCGGATTGCACCGCGCCTTTCCCCCCGGTCCGCTGCATCGACGGGACGCGATTTGCCCGTCACCACCAGCACCAGCCGCGCCCCCATCGCCTTCGCCTGCATCAGACCGGCGTCAATCCGACGATATGCCTGATCAAGCGTGTGGCCATGCAGGTCCAGAGTGAAATCGGGCTGGGTGACGGTGCGGGAAAGGCGGCGCTCCCAATGCGAATCGAGCCCGGCTAAAACCTCCTTTTTCGGCGGTGCGTGCGGCGCGGGGCGCGAAACATTCTGTACACGCGCTGGCATGGTCTTGCGTGGCTGCGCAGGTGGAGGTTCTGCCGGTGCACCACCCTTAATCGCCTTGGAAGGGCCAATTTTCTTCGGATGAATGGGGGTGACGGTGCTGGCCAGCTGCGCCCATAGCGCGGCTTCCTCCGGCGAAAGACCTCTGGGCGCGCTCATGAAGCGGGGCTCATTGTCCGATGCGGGCGGCGGCTGTCAGTGGCAGCAGCACCAGTGCCTGCCCGCGCCCGCTCATCCCACCAGCGATCATGCGCGCATGATCGCCCGCACCCCAGAACGTATCGAAGCGATTTGGCCCACGTATCGCGCCGCCAGTGTCATGCGCCACCCACAGACCATTGGCTTCGCGGCGATCCAGATCGAGCAAAACCGGCGCGCCATAGGGCACATATCGCGGGTCGACCGCGATAGAACTTTGCCCGCGAACCGGCACGCCGATGGAGCCAATTGGCCCCTCGCCCGTCAATTCGCGGAAGAATACCCAGCTTTCGTTCATGCGCATCAGCGCCGCGCCATCGCGCGGATTTTCGCGCAGATATTGCATGATGCCTTGCATTGATCCGGGGTATTGACCTGGGCCATCTCCCAGCAATCCGCGTTCGCGCATGACTCCGCCGATACCGGTATAGGCGCGGCCGTTCTGCCCGGCATAACCGATGCGAATTACTTCACCCGTAGGCGTCACGATGCGGCCCGATCCCTGGATCTGGAGAAAGAAGAATTCGACGGCATCGGCGGCATAGGCGATTACCGGCACACGTCCATCAAGCGCGCCCGCCTCAATATCGGCGCGGCTATAATAGGGAAGGCAGCCACCATCGGGCAATTGCCGGCCAAGCGGCGCACGTCCCTCACGCTCGCCAGGCGGCACGTCGTCGCGCCAGCAGCGCCCCAGATCGCCGGGTAATGCGTAAACGGGGACATCGGCAGGGGATCGGCGCGTGCGAGAGCCCGTTATTTGCGGTTCGAAATAGCCGGTCGCAAAGGCAGTGCCATCGCCAATGCGCACAGGCACAAAATGGCGGTTGAAGAAATGCGCAGCCTCATCACGCGACCAGCCAGCGGCGGCGCTGCATGGCTGTTGCCAGTCGGAAGGCACGGTCAGTCCGGAAAGATCATTCCTGGCTGTCGCTACCCGGCACGATGTGCGGAAAGCTTCAAGGGCGCTGGTGGCATTGGCGGGGTCTAACCGCGCCAATGTGGAAGAAGGCAGACGCACCGCCCCAAGCAAGAGAGCTGTGGCGGCCACTGCTGCCGGCTGCTGCGACGATGATTGCGGCTGACCTGCGGGGACTATGCGCGCACAGGCCGCCAGCAGGCCCAGCGCGATCAATAGTGCTGATAAAGGGAAAGGGCGGCGTAGAAGAATGCTCACGCCGCAGGTTGATATCAAGCCGCGTCGGTCTCGTCGAGGAGCCAGTTGGGATCTTCACTGCGCACATCGCGGCTGAACGTCCAGATATCGCGGCTTTCAATCGCATCGTCGAGCGATCCGGCGATGACATTGCCTTCCGCATCACGCGTCACGCTGGCGATGTCGGCAACAAAACGCACTGCAATACGCGCCATCTTGCCATCCATCGTGGCTGAATGGACCGTGGTATCTTCAACGCGGATCAGACGATTCTCAAGCGTGACCCCGGCTTCCTCACGTTCGTCGACTGCGGCAGCGAAGCTGGCATAGACATCATCGTCACAAAGCTGCTCCAGCTCGGCCTTGTCGCCGCGCCAGAAAGCTTCGAGAATCATTTCATAGGCACCGCGCGCGCCCTCGAGGAAAGGGAGGAGCTCAAACCGGCGATCGCTTGCCGCGATTTCGCGCAGGCCCTGTTCGATAGCAGGAGCAAAACCCGTAAGCGCCCTATCATTGCGCGGAGCTTCTGCCAGCTGCGGCGCATGGGGCTGTCGCTGGGCATTGGCATCATCCGATCGTTCAAGGCGGTTGGACACGACCTCCTCTTCATGTTCTGCCCGGCGACCGAGCACCGAATACAGCCGCATGCCCAGAAAGGCTGCTATCATGGCGAGGATGACAATTTCCCAAATCACGCGATAAACTTCCCAATCTTGCCCGCGATTTGGACCGACGCGGGTTTCGGCGATATTGACCCAGATAGGCATCAATAGCAAATGAACAACCACGGCTTAAGGGCCGCTGAAGGTCATATCCGGGCGACCTGCCGTAAAGGATTAACGCTTCACGCGCAGCGTTGCTCCCAACGCGCAAGGGTGATAGGCGCGCGCTGCGAATCCACAGACGGTGGGCGCTACCCAAATACCGCCGCCTGATCCAACCGATTCTTGATATGAAAGTCTGATCCATGGCCGACGAAAATGACGTCCTCACCAATCTCGATTCCAACCAGCCCGGCACCGGTCCTGCTTCAGGCAATGGTGCTGACAATCAGCCGGTGGCAGGTATTGTTTCGCAATATGTGAAGGATCTGTCGGTCGAAAATCCGCGGGCGCCCGAAAGCTTCCAGTGGCGCGATCAGCCTGAGCTGGACGTGCAGTTCAACATTGGCGCGCGCGAGATCAATAATGAGCTGGCCGAAGTTGAACTCAAGGTCACCGCTACCAGCAAGACTGCGCAGGGCACTGCCTATATCGTTGATCTGTCCTATTGTGGATTGGTGACGATGCGTAACATGCCGGATGAACAGATCCACGCCTTCACCTATGCAGAAGCTCCGCGTATTCTTTTCCCCTTCGCGCGCCGCGTCATTTCCGATGCCGTGCGCGATGCTGGATTTGCGCCGATGATGCTGGACCCGATTGATTTCAATGGCCTGTATATCCAGCAATTGCAGGCCAAGCGGGCGCAGGAACAGTCTGGCGGCGATATGACACCGTCAGGCGGCAATACGCCTTCAGGCAGCGACAGCTGAGCCGCTCTGAATTTACGGGCGGTTGAGCGATGAGCCTGCTCAAGAATGTCGGTACGATTGGCGGCCTGACCATGGTCAGCCGCGTGGCCGGCATGGGCCGAGAGATGATCTTCAGCCGCGTGCTGGGAGCAAATGAAGTCACCGACGCCTGGTTTCAGGCTCTGATCATTCCCAACGTATTCCGGCGATTATTTGCAGAGGGCGCTTTTTCGGCCGCTTTCGTGCCAATGTTCTCCAAGCGGCTGAGCAAGGATGGTACAGCGGAGGCTGACGGGCTGGAGGAAGCGCGCAGCTTTTCCAATGACGTGATCTCGGTGTTCGTGCCGGTGTTGATTGCCCTTACCGCGATACTCGAAATTGCCATGCCCGGCGTGATCTGGCTGCTTTCGGACAAGCCTGTCGATCCTGACAAGTTTGATTACTCTGTCGATTTCGCGCGCATCATGTTCCCTTATATCCTGCTTGTCAGCGTGGTGACGCTGCTTACCGGAATGCTCAATTCCGTTTCCCGCTTCGCGCCGGGAGCAAGCTTTCCCATCATCCTCAATCTCGTCCTGATCGCTACGCTGCTAGGTGTGGAATATGTCGGGATGGACGAAGGCGATGTGGTGGCCATGGGATATATCGTCGCCTGGGCCATCCCTGTTGCAGGCGTCATCCAGCTGGCGTGGCTGATATATTGGGCACATGCCGAGGGCTTCCGCCCCCGCTGGATATCGCGCCCACGCCTGACGCCCCAAGTCAAAAGGCTGGGCATTATTGCCCTGCCCGCCGCGATTGGCGGGGGTGCCTATCAGATCAATACGCTGTTGCAGGTCTATTTCCTCAACCAGCTTGATGGCAGTGCGGTCAGCTGGATGAATTACGCCGACAGGCTCAACCAGTTGCCACTCGGCATAATCGGCATTGCGCTTTCCACCGCCATCCTGCCAACCTTGTCGCGTTTCGTCGGGGCTAAGGACGATGCGGGCGCGGCGCGCATCCAGTCCAATGCCATCGAGCTTGGCATGTTGCTAACCTTACCCGCCACAGTGGCGCTGGCGGTTTGCGCGGTTCCTTTCGTGACCATGATTTTCCAGGGTGGCCGATTTGATCTTGCCGATGCCGCTGCCACAGGAAATGTGCTGGCGGTGCTGGTGGCGGGATTGCCCGCCTATGTGCTGGTAAAAGTGCTGGTGCCCAGCTTCTACGCCCGTTCGGATACGCGCACGCCTGTTTATGCTGCGGTTGCTGCGCTGGCTGTATTCATCGGTTTCAACATCGCTTTTCTCCAGCGCTTCGGCGTGGAAGGCGTGGCGGCCGCCAGTGCCATCGGGGCATGGCTCAATGCTGGTATCCTCTATTTCGTATTGCGCCTGCGCGGCTATTACCGCGCTGACTGGCCCTTGGTTGGTCGCTTGCTGCGCCAGTTGGTGGCAGCGGCCGCAATGGGCGGGGCATTGTTCTATGTGTCGGGTTTGCTAAGCGAATACTATTCTGCCGGGCTGTTCGCGCGGTTGCTGGCGCTGGCCGCTCTCGCGGCATGCGCCTTCATTGTCTATTTCGGCGCAGCCCTTGCGCTTGGCGCAGTCAGCCGGGACCGGCTCGCGCAATTCATGACCAGAAGAGAGCCTTCACCTGATGCCTGATGCTGCAATGTCTACCTCCCCGAAGCCCACCTCCCCAATGACGGTCGTTTCCGGCATCCAACCTACCGGCAAGCCGCATCTCGGCAATTATCTTGGTGCGATCCGCAATTACGTCAAATTGCAGAATGAGGCACATGACAGCGGCGGCAGATGCTTTATCTTCCTTGCCGATTTACACGCGATTTCTATGCCGCATGATCCTGCTGAACTGCACGCCAGCACATTGGAAATGGTCGCTACGCTGGTTGCCTGCGGGCTCGATCCGGCCAAGGCCGTATTGTTCAACCAGGCTCAGGTCCCCGCCCATTCGGAACTGCAATGGCTGTTGATGGGCACAGCGCGCATGGGCTGGCTCAACCGCATGACGCAATGGAAGGACAAGGCGGGAAAAAACCGTGAAGGCCAGTCCGTCGCATTGTTCGGATATCCTGTGCTGCAGGCGGCAGACGTGCTGTTGTATCAGGCAAACTATGTTCCCGTGGGCGAAGATCAGAAGCAGCATCTCGAACTGGCCCGCGATATTGCGCAAAAATTCAATAATGACTTTGCAAGTGAAGACGCGCCGGTTTTCACCCTGCCTGATCCATATATCCCCAAGGCAGCCGCGCGGATCATGTCCCTGCGCGATGGATCGCGCAAGATGAGCAAGTCCGAACCATCGGATATGAGCCGGATCAATCTGACCGATGATGCCGATGAAATGGCCCAGAAAATCAAGAAGGCAAAGACCGATCCTGAACCCTTGCCCAGCGAGATTGCGGGTCTGGCTGAAAGGCCTGAGGCGTTGAACCTGGTGACGATTTTTGCCGCGCTGGATGAGACCACGCCAGAAGCAGTGCTGGCCGAACACGGTGGCAAGGGCTTTGGTCACTTTAAACCTGTCCTGGCCGAGAAATTGCTCGAAATCCTTGGGCCGATCCGCGAATCCTTTGTGGAGCTGCGGCAGGATCGTGAAGTGCTGGACGCCATTCTAGCGCGGGGCGCGGCACAAGCCCGCGAAGCGAGCAGGCCCACGCTTAATGCGGCCTATAATGCGCTGGGTCTGGTGCGCGGCTGAAACTTCTAACATTGAAATATTTCAACTATTTAGCCTACTCTGGTTTAAGCAGGGTTCAGCCCGCCCTTGCTATTGCACGTCTCATCGTAGAGATTTGTGTGCGCCGGGTTGAGAGGCTGCGCGCCTCCACCGAAGTTGACTGAAAGAGAATTGCCATGACAGTTTCCACCACCCTGACCAAGGGGCTCAAGCGCGGCTTCAAGCTGGCCTTGGTACCTGCCTTGACGCTTGGCCTTGCCGCTTGCGCCACCCCGTTTCGCGCCGATGTATCGCGCTTTGAAAGCCAATTGCCTGCGCCGCAGGGACAAAGCTTCTTCGTTGTCGCAGAAGATCCGGCGCTGGCCGGTGGGCTGGAATTTGCGCTTTATGCCGATCACGTGGAAAGCGAGATGGAGCAATTGGGCTATGTCCAGGCCCCTTCGGCTGAAGCAGCGACCCTGCTGGTGCGCTTCGATTACGGTGTAGACAATGGGCGCGAGCGCGTGCGCAGCACCGGCTTTGGCTATTCCGATCCCTTCTACAGTCCATGGCGCAGCTATTCGCGCCCGGTCGTCTATCGTGACCGGCGCGGTCGCAACCGAGTCGCCTATGTGCCAGATCGCGCATGGGGCTATGGCTGGCATGATCCGTTCTTCAGTCACCATGGCGGGATTGACAGCTACACCATCTATACCAGCGGCATAGATATGAAGATTGACGATGCTGCCACGGGCCAGCGTCTGTTCGAAGGCAAGGCGCAGGCCGCCTCATCTTCCAGCCGATTGCAATATCTGGTGCCTAATCTGGTCGAGGCGATGTTTACCGATTTTCCCGGCAATTCTGGCGAGACCGTGCGCATCTCGATCGCACCCGAAGACCAGCCGGTGCAACGCTAGAACAGCGCACCTGCCATATAAATCACCAAGGAAGGCGGATCGGCAACGGTCCGCCTCTTTAGTTATGTCCGGCCACAAGTCTGGTCGATTGACGCCGGGCCGTTAAAGCCCGGCATGCCCGCCGGTTGAGCCGAAACCGCCGCTTCCGCGTGCGGTATCATCCAATTCGCCAACTTCGCCCCAAACCGCCAGCGTTACCGGCGCTAGCACAAGCTGCGCGATCCGATCACCACGGGCAATCGGGAAATCCGCATCACCATGGTTGATGAGCAGGATCTTCAACTCGCCGCGATAATCGGAATCTATCGTGCCGGGGGTATTGGGCAAGGTAATACCGTGCTTGAGCGCCAGGCCAGAGCGTGGGCGAACCTGAATTTCGTAGCCCTGCGGTATAGCCAGTGCAAAGCCCGTTTCCACTGGATAACGCATGCCCGGCGTGATCGTTACGTCTTCTGCTGAAAGGACATCCATGCCCGCAGCCCCGCTGGTGGCATAGGATGGCAATGCCAGCCCTTCACCATGCGCCAGCCGTTTGATCTGCACGCCGACCCGGTCCGGCCCCGCGTCAGGCATCCTCTGTCAGCCTTTCGGCAATTTCGGTGACGAGCTTCATTGCGACATCCTGCTTGGTCATCTCGGCCCAATGCTCGACCTTGCCTTCGCGCACAAGGTGGATGCGGTTGTCATTCCCGCCCATCACATCGCCCGATACATCGTTTGCGACGATCCAGTCCACGCCCTTGCTCTTGCGCTTCTTGCGCGCATTTTCCACCACGTCATTGGTTTCCGCGGCAAAACCGATCAGCAATTCGGGTCGCTTTGGGCTGGCAGCCACGCTGGCGAGGATATCAGGATTTTCGGTGAGAATAAGCGCTGGCGGGGCAGAGCCGCGCTTCTTGATCTTGTCACCCTTGAAATCGCGCGGGCGCCAATCGGCAACGGCCGCAACCATGATCGCAACATCGACAGGAAGGGCCGTGCGCACGGCCTTTGCCATTTCCTCAGCGCTTTCGACATCTTGTCGCTCAACCCCCAACGGGGTGCGCAGATTAACAGGACCGGCCACCAGCGTCACCTTGGCACCCGCAGCCGCAGCGGCGGCGGCAATGGCAAAGCCCTGCTTGCCCGAGCTGCGATTGGCCAGATAGCGCACCGGATCAATCGGCTCATGCGTTGGGCCAGCGGTCACCAGCACATGCTTGCCATATAGCGGGCGGTGCTCGATATCCTGATCGAAAGCCGGCTGCCCGTCGAGCGGATCGAAACTGTCGAGATCACGCTCTACAGAAACCTCGGATGGCGCGTCTATGGGATTGACCGGCGCTGCTGCATCCTCCCCTTCAAAAGGTTGCGGGGTGGCCTGGCGCGCGTTGACTTCGTGATTGATAGCTTCGCGGTCGGTGGGTGGGGCGGCGCTGGCTTTGCCCTTCCTCGCCATGAGATGTTCCACGCCGGCAAGATCCGGATCGGGCAAATCAGGACCTTCGACGATGCCTTCGGGCAATTCCATGCCTTCAAATTCATCATCGCCATCGTCCGCCTTGCTTGCAGCAGTGCGTGGGATGATGGATGATAACAGGCCGCTCAACCCGCCGCCACCTTCATCGAAATCTTCTTCGCCAAAGACATCATGCGCGCTGCGGCGGGCAAGGTAGGCGGCAATATCAGTGCTGGCGGCAGCGGCATCCAGCCCGAGAATCTCGGCAATTTCCAGGAATACGGCTTCGGGTTCCGGCAGGCGGCCGGGGCCGAATTCCCCGCAAGCCATATCGCCCATATCGGGCTCCATCACCTTTACGCCGGAATCGCGCAAGGTCTGGACATTGCGCACCGTTGCCTCGTGTTGCCACATCTTCACGTTCATCGCGGGAACCGCCATCACCGGCTGGTTGGTGGCCAGCAGCAGGGTAGTGGCAAGATCATCCGCAATGCCCGCCGCCATCTTGGCCATCATGTCGGCGGTGGCAGGGCAAACCACGACCATATCAGCTTCACGCGAAAGCTGGATATGGCCGATCTCGGCCTCATTCTTGAGATCCCACAGGGACGTGTGGACTTCATTCCCCGACAAAGCGGCAAGCGACATAGGCGTCACAAATTGCGCCCCGCCATTGGTCAGCACGCAGGTCACACCTGCCCCGCCCTTCTTGATCAGGCGGACCAGCTCGCAGGATTTATACGCGGCAATGCCGCCGCCCACGATGAGCAGGATTCGGGGATTGGTCGTACTATCCTCCCGTTCAGATTCGATCGTTTGATCCAGCAAGTGGTCTTGTCTGCTCATAGTCCAAGCACGCGCCATCGCAAACGATGGTTAACATTGCCTTTCGCATCAGCCCTTCATGCCAATTCTGGTGGCATGCGCAAGGTCGGCAAACGCGCGCGGGGCAAAGGCAAAGCCCGCGAAATAGGCAGGCAGGGTCATCTGCACCCAGTAGAAATTTTCTGCACGGGCAAACAGGGCCATTGCGGCGAAAAATCCTGCAAACCAGATTGCGGCGAACAGGCCCAGTCTGCCGCCCAGACCCGCCCAGCCCACCAGCGGCAGGATGGCAAACGGCGCGGCGAGCCACAAGGGCAGGAACAGCAAGGCGGTGAGCTGTGACATGGCGAAGATCGGCATGCGCAAGCCAGCCAGTACATCCCACCCCTGCGACGCACCATCGCCTGGCAGCCGCTGCGCCTCCACGCCAAGGAAATGCAGATACATGCCGATAGCGAAGAGGATCATCAGCGCGCCGACCGCCGCCACTTCTGGCCATCGGCGTTGCGACAGGGCAAAGGCCAGCCACAAAAGCACGAAAGGCAATGCCAGTTCACGCAAGGAAAGCGCAAGCGCTGCTGCAATCAGCGCGGGCCACCAGCGATCCGGATGATAGATCGCCAGCGCAAGGCTGAGCAGCAGGCCCGCCAACACTTCATGGATAAGCGCGGCATCTGGCGTGATCACCGCCGCACCACCAAGTAGCATCAATACACCCGCCCCGATGCGCTCCTGCGCAAGTGTCTGCCGCCGAATGCGCAGGATGACAGCAATAATGACAGCCGCCAGAAGCGTTTTCAGCAAGATGGTGACGCCGTGCAGCCCTAGCTGTGCATGCAGCATTGCAAGGGTCGGCAATCGCACCGTGACGAAGGGGCGCGTGGGGTAATTGCCCGCCCGCTGCTCTGCCATTGCAGCCACGTAATAGGGTTCACCCGCAGCCACACGATCAGAAATGCGCGCATAAAGAGCAAGATCGCCATCATCCTCTGCAACAGGGGCATTCCGGTCAATTTCCGCCGCCTGCTGACCCGGCCCGATGTCGACAGCGGACCAGACCATTACTGCTGCCAGCACGGCAAGAAGTCCGATCGCAGCACGACGTGGCAGATGGCGCAGCGGACGATCCAGGCCTTCCCACCGTGCCACCGGATCGTGCAGCACCATCATTGCCCTCGTGCAGAATGCCACAGGCTTGCCATCGCGCGCGGCACGAAGGCATAGCCGACGAACCATATGGGCATGACGATCAGTGCCCAGTAGAAATTATTGTCGCGGCCCGCGATCATGAATACCACGCCATAACCGAAGCACAGCAGAAAGCCTGTCAGCCCGAACCAGCTGCGCCATGCTGCCCATCCCAACAATGGCAGAATTGCAAGCGGCGCGGCAAGCCAGCCGGGCAGGAGATGCAGCTGGCTCGACAGCACGATATTCGATGTCCAGCCAGCCAATCCGCGCAGTGCCAACCAGCCGGGGGATGCCGGATCGGCGGCAGAGGTATATTGTGCAATTTGCGCCAGATGGACGGACAGTGCGATGCCGAACACCAGCACAGCACCCAGCCATGCCGCCGCTTCTGCGCGATTGCCACGTGCCCAGGCCAGGACCATCATCAGGAGAATGAAAGGCAAGGCCAGTTCACGCAGCGACAGCGCCAGCACACCTGCGGCAAAGGCCCAGAACCATGCTTTCCTGCGATATAGCCCCAACGCCAGCGCGATGAACATTCCGGCCCACACTTCATGCAGCACCAGATATTGCGGCTTGAACCCGCTCAACGCGCCAATCACCAGCAAGATGAGGATGAAGCGGATGCGATCCGGCCCACCCTCTGTATCGCGCAGCCGATAATGCCACGCCAAAAGCGTCGCCACGCCCAGAGAGGCCGCAAGCACAATCATCCCCCATTCGCCCAGCGCGGCAGTAATGAAGGCCAATGTTGGCAAACGCACAGCCAGCCCCGGTCGCACAGGAAAATCACGGGCGCGCTGCTCCTCTACCGCAACGGCATAGTAATTTTCGCCCGCCCGCACCCGTTCTGCAATACGATCATAAAGCTGTAGATCGGTATCGCGCTTCTCCGCCTCGGCAAGGCGGTCTGCGCGCGCTTCTGCTTCTACGGCGCGGTTGGCATCGCCGGCAGGGATTACCGGAATGGCTAGCTGCGTCGATTGCGCGGTCAGCGCGGCGGCGGCCAGCACCGCGACAACAAGGGCGATGGCAAGCAAAGCCGCCCCTGGCGCGAAATTGGCAAAACGATCCCATTTCTTGGGACGCGATCTTATCCTAGCCACCCCGCCAAACTCCCCGCAAAAACGGCTGCGGCCCCGATGAGGGCCGCCAATAGATACCCCGTCCAATTGCCCGAACCACGATATGCCCCGCGCCTGCGCCGTTCCCAGACAAGTTCGACATCAGGCAATGGCGGCTGCTCCGGCGCGCCGCCGCGCTGTGGAAAATGTTCTTCCAGTCGACGGATCAATTGCGGGATGCGCAGCAAGGTTTCGCCATCCTGCCTGAGCCTGTCCGCCAGCGCGGCTTCAGGGCCCAGCTCATCACGAATCCAGCTTCGCACGAAGGGCGCAGAAACATTCCACATGTTGATCTGTGGATCGAGCTGGGTGGCAATGCCTTCAACCATTACCATTGTCTTTTGCAGCAACAGCAGATGCGGCTGCGTCTGCATGTCGAAATCGCGGGTGATGGCGAACAACCCGTCAAGCATCTGGCCGACGGAAAGCTCACTCACCGGCTTGCCCCGCATCGGCTCTCCGACAGCGCGCAGCGCCGTGGCAAATTCCTCAACCGAGTGATAGCTGGGCACATATTGCGCTTCGAAATGGATTTCAGCTACGCGGCGATAATTGCCGGTAATGAGTCCGTAGAGGATTTCCGCAAGCCACTGGCGCGCGCGCTGATCGATCCGCCCCATGATCCCGAAATCGATGGCAGCGATGGTCCCATCTGCCTTCACGAACAAATTGCCCTGATGCATGTCGGCATGGAAAAATCCGCCGCTGATCGCCTGCGTCAGGAAGGCCAGCACCAGCCGCCGCGCAAGATCCGGCAGATCATGCCCGGCTTCGAGCAGCGCCTGTCGATCTGAAATCTTGACCCCATCGATCCACTCGATCGTCAACACACGACCATTGGTGCGGTCCCAGTCGATATCGGGGATACAATATCCTGCAACCCCGCGCGTCGACTCGGCAAGCTCCGATGCCGAAGCCGCCTCGCGTCGCAAATCCAGCTCGCTATTGGTCCAGCGTTTGAAATTGGCGATGGTAAGGCGTGGTCGCAACCGCGACGCTTCACCGCCCAGTCCTTCGAGATGGGCAGCGGCCCATTCATAGGTGGTGATATCCTGCGCAAATTTCTCGCGAATGCCAGGACGCAGCACCTTGATGGCAACTTCGCGCCCTTCGATGGTGATGCCCTTATGAACCTGCGCAATGCTGGCAGCCCCGATGGGATCGGGATCTACCAAAGCAAACAGCTCCTCCATCGGCCTTTCAAAGCTGCGTTCGATCTGCGCCTGTATTTCGTGGAAGGGTACAGGAGGCAGGCTATCTTGCAGGCTCAACAGATTATGCGCGGCAACATCGCCCACCAGATCGGGCCGCGTGGCAAGGGTCTGCCCCAGCTTGATCGCAGCCGGACCAATCGCCTGGAATGCCCCGGCATAATCGGGCTCTCTTGGTTGCAACGTGCCAAGGCGCGCCACCCGCACCAATCGCTTGACTTGTGGTGGCATGGTGGGATTGCGTTCAATTCCGCGCAGCGCGCCATGGCGTGCCAGCGTGCGGCCCCATTTCAGCAGCCGGAAAATATGCGTTGAAGGGCGCGTCACCCTATATCTTCCATCCTGAATGGATGGCGACCAGGCCGCCCATGATCGGCTCTACCCTGGTGCGCGCGAAACCTGCATCACGGATGAGCTTTTCAAATTCCGGCATGGGCGGGAAGCGCCGAATGCTTTCGATCAGATAGCGATAGCTGTTCTCATCGCCTGCAACCGCCTTGCCGATCTGCGGCACCAGTTTGTGCGAATAAAAATCATAGGCCTGCTTCATTCCGGGCCAGGTCATGGTGGAAAATTCAAGGCAATAGAAGCGCCCGCCAAACTTCAGCACACGGTGCGCCTCTGCCAGTGCGCGGTCGATATGGGTGACGTTTCTGATACCAAAGGCGATGGTGTAGGCATCGAACTGGCGATCGGGATAGCTGAGCTGTTCGGCATTCTGGCAAGACCATGAAAGCCCGCCTGCACCTTCTGACAGTCCGCGCTCCATCGCCCGCTCTATCCCGACATCGAGCATGTCCTGATTGATATCGGCCACCACGACTTCTGCGCCCTTGGCCGCCATGCGAAAGGCAATGTCGCCCGTGCCGCCAGCCATATCGAGCACCGCCTCGCCCGGTTGCGGCTTTACGCGGCGCACGAACTGGTCCTTCCACAAACGGTGAAGCCCGCCCGACATCGCGTCATTCATGATGTCATACTTGCTTGCCACGCTGGAAAAGACGCCGCCTACGCGGGCCGCCTTTTCTTCAGGGGCAATATCTTCGTAGCCGAAAGAAACTTGATCACTCATGCTCCGTGCCTTAGGAGAGATTGAGCGCAGCGCAAAGGGTGATAAGGGTCTATCCATGCCTGAATTACCCGAGGTTGAGACAACCGTGCGCGGCCTTGCACAGTTCCTGGAAGGCCAGCGCATCGAAAAGGTGGCGCTGGGCCGGCCCGACATGCGCTTTCCCTTCCCCGTGGATCTCGTGCAGGTAATGACGGGCGCACGCGTGACCGGGCTTGGTCGCCGCGCCAAATATGGGCTGATCCATACAGACCGCGATACCAGCATGATCTTCCATCTGGGCATGAGCGGGCGCTGGCGGATTGATCCTGAACAGGCGGACAAGCACGATCATCTTGTGCTGGAAACCGCCGACCATTGTTTTGCCCTCAACGATCCACGTCGTTTTGGCTATGTCGATCTGGTCGATACCGCTCAGCTCGATCATTGGCCCGCCTTCGCCGTTATGGGGCCAGAACCGTTGGGCGAAGATTTGACGGTCGAGCAATTGTTTGCCGCCATCAAAGGGCGCAAGCAAGCGATCAAGCTGCTGCTGCTCGATCAGCGCATAGTGGCCGGGCTTGGCAATATATATGTATGTGAAGCATTGTTTCGCGCAGGCATCGATCCAAGGAAGGCAGGGGGCCGCATCTGGCGTCCAGCGCTGGAAAAGCTGCTGCCGGCCATCCGCGATGTGCTGACAGAATCGATTCGCGATGGTGGCTCTTCCCTGCGCGATTATGCGCGGCCCGACGGGGAATTAGGCTATTTCGCCACCCGCTTTCGCGTTTATGGCCGCGAAGGTGACGATTGTAGGCGCTGCGGTGGCGGGACTATCCGGCGCATCGTGCAGGGCGGCCGCAGCACATGGTTTTGCCCTGCCTGTCAGCGATGATGCCAAAGCAGAGCGCCTTCCAAAAGCATTGACGCATGTGGCCAGTTTGCCTATGTGGCGCGCTTTCCGGCGCTTTGTCGCCGTTTTTCGCGATTCTCATCAAGACAAGGAAGCGGCCGCTTGCTGGTGGCCCGAAACAGGAACGATATATGGCCAACACGCTGCAAGCCAAAAAGCGCATCCGCCGCAACAACAAGCGCGCCGAAGTCAACGGTGCGCGCATCAGCCGGATCCGCTCTTACGTGAAGAAAGTGGAAACTGCTGTGACCGAAGGTGACAAGCAGGCTGCTGCCGATGCGCTGAAAACTGCCCAGCCGGAGATCGCCAAGGGCGTTGCCAAGGGCGTGATGCACAAGAACACCGCCGCTCGCAAGATGAGCCGGCTGAGCAAGCGAATCGCTGCTCTCTGATTGGCCGCTTTGACGCGGGCGATTCGCACCGCTGTCGGCAGGCTTTACAGAA
>OJBY01000540.1_pt1 | contig 19407 bp, 17 predicted proteins | sample 1591731 | NCBI WGS metagenome assembly OJBY01 (sample SAMN05416837, study PRJEB24817) | seawater metagenome | isolation source: Sea water | place: Canada:Atlantic | collected 2013-07
ATGCCTAGTCTCGTGGGCTCGGAGATGTGTATAAGAGACAGGCAATGGACCGCTCGGGAATGGGTATCGCCAGCCTCACCTCGCACGCAGGGCACCGCGCAACCCCGCCACCGCTGCGCGAGCCGGTGACGCTGACCATGGCCGATATGGGCATGGGTGGCATGGCCCATGATGCGACGGATCACGCGGGTCATGGCGGCATGGATATGAGCGATGACAGCACAGGCGGGATGGAACACTCCATGCGCGATACCTCGCTGTTGCCGCCCGATGTGAAGGTCGGCCCGGGTATCGACATGGTTGCTCCGATGCCAATGGACCGCATGGATTTTCCCGGTCTCGGACTAGACAATGCTCCGCACCGCGTGCTGCGCTATACCGACCTGAAGGCGAAGAACGCCAATCCGCACCGGATGCCCACGCGCAGCCTGGAGATACATCTTACCGGCAACATGGAGCGTTACATGTGGTCGTTCGACGGCAAGCAGTTCAGCGCCGTCAGCGACGATCCCATTCGCTTCGGCTATGACGAGCGCGTTCGCGTGAAACTGGTGAACGACACCATGATGGCCCACCCCATCCACCTGCACGGCCATTTCTTCGAACTGGTGAACGGCGCGGGCATGATGAACCAGCCGCTGAAACATACAGTGGTGGTGCAGCCGGGCAGCACGGCGACCTTCGACCTGACGGCGAACGAGCCGGGCGACTGGGCCTTCCACTGCCATCTGCTCTATCACATGCATGCGGGCATGATGCAGACCGTCACCGTACGGCCCTTCCCCGAAGAGGGAGAGGCATGATGCACAGTATTCTGCTGGCCAGCGCCGCCTTAGTCGCAGCTCCGGCTGCAGCGCAGGATCATTCCGGCCATGCCGGGCACGATGCGCCGGCGCAGGAGGAGATGGACCCTTCCGCGCATGAGGCGATGGACCATTCGCAGCACGCGCTGGAGATACCTGAAGAGCCTGCAATGGATCATACGCAGCATCGCCAAATGGATCATTCCACCATGGATCACGGCGAGAGGGATCACTCGCAGATGAACCATGGCGATCACGCAGTCATGGAAATTCCTGCCAGACCTCCGCCGCCCCGAGCCTTCGAGGGACCGCGCCATGCCGCCGAGATGTTCTTCGACGCCGATCGCCTCGCCGCAGCACGCGCCTACAACCGCATCGCGCATGGCAATATGACCACCGGCATGGTTCTGGCCGAAAGGCTGGAGGCGCGCATCGCCGACGGGCACGATGAATTCCTGTGGGATGTCAGCGCTTGGTACGGGACATCGCTCGACAAGATCGTGTTCAAGAGCGAAGGCGAAGGCGAGTTCGGCAGCGGCGAAGTGGACGATGCCGAGATACAGCTTCTATGGGGCCACGCCATCGGCCCGTTCATCGATCTACAGGCAGGCATGCGCGTGGACGTGGAGCCCGCCACCACCGCGCATCTGGCCTTGGGAGCGGCGGGCCTGGCGCCCTACATGATCCACTTCGATGCCGCCGCTTTCCTTTCCGACGAAGGCGACCTGACCGCGCGGATCGAGGCAGAGCATGACATGAGGTTCACGCAGAAGCTGATCCTGCAACCGCGCGTGGAAGCCGAATTGTCGGCGCAGGATATTCCCGAACGCGGCGTGGGTGCCGGGCTTTCGAAGATAGAGGTAGGCGCGAGGCTCCGTTACGAAATCGTGCCCCAGTTCGCGCCCTACGTGGGCGTGGAATACGAAGCCGCTACCGGCCAGACGGCAGATTATATCCGCGCCGCCGGGGATGACCCCGACGGCGTTTCAATATTGCTCGGTGTGCGCTTCTGGTTCTGACGAACCGTCAGCCACCCATCCGGCTGCGCTGGGCTGCCTCGACCTGTTCTGTCGTCCATTCCACCGGATACTGCGTCTGCGGGTTGAACACATCGCCCTGGTAGCTGGCCGCTTCGGCGGCAGCGATTTCCTCCGCGGTCAGGTGTTCGCTGGGCTCCAGCGCGAACACGTCGATCCCGCGGACGATCTCGGTGGCGTAGATGCGGCCGTTGTACCAGTAGGCAGACCAGTACCCGCCGGTAACCAGCTGATCGTCATCGATCGGACCGCGATCGAAATAGGCGATCTCGAACGGGTTTACCGGATCGGTGAAGTCTATCACCGAAACGCCGCCCTGATACCATGCCTGCACGAAAATATTGCGCCCCGGCACCGGGATGATGGAGCCGTTGTGCGCCACGCAGTTCTCGGTATCGCCCTGGGGTGCGGGCAGCTTGAAGGTGCCGCGATATTCCAGCTGTCCATCCACGATGGCGTAAAAGGCATTGGCACCCCATTCGCGCGGATCGGTGGCCTGGCAACGCGGCCTGCCGCCGCCGCCCCATTCATCGGTGAACAGCACGATATCGCCGGTGTTGTTGAACGTGGCGGAATGCCAATAGGCAAAACCGGGGTCCACCACCTCATCCATCCGCACCGGGTTCAGCGGGTCGGAGATATCGAAGATGATGCCGTTGCCCGAACACGCCCCTGCCGCAAGGTTTAGCGAGGGGAACACGGTAATGTCGTGGCACTGATCGGTACGGCGGGTCTCCTGCGTTTCGTCGCCGTGATCGCCGCCCTGCCACAGGCCTGCCAGCCGCCCGGTTTCAGGATCGGCGAAAACGGCGGGGCTGGATACGATGCGCGACAGTGAAGGATCGGCCAGCGGAATTTCCACCACGTCGATACGGAACAAGGCGGTGCGTTCGTCGCCCGGCACATCGCCGATGCAGATTTCCAGTTCCTCTGTGTCGCGCACGGAGCCTGTGCCGGAGTTGTAGACAATCAGGCTGTCATCGGTGCGCGTGACGATGGAATGGGTGTGGCTGCCCCGGCAGGTTTGCACCTGCCCCACCTGCACCGGGCGCGTGACGTCGGATATGTCGAAAATGCGCAGGCCGCGGAAACGGTCTTCGCTCACGCGGTCGGTTACGCCCTCAAGGCCGCAGTCGGTGCGTCCGCGCGTTTCCTCCACGCTCATGATGAGAAGGTCGCCCGCAATCGACACATCGCCCTGTCCGCCCGGACACACCACCGAGCTGACCAGCTGCGGAACTCCGTCCGTGCCGAGGCGATAGGCGTTGAAGCCGTGATAGTTGCCCGCAACCATCAGATCACCGGCAAATGCCATGTCGGTGTTGGAGAAACTCAGCATCCCGCCGCGCTGGGCATAGCGGCGCTCATCCTCCTCGGCCCCCGGGTCACGGATTGCAGATGCGGCCACTTCGGTGTGGTCCGCATCAACCTCGCGGTGATCAGCGTCATGCTCCATGTCGCTGTCTGCTTCGCCCTCGTCCTCCTCCTCGTCGGAAAGGATTTCCGGACGCAGCCCGGCAGGGTTCTCCGGATCGAAGAAGCCTGCGGGTTTGCGCAAGAAGGCTACGTGGCGAAGGTTGCTGATGGCTTCGCCCGCATCGAACACGCCTGCGGCCAGCGTGGCGCGCGGATCGTCGGAGAGGCTGGCGAGGAAGGCGTTCATCCGCTCGATCTCGGCGTTCTGATCGTTCACCACTTCGCTGGTGAATTCGTACATCACCGGATCGGCGGCGGTACCGCGCTGGCTGTGCAGTTCTTCCACCATGGTGATCGCGCCCTGGTGGTGGCGCACCATCATCTCCAGAAACAGACGATCGAAATTGGTGCCGCGGGCTGCTTCCAGCGCAGCCAGCTGTTCAGGTGTTGCCATCCCGACCATGCCCGAATGCGCGGCGTGCCCCATGCCCGCCATGTCCAGCGGCTCGCTACGGTCGGACAGCCAGCCGCGCATGAAATCGATCTCATCCTCTTGCGAGGCGTCGATCCGGCCCGCGACCGCCAGTGTCTCGGACGTATTCGTGCGATCTTCCACCAGGGCCGCCATGTCTACAGCTTGCTGATGGTGTACGATCATGCTTTGCATGAAGACCACGTCCGCCTGGGAGTAGGCGTTGCGCGCTAACTGCCTCGCCTCGTCCTCGCTCAGCGTGCGCGGTGCCTGTCCTATGCCGCCGGGTTGTACGATGGTCACATCCTGCGCGGAAGCGGTGGCGGCACTGGCCAGAAGGATAGCCGCGAGCGAGGCTCCCGACGACAGGCGAAAGCAATTGGTCATGTGGTGCGATCCCGAAACTGTTTTCATTCGAAAGCTTTAGGAGCGGTAAAGCGTGTCCTCGTCAAGCCGGTACCTTTGATCAACGGCCCGCTTGTCGTGGGCACAAGTTGAGCGTAGTTTTCTTGTTGAGAGAGAGCGAGGGGAGAATGTTCGTGCGCAAAGCCATCATGGCGGGTGCTCTGCTGCTGGGCCTGGCGGCCTGCGGGGATCAGCCGGAGCCTACCGACAATGAATCCACCGAATATTCGGCGCGGCAATACATGCAGGCGGTCAACGATATCGCGCGCATGGATGATCGTCAGTTTGACGATGCGCGCAAGCCGGGCGACCTGCTGGCTTTTGCCCGGATCGACAAGGGCGACGTGGTTGGCGACTATATAATGGGCAGCGGTTATCTCACCCGGCTGCTGGCAACAGCGGTTGGGGCCGACGGAAAGGTCTATGCCTTTCAGCCGGAGGAATTTATCGCCTTCAGACCGGAATATGCCGCAGAGCAGGACGCTGCCGTTGCGCCCTATTCCGATATTGACGGCAATCCGGTGAACGTTTTTCCGCTGCGTGGTCCGATTGCGGAGCCGGGGTGGCCCGAACCGCTCGATACCATCATGACGGTGATGAATTTCCACGATCTTTATATCGCGCAAATGCCCGAAGACACGGCGGATGCGGCCGTGCAGATGCTGTATGATGCGCTGAAACCCGGCGGTACGCTGGTGGTGGTGGACCATCTGGCCGCAGAAGGCGGCGGCGTGGAAGCGGCCGACCAGTTGCACCGAATGGACCGACTAATGGCGCTGGATGCGCTGACGGGCGTCGGCTTCGTGCTGGAGGCGGAATCCGATCTTTATGCGCAGCCAGGCGATCCGCGCGACGCCAACGTGTTCGACGCATCCATTCGCGGAAACACCGATCAGTTCGCCTGGCGTCTGCGCAAGCCAGATGCGGGCTGATCGCGCGCGCTTTTCCCGGCACGAATTGGCTGCCCGCCCGTTGTCCAGACTCATCATCAATTGCAGGAGAGCAAAGCAATGAAAGTCCCGCACAAGGCCCACATCGCACTCGTCGATGGAGAGCGATTCGTGCTGTTGCGCAACGAAGGACAAATTTTCGAACCCAAGCTTTCGAAAGTTGCAGAACCCAAGCTCGACCCCACCAATTTCAGCGCCGGTGTAAAGCACCAGGACCATGCCGGACAGGTTGCCGGTAACACCGATCTCAATGAACTGGCCCACGGCGCGGCCGCTGCGGAATGGCTGAATAACAAGTCCATCGCGAACGAGATCGACGAACTGCTGATTGTAGCCGACCCGAAGACGCTGGGCGAGATGCGACGGCACTATCACGTCGAACTGGAAAAGCGGCTGGTCGGTGAAGTGGACAAGGCACTGACGCACGAACCTCTCGATAAGATCGGCAAGGTTCTCGCCAACGCCTGATTCCCGCACGCGCCGCCCAAAAACAGCCATACTAACTCGGTACATCGTCAATTCCGCGCGATTCGTCGCGCGGGATTGTTATTCCCTATGCGATTAAGCATTTGCTAAGCACGTTTCAGGCAATCTCGCTTCATGGATAAATCGGTGATCGCACGCATAGTTGCTCTTTTCGCCCTGATGCTTACCCCGCTGGCAGCAACGCCGGCGGTCGCACAGGATTTTGAATCCGCTTTTGACAGCGCCTTTGGCACGCAGGTGCGAGAGCCGCCGGAGATCATCGCAAGGCCCAGTACCCCGCTGGAAATGCGGATCGCGCAGATCGCCGACGGCAGCGATGGGCGTATCGGTGTGGCCGCGATCGACCTTGTCAGCGGCGAAGAGGTATCCATTCTGGGAGACCAGCGTTTTCCCATGGCGTCGACCAGCAAGATTGCCATTGCCGCTACCTTCCTTGAAGGGGTGGACCAGGGTCGCTGGAGCCTGACCAGCGAATTCCCGCTGATGTGGGCGGTTCGTTCCCCGCGCTTTTCCACTGCCGTTGCTCCTGTGCGCGCAGGTGAACACATGTCTGCTCGCCAGCTTATCGACCTGATGATCACGCGCAGTTCCAACCCGGCGACCGATGCGTTGCTGGCAGCGGTGGGCGGCCCTTCTGCCGTCAACGACTGGGCACGGCGCGCCGGTCTGGCCGAATTTAGCCTGGACCGCGATATCGCGACGCTCGTCCGCGACGATGGCGAGTTCGATCCCACTTACCATATCGATCCGCGCGACAGCGCGACGCCGCAAACCATGGTGCGCCTGCTGGCAGGTATCTATCAAGGCGAATGGCTGAGCCCGCAGAGCCGCGAAGTCATTCTCGATGCCATGGAACGGTGCCGCACGGGCCGTCGCCGTATCCCCGCAATGATCCCCAGTGAAGCGACCGTTGCTCACAAGACCGGTACGCTGAACCGCATGGCTGGCGATATCGGTATTGTCGAAACGCCCGATGGCCGTGCGATTGCCCTGGCGATCTTCGTCACCGGGCAAAGCGCATCACAAGCGGATGAAAACCGCAACAAGGCCGAAGCGCGCCGCCGCCGCGATGCGCGCATCGCCTCGATCGCGCGTGCGCTTTACGATGGCTTTGCCGAGCAGGCCGAGGCACGCCGCTTCGCAAACGCCAGCCATTCATCCACTGGCACAGCGGCGGCGCGATAATTTCGAGCAACCGCAACGCCATCCAGGCATAGAAAAAGGGCGCTGCCATCGCTGGCCGCGCCCTTGATCTTTTGTAAGCTTGAAAAGCCGTAAACCGATTACTCGACTTCGTTGGCTTCGGCTTCCATTTCGGCGCCGGCTTCCTGCATTTCTTCGCCAGCAGCAGCCATGCCGTCTTCCATTTCCATCTCGGCTTCCGTGGTGGCAGCTTCGAGATCCTGCTCAACGGCTTCAGCGTTGGCTTCGGTGTCGGCGGCTGCGCTTTCAGCGGTTGCTTCTGCAGCGTCTTCGGTGCCTTCCGAGCAAGCGGCCAGGGTGAGAGCGCCAGCAGCTGCGGCGGCGACGAGAGCGATCTTACGCATAGGTAAAAAATCCTTGAATTGCACAGTTTTGGGTGTGGCTAATGCCGTTCCCGAAGCCAGCCTTTCCGCCGGCTCTGCTGCCCAAATAAGGCCACAATTGTAACCGCGCAAGCAGAATGTGGCACAATTGCGGCGAACCGAGGGCCAGAATAAGGCAGGATCATCGGTGCTTGCTTGGTTCATTGGTGCTTACAGGGGCGCGGTGCTCGTGCTAGCAGGCGCTCATGGCCGACAAACAGCATCTCTACCTGGTCGATGGTTCGGCCTATATCTTCCGCGCTTATCACCGCCTTCCGCCGCTAACCAACCCCGAAGGGACGCCGGTGGGCGCAGTATATGGCTATACCACCATGTTGTGGAAGCTGGCCGAAGATCTCGACAAGGCCGTGGGGCCGACACACCTCGCGGTGATCCTCGACAAGTCGAGCCAGAGCTTTCGCAACGAAATCTATAGCGAATACAAGGCCAACCGCCCGCCCCCACCCGAAGACCTCGTGCCGCAGTTCCCGCTGATCCGTGATGCAACGCGCGCTTTCAGCCTGCCTTGTATCGAGGAACCCGATGTGGAAGCGGACGACGTGATCGCCACCTATGCCCGCGCTGCCACGCGCAAAGGCTGGGATGTCACCATCGTCTCCAGCGATAAGGACCTGATGCAGCTGATCGGCCAGTGCGCCGAAGACGAGCTGGAAGACGGCGTGGCCGAAGGCGGCTGTATCGACATGCTCGACACCATGAAAAACGCGCGCATCGGACGTGACGAGGTGATCGAGAAATTCGGTGTCCCGCCCGAGAAAGTAGGGGACGTTCTCGCGTTGATGGGCGATTCGGTCGACAATATTCCCGGTATCTTCGGTGTCGGCCCCAAAACCGCCAGCAAGCTGATTGCTGAACACGGCAGCCTGACTGCCGCGCTGGATTCGGCAGAGGGGATGAAAAAGTCCAAGCTGAAGGAACGCCTTATCGAGCATCGCGCGGATGCCGAACTGTCGCGCATTCTCGTAACCCTGAAGGAAGACTGCGAGCTTCCCCAGCCGCTGGAGGATTTCAAGCTGGATGGCGTGCCCGCCCAGCCGCTGGCCGCGTTTCTCGAAACCCACGGCTTCTCCAGCCTGCTGCGTCGTCTCGATGCCGGAAACGGCAGCCCCGATCGCACCAACGACCTCAACCCCGCCAAGGCGGACAACAAAGGCGCCGCCGCATCGCCTGACGGCAATCGCCAGCCCATGCCCGATTGGCCCGCCGTCGATCGCACCCAGTATGAATGCGTTCAGACGCTGGAACGGCTGGAGCATTGGATCGAGCGCGCCTTTGCCGCGCGGCTGGTGGCGGTGGACACCGAAACCAGCGATCTGGACGCGATGGCCTGCGATCTCGTTGGTTTCAGCCTCGCGCTTGGCCCCAACGATGCCTGCTACGTGCCGCTGGAGCACTTCGGCGGCGATGGGGGCAGCGACGATATGTTCGCCGACAAGCCGCAACAGGTGGAACGCACCGCGGCCCTCACCGCGATCAAGCCGCTGCTGGAAAGCGATGCGGTGCTGAAGGTGGGGCAAAACGTCAAATACGACATCAACGTGCTGAAGCGCTGCGCCGGTATCGACCTGGCACCGGTGCACGACACCATGATTATCAGCTTCGACATGGATGCAGGCCGCATGCTGGATGGCATCGGCGGCGGGCATGGTATGGACGAATTGGCAGAGCGCCACCTTGGCCACACCTGCCTGAAGTTCAAGGATATCTGCGGCACCGGCAAGAAGGCGATCCCGTTCGGCCAGGTGCCGCTGGACAAGGCCACGGAATACGCCGCCGAGGATGCCGACGTGACCTGGCGGCTTTACCAGCACCTGCACCCCCGCCTGCCGATGGAAGGGGCCACGCGCATTTACGAGCGGGTCGATCGTCCGCTGATCCCGGTGGTCGCCGCGATGGAGCGCGAAGGCATCAAGGTGGACCGCGCCGCCTTGTCGCGCCTGTCGGAACAGTTTGCCGAGACCACCGCCCGTATCGAGAAGGAAATTCACGAACAGGCGGGCGAGGAGTTTACCATCGGCAGCCCCAAGCAGCTGGGCGATATCCTGTTCGACAAGATGGGCTACAAGGGTGGTCGCAAGGGCAAGAGCGGGCAGTATTCCACCGATCAGGCGATCCTGGAAAAACTCAGCGCGTCGGGCGCGACCATCGCCGACAAGGTGCTGGAATATCGTCAGCTATCGAAACTCAAAAGCACCTACACCGATGCTTTGCAGCAAGCGATAAACAGCGAAACCAGCCGCGTGCATACCTCCTATTCGCTGGTGGGGGCACAGACGGGACGCCTGTCCTCCACCGATCCCAACTTGCAGAACATTCCCATCCGCACGGAAATCGGGCGCGAAATTCGCAAGGCTTTCGTGGCCGAGGAAGGCAACGTCTTGCTGGCGGCGGACTATTCGCAGATCGAACTGCGGCTGGCCGCGCACATGGCCGACGTGCCCGAACTGAAGGAAGCCTTCGCAAAAGGCGAGGATATCCACGCCCGCACGGCTAAGGAAATGTACGGCGAGGTGGACCGCGATACGCGGGCTGCGGCGAAGACCATCAACTTCGCCATCCTCTACGGCATATCGCGCTGGGGGCTGGCAGGCCGTCTTGGCGTGGAGGCGGATGAGGCGCAGGAGGTGATCGACACCTATTTCAAGCGCTTCCCCGGCATCCAGAACTACATGCACAAGACCCTGGAAAGCGTGCGGGCCAAGGGCTATTCGGAAACGCTGTTCGGTCGCAAGACGTGGTTTCCGCGCATCGGCTCCAAGAACCAGAACGAACGGCAGGGCAGCGAGCGCGCGGCGATCAACGCGCCGATCCAGGGAAGCAGCGCCGATATCATCAAGCGCGCCATGGTCCGCATGTTGCCAGCGCTGACAGAGGCTAACCTGCCAAACGTGCGCATGCTGCTACAGGTGCATGACGAACTGGTGTTCGAATTGCCCGAACGCGACGTAGCCGCAGCCGCGCCCGTGATCGAGAAGGTCATGGCCGAGGCAGCCCTGCCTGCGGTAGAACTCAGCGTTCCTCTGGGTATCGAGATCGGCACGGGGGCAAGCTGGGACGCAGCGCATTGATGAACGACATGCTGACCCCGCTGCGCGACGCCGTTCCCGATCACCTGGAAGCATGGCTGGTGGCCGCGCTGGCCGCTTTCATCGGCGTTCTGCTGGCGCTGCTGGTGCACCGAATCCTGTTCGGAATCCTGCGCAAGATTGCCAGCGCCAGCCACAGCCAGGCGGATAACGTCGTGGTGCGTCATCTTGCGCGCCCCAGCAAATGGGCCATGGTGGCATTGGGTGTGGTGCTGGCCGCCCGTGAGGTGCCCGTACTCGATACGGTATGGGAGAAAATCGCCGGTTTCGTCATGCCCGCGCTGATCGGTTGGATCGCCCTTTCCATCTTGCGCGCGCTGGTGGCGGCGATGGAACTGCGGGCCGATATCGATGTGGAGGACAATCTGCAGGCCCGGCGGCGTCGCACGCGGCTCGCGATTTTCAGCCGCATCGGTACCTTTATAATCGTCTTCGTCACCATCGGGCTGATGCTGCTGTCGATACCCGGCGTGCGCGATATCGGGGTGACGCTGATGGCCTCTGCCGGGCTTGCCGCACTGGCCGTGGGCGCAGCGGCGCAACCGGCCCTGAAGGCACTGATCGGCGGGCTGCAAATGGCGCTGACCGAGCCTATCCGTATCGATGATGTGGTTATCATCGATGGCGAATGGGGCAGGATCGAGGATATTCGCACCACCTACGTCGTGGTGCGCATCTGGGACGAACGGCGGCTGGTCGTGCCGGTCAACAAATTCCTGGAAGAGACTTTCCAGAACTGGACTCGCAAGGGATCGGAATTGCTCGGCACGGTGTTCCTGCACTTGGACCCGCTGGCCGACGTAGACCGGCTACGCGCAGAATTCGAACGGCAGGTGGAGGCCAATCCACTGTGGGATAAGCGCGCAAAGAGCGCGCAGGTTACCGACACGACACTCGATTCGATGGAGCTTCGCCTGTTGATGAGCGCGCGCAATGCCTCGGATGCTTTCGATCTCAGGTGCCAGATCCGCGAGGCGATGCTGGCCTTCATCCGTGCCGAGATGCCCGAGGCCATCGCCATGCGCCGGGTGGCTTCCGCCACCGAAGCCTTATGGGAAACGGGCGAAGCCGGGATGGATACCGGGAGTTAGGATTGTTGTTTGTTTTTCGATTGCGCCTCCGCGCAATCGTCCTCGCTAGACGCGCAGCATAGCTGCGCCCGCTGCGGGCGGCCGTTCGGCCTTGCGGTTCACGAGGGGTGAACCGGCCTTTGCGATTTTCCCATATCATCGCGCGGGACACGGTCGCGATAGCGACTGCAGGCGCGAACGCGCGCCCGAGCTTATGCGAGGAAAGCCAAGCGAGCCGGACGGCTCGCGCCCGGCGCTTGAGGAAACAAGAAAACTAATGCTTCGATTCGCGCGTGCTTTCCACCATGCCTTCGGTGATGAACCCGATGGGACTCACTTCCAGCGCGCGTTTCTTCAACTCGCCCTTCATCTTCTTGTACTCGGCTTCCATCTTCGGCGTTACCGTGGCGCGGCTATCCTCCAGTGCTTCGGTGAAGTCTTTGTTCGTCACCTTGTCCGGGTCGCCCCGCGAACGGCGGATAGCATTGAGGCCGGCACGGCGAACGACGTCTTCCAGATCAGCGCCTGTAAAGCGTTCCGTCTCTTTCGCGATCGCGCCAAGATCCACGTCGTCCGCCATAGGCATGGCTGCCGTGTGAATACCAAGGATATGCTCGCGGCCCTTCTCGCTCGGCGCGCCGACATAGACCAGCTCGTCAAACCTGCCCGGTCGCAGCAATGCCGGGTCTACCAGTGTCGGGCGGTTTGTCGCCCCGATCACCACGATAGACGACATCTCCTCCATCCCGTCCATTTCCGCCAGGATCGTGTTGACCACGCGGGCTGTCACCTGCGGCTCGTTGGCGGATGATCCGCGCGCGGGCACCAGGCTGTCGATCTCGTCGATAAAGATCACGCAGGGCGCAACGGCGCGGGCGCGGGCGAACATCTTGGCGATTTGCTGCTCGCTCTCGCCATACCATTTGGATAGGAGGTCGCTGCTCTTGATCGAGATGAAATTGGCTTCGGCCTCTTTCGCCACTGCTTTTGCCAGCAAGGTCTTGCCGGTACCTGGAGGACCGTAGAGCAGGAAACCCTTGGCCGGGCGGATACCCAGCCGTTCGAAAGCGCGCGGATTCTTAAGCGGCAGCTCGACGCCTTCCTTGAGCTTTTCGGCAGCATCGTCCAGCCCGCCGATATCGGCCCAGCCCACAGTAGGAGCCTGTACCATCACCTCGCGCATGGCACTCGGTTGCACGCGCTTTATCGCTTCGCGAAAATCGTTCTTCTCGACGCAGAGTTCTTCCAGCACCTCTGCCGGAATTTCGCGCGCATTGAGGTCCAGCTTAGGCATTATGCGTCGCACTGCTTCTATCGCTGCCTCTCGCGTCAAAGCCGCAAGGTCCGCGCCCACGAAGCCGTGGGTGGAGCGGGACAATTCCTTCAGGTCCACGCCTTCGCCCAGCGGCATGCCGCGCGTGTGAATACCCAAAATTTCGCGCCGTCCGCCTTCGTCGGGCACGCCGATCACGATCTCGCGATCGAACCTGCCGGGTCGGCGCAAGGCCTCGTCAATGGCGTCGGGACGGTTGGTGGCAGCAATCACCACCAGATTGGCGCGTGCCTGCAATCCGTCCATCAGGGTGAGGAGCTGGGCCACGAGGCGCTTCTCCGCCTCGCCCTGCACACGCTCGCGCTTGGGGGCGATGGAATCCACTTCGTCGATGAAGACGATGGCAGGCTGACTGCGCTCTGCCTCCTCGAAAACCTCGCGCAGGCGTTTTTCGGATTCGCCATAGGCGGAGCCCATGATTTCCGGGCCATTGATGGTGAAGAATTGCGCGTCCGATTCGTTGGCAACAGCCTGCGCCAGACGGGTCTTGCCGGTGCCCGGGGGGCCGTGAAGCAGCACGCCCTTGGGGGGATCGACGCCAAGGCGGGTGAACAGTTCAGGATAGCGCAGCGGCAGTTCCACCATTTCGCGCAAAGCGGTGATGGTATCCTCCATACCGCCCACGTCGTCGTAATTGATCATCCCACGGGCATCGCGCGGTTCCTCGAACTCGGCGCGCAGTTCCACCTCTGTGTTCTCGTCAATATGGACGAAGCCCTTGGGGACGGTGGATACCACCTGCAGGCGAATTTGCGTAAGAGCATAGGCGGGCGGGTTGAACATGCGGCGCACTTCGGGCGGCACGTTCTGCACCGGCTGCTGGCCGTGCGTGGCGACCAGATCGCCCGTGGTAAGCGGCTGTTTGAAAAACACTCTTTTCAGCGCCTCGCTAGGGCCATGCAGGCGCATTTCACGGCGCGAAGGCGCAAATACAACGCGGGTAGCGGGCTTGGTCTCGGCGCGGCGCACGATAACATGCTCGCCCGAAGCGGTCTCCGCATTGCCACGCTGCAGGCCATCCAGCCGGATTACGTCGAGCGCCTCGTCCTCCTCGTAGGAGGGCGCAGCCACGGCAACGGTGGCGCGCTTGCCTTCGATCTCTACCGGATCGCCTTCGGTGATGCCGAGCTTCTGGAAGGCGCTGCGCGGCATGCGCACGACACCGCGTCCCGATTCTTCCTGCCTGGCGGCGGCGACCTGCAGCCTTACCGTGCCTTCTTCCACATTCGCTGCATCTGCCTCGGCCATCGCTATCCTGTCCTTTTGGGTGTCAACGTTCAGCGGACCTAGGAAGCGCCCGCTGCTATTGCAAACAGGCAGGCTGTCAGAAGGTGCCGAAAAAAGCGCGGAGTAGCGACATTCGGACGGCCCCATGAAAAAAGGCCCGGTCGTTGCCGACCGGGCCCTGAAGTTTTGGGAGAGGATGCCTGAAAAGGCAGGGAGAGATATGCGCGAATCACCCTCATCTCGCAAGTGCGAAAAGAGCATCGCATGTTGCAGGCAATGCAACTCACTCCATTTAAAAGACAATATCAGTGTCTTACGGGATACCGCATGAGTCATGCTTGCATCAAAATTGAATCCTGAATCATCTTTTAGGTACAGAAATGCTGCAATGCGCCATTTGAGGGTTCGCTGGTGACAATGGCGCCGCTCCGCATTATTGCGCTGGCACGACCCGCACCGACCACAGACAAGGACGCCGCGATGCAGAAACTCTTTCCTTCCGCCGAAGCCGCTCTGGAAGGCGTGCTGCAAGATGACATGCTCATAGCCAGCGGGGGCTTTGGCCTGTGCGGCATTCCCGAGCGTCTGCTGAAAGCCATCCAGGACAGCGGCGTGAAGAATCTTACCTTCGCCAGCAACAATGCCGGGATCGACAACGAAGGCATCGGCATGCTGCTGCGTTCCAAACAGGTAAAGAAGATGATCTCCAGCTACGTGGGCGAGAACAAGGAGTTCGAGCGCCAGTATCTATCGGGAGAGCTGGAAGTGGAATTCTGCCCGCAAGGCACGCTTGCCGAGCGCATGCGCGCAGGCGGCGCGGGCATTCCCGGCTTCTACACCAAGACAGGCGTTGGCACGCAGGTTGCGGAAGGGAAGGAAGTGAAGAACTTCGACACCAGGGATGGGCCGGAGGACTTCATTCTGGAGCGCGGTATCTTCGCCGATCTTTCCATCGTCAAGGCGTGGAAGGCGGACGAGACCGGCAACCTTATGTTCCGCAAGACCGCACGCAATTTCAACCAGCCTGCCGCCACCTGCGGGCGTGTCTGCGTTGTCGAGGTGGAGGAAGTGGTGCCGGCAGGATCGCTCGACCCCGATTGCATCCATCTGCCCGGCGTGTTCGTGAACCGCATGGTGGTGGGCGCGCCCTACGACAAGAAAATTGAATTCGTCACCACTCGCGAACGGGAGACCGCATGATGGCTCAGGATACAACAGCGCAAACGAAGGGCTGGAATCGCAACCAGATGGCGGCACGCGCTGCGAACGAGCTGGAAGACGGCTATTACGTCAACCTGGGCATTGGCATCCCCACCCTTGTGGCGAACCATATTCCCGAAGGCATGCAGGTAACGCTGCAGAGCGAGAACGGCATGCTGGGCATCGGCCCCTTTCCTTACGAGGGCGAGGAGGATGCCGACCTGATCAATGCGGGCAAGCAGACCATCAGCGAACTGCCGCATTCGGCCTACTTCGACAGCGCCACCAGCTTCTCCATGATCCGTGGCGGACATATCGACCTTACCGTGCTGGGGGCGATGGAAGTGGCCGAGAACGGCGACATCGCCAACTGGATGATTCCGGGCAAAATGGTGAAGGGCATGGGCGGCGCGATGGATCTGGTCGCCGGGGTCAAGAAGATTATCGTGGTGATGGAGCACACCAGCAAGCACGGTGATCCCAAGTTCATTCCCGAATGCACCCTGCCGCTGACTGGCACCAATGTCGTCGACATGATCATTACCGATCTCGCCGTATTCCAGCGCCCCGATCACGACAGCCCGTTCAAGCTGGTGGAACTTGCCCCCGGCGTGAGCGCAGAGGAAGTGGCCGAGAAGACCACCGCGCACTACGAAAGCTGAGCTGCGCCTTCTTACAGGCGTGCGCCTGATCTGGATCGCCGGCTTCGTTATCGGTGCGCGCAACCATGCGGCAGACGTCCTGGGCCGAGGCTGGCTCCCCTACGATTTCGCCCCGCTGGCGCTCAACTGGTTCTGGACCATGCTGCTGCCGCTAGACGTTCTTGCAGGCGCCCTGCTGGCTTTGCGGCAACGCTGCGGCGTGGCGGTGGGCGTGGTTGTGATCCTGGCCGATGTCGCCGTGAACAGCTGGTACGCCTACCGCACCGACTGGCTCGACCTGTTGCGCGCATTGCAGTGGCAAAGCCTGTTCTGCGGCTTCGTGATCGGCACCGCGCCCTACCTCTGGCGACGCCAGACGGAAACGCTTAGGCATAACGGCTAGCTGCGATTGCAATTGACGGCCCTCCCCTCATCGTGCATTTCTGACATTACAGAAATAGAGAAAGGAACGTCCGAGTCGTGCGAGTGACCGACATCCCCGAAGCCGAAGCCTTTATCCTCCACTGGGGGGAAATGGGCTCGCACTGGGGCGTGAACCGCTCGGTCAGCCAGGTTCATGCCCTGCTCTACCTTTCGGACAAGCCGCTGCATGCCGAGGAGATTTGCGATACGCTGGGCCTTGCCCGCAGCAATGTCTCCACTGCGTTGAAGGAATTGCAGGGCTACGGCATTATCCGCCGCACCCACATCATCGGCGACCGGCGCGATCATTTCGTGGCCGAGACCGACCTGTGGGAAATGCTTATGCGCATCACGGTGGAACGCAAGAAACGCGAGATCGACCCCACGCTGGCGACGCTGGCGGACCTTTCGGCCAAGCTGAGAGATCGTGACGATGTGCCACCGCATATCGCGGAACGCATCGGGCGCATGCACGAATTCCTGGGCACGCTGACCGGCTGGTTCGACGATGTGCGCCGCCTGCCCAAGGGCACGCTTGTTTCGCTAATGAAGCTGGGCGGGAAGGTCGCCCGCTTCGTGCCCAGCCGCAACCAGCGCGACTAACTCCCGACGACGAAAGGATCAAATGCCATGACTGCCGATCCACATGACACAGTTTCTGATTCTTCAGAAATGCCTGACGGAGAGCTCTTGCGGATGATCGGCTCGTTTTTCCGGGCGACCGGCTGGGGAGCGATAGCCGGTGGTGGCTTCTTCATGGTCTTTACCGTCCCATTCGGCCTCATAACGCTGATAGCAGATGGTGAACCCGGGGGCATCCTCGTTGCGCTGCTGCCGCTGGGCATAGCTTTCACCGGGACACTCGCCGGCATGATTGGGCTCGGTATCCCGCTCACCGCGCTACTCAGTCATCTGGAATGCGAGCGTTTGGGCATCTATTCGGCCATCGGCATTTTCGGCGGCTTGCTGCTGCCCGCATTTTTCGCCGCATGGCTCGATGGTTCGTTCAACAGTGGCAGCGTCTCGGTCGGAATTTTTCTGGGTCCGTTCGGAGCGATGGCAGGAGGCGTGTGCGGCAATGTTTGGGGCGCTTATCGCGTAACCCTCGCCGACCAAGAAACCGCCCCGTCCGCCAACCCCTTCCACGACATGATTTACTAAGCAGGAGAAGTACGATGACCGAACTGAGCTATTTCGCCTATCTCTTCATCGCCATTGCCCTCACCGGCTGGGTGGCGCGCACGTTGAGCGTGAATGGAGAGGTTTTCCTGGTCGATTGCTTCGGCCATGACGAGGTGCTTGCGCGCAGCACCAATCACCTGCTGGTGGTGGGGTTCTACCTCGTCAACATCGGCTTCATCCTGCTAACGATCAGCCTGGGCGCAGAGCCGACCACCCTCGCCGAAGCCATCCGCTTCGTCGCCACCAAGGTGGGGCTGGCGGTGATGGTGCTAGGATGCTGGCACTTCTTCAACATGCAGATGATCGCCCGTTATGGCCGCAAGGTGGGCCGCTGGGTGCGCGAAAACCATGGTGGGAAGCCCGCCTGACACGTCCAGCCTCGTAGACGACGAAGGGCGGCTCCATCGCGGGGCTGCCCTTTTCGTATATGCCCTTGCGCAGAAAAGCGCGTGAGAACACGCCAGGCATCGCCCACGCTGGCGCTGGTGGTGATCGCATGGATCGCCACGGTCGCTTTCTCGGCATAACCTATGCCACCCTGCAAGACCTGATGCACCCCGGATACGCGCGACGGCGGCAGCAATACCCAATGGTGCTTATGGCGTTGCGGGCGAGCTTGGCCCTTCAATGCTGGGCCTGCCTAGCGATGGGCTTTCGTCAGAATTTGGCGCGGCGCGGGGCCTTGTGATTGCCATGGGAACAAATGGGCTAGGCTATCTCTGGGCCTCGGCACATTGCTTTCGTGGCGGCGCGGCAATCGGTCGATGGAGCGATGGCGCGGCGGCAAGGGCGATGCCCGTTGCCGCCGCGCCATCAGACCAGATCTCAGGAAAGCGCTGCCTTCAGGTCATCCGCCAGATTTGTGCGCTCCCACGGGAACAGATCGCCATCGGCCTTGCGACCAAAATGTCCGTAGGCCGCGCTGGTCTGGTAGATCGGCTTGTTGAGGCCGAGGTAGGTGCGAATGCCGCGCGGGGTAAGTCCGCCCAGCTTCTCGATACCGCGAATGGCGTCCTCGATCGCGTCGTCGGCAACGGTGCCCGTGCCGTGCGTATCGACATAGAGCGACAGTGGCTCCGACACGCCGATGGCATAGGCGATCTGGATGGTGCAGCGCGTGGCAAGGCCAGCGGCCACCACGTTCTTGGCCAGGTGACGGGTGATATAGGCAGCCGACCGGTCCACCTTGGTGGGGTCCTTGCCGCTGAAGGCACCGCCGCCATGCGGAGCCGCGCCGCCGTAGGTATCGACGATGATCTTGCGCCCGGTCAATCCGGCATCGCCATCGGGACCGCCGATCACGAACTTGCCGGTGGGGTTGATGTGCCAGGCGGTTTTATCCGACAGGAAACCGTCGGGCAGTATCTTCTCGACCACGCCCTTCACATATTCATGCAGTTCGGCTTCCTTGTCGCCTTCGTCATACCCTTCGGCATGCTGGGTGGAGACGACCACCGCCGTGCAGGCCACGGGCCTGCCGTTTTCATAACGCAGCGTCACCTGGCTCTTGCTGTCAGGTTCGAGGAACGGCGCGGTGCCGTTCTTGCGATCGGCCGCCATCCGTTCCAGAATCTTGTGGCTGTAATCGATAGGCGCCGGCATCAGGTCAGGCGTCTCGTTGCAGGCAAAGCCGAACATGATGCCCTGGTCGCCCGCGCCTTCATCCTTGTTGGAGCCTTCGGTGCCCGCATCCACGCCTTGTGCGATATCCGCGCTTTGCGGGTGGAGGTGGTTGACGAAGGTCAGGTCGCCCCAATGGAAGCCCGACTGCTCGTAGCCGATGGCCTTTACAGTCTCGCGCACGGCCTTCTCGATCTCGGCCTTGGCCCCGATCTCCCAGTTGCCGTCCGTATCGATCATGCCCTTCCCGCGAACTTCGCCGGCCAGCACCACGTTGTTGGTGGTGGTAAGCGTTTCACATGCCACGCGCGCTTCGGGATCCTTCGACAGGAAGAGGTCGACCACGGCATCGGAAATCTGGTCGGAAACCTTGTCGGGATGACCTTCGGAAACGCTTTCGGAGGTGAACAGGTAGGATTGGCGCATGTTGGAGATTGCCTTCTCGTCTGTCTCTTATACACATCTGACGC
>OJBY01000543.1_pt1 | contig 19363 bp, 14 predicted proteins | sample 1591731 | NCBI WGS metagenome assembly OJBY01 (sample SAMN05416837, study PRJEB24817) | seawater metagenome | isolation source: Sea water | place: Canada:Atlantic | collected 2013-07
CGTGAAGGCGGCCGTACTGTTGGCGCGGGTGTGGTAGCTGAAGTAACGTTGTAAGTTTTGTAATTGCGCATAAGCGCACCAGCAGGCCCTTAAGGGCCTGCTATATTTTTTTAGGCCAGTAGCTCCAATTGGTAGAGCAGCGGATTCCAAATCCGCGTGTTGGGGGTTCGAATCCCTCCTGGCCTGCCATTTTAAGGTGACCTCATGAGCGAAGAGCAGGCAGAAAATTCAAGCCCGGCCAGTGGCTCGGTCGCTAACAACTCAAGTAACAGCGCGATAACCACCGTAAACTCAGGTAAGCCGCAGGTCATGAACGGACTGTTGTGGTTTTTTGGCGTGGTTTTACTGATTGCTGCAGCACTGGTGCCTTCGCGTCTACCAGATCTGATCGCTTCAGGCCGTGATACTTGGATACAGATATCAACCATGGCAGTGCTGGCCGTTGTCGGCATTGGCTTGATGTTGGTCACTAATCAGGGTGGTAGCTTCTTTAAGTTACTCAAAGACGTCCGCGTCGAGCTTGGACGGGTCACTTGGCCAAGTAAAGATGAGACTTGGGAGTACACCTGGAAGGTGCTGGTGCTCATGATCATCGCTGGTATGTTAGTTTGGGCACTTGATGCTTTATTGACTCCACTCATTGCAACGATAATTGGATAACACTATGCGCTGGTACATTATTCAGGCCTATTCTGGATTTGAAAAACAGGTCATGCGCTCTATCCTTGAGCGAATCAAACTCAGTGGTTTAGAGGATGCTTTTGGCGATGTCTTGGTGCCAACTGAAGAAGTTGTCGAGATGCGTGATGGCAAAAAACGCAAAAGTGAACGTAAGTTTTTCCCAGGTTACGTGCTGATTCAGATGAGCATGTCTGAAGATACTTGGCACATCATCAAAGAGTGCCCTAAAGTTTTGGGTTTTGTTGGTGGAACACCAGAAAAACCAGCTCCAATTACTGATAAAGAAGCCTCACTGATTCTGAATCGCCTTGATCAAACCGGTGACAAGCCTCGTCCTAAGACGATGTTTGAACCTGGTGAGGAAGTGTTGGTTGTAGATGGACCATTCTTGGACTTCAAAGGCTTGGTTGAAGAAGTAAATTATGAAAAATCTAAGCTTATGCTGACGGTCAATGTCTTTAATCGACCCACCCCAGTAGAGCTTGAGTTTCATCAGGTTGAAAAACTCAGTTAGTATCCGCCACTGAGCAATTGAGCGCGGAACATTAATCGGCAGTTCGTCTGCTTTTATGGGGAGCCTTACGGCGCTTGCACCCAAATGAGAGGAAAACATGGCTAAGAAAATTGACGGCTATATCAAGTTGCAGGTTCCTGCAGGAAAAGCCAATCCTTCACCACCAATTGGTCCAGCTTTGGGTCAAAAAGGGGTGAACATCATGGCGTTCTGTAAAGAATTCAACGCCAAGACGCAAAGTATGGAACCGGGTTTACCGATTCCAGTAGAGATCACTGTGTTCAGTGATAAGTCCTTCACGTTCATCATGAAGTCACCACCGGCGTCATTTTTGTTGCTTAAAGCGGCTGGCCTCAAAGGCGGCTCTGGCACACCCAATATCAAGAAAGTGGGCAAAGTGACTCGTGCACAGTTAGAAGAAATCGTTGGGACCAAAACCAATGACTTGACCGCCGCTGACATGGATGCAGCAGTGAAAACCATCGCCGGAACCGCTCGTTCCATGGGTATCGAAGTGGAGGGTTTGTAAGATGGCTACACTTACTAAGCGTCAAAAAGCAGTTGCAGAAAAAGTTCAAGCAGACAAAAGCTATTCGTTAAGCGAAGCAGTTGAGCTGCTCAACAGCTTACCGCCAGCTAAATTCAAAGAGTCGATGGACATCTCGGTCAACTTGGGTATCGATCCACGTAAATCAGACCAAGTCGTTCGCGGTGCGACCAACTTGCCAGCTGGTACTGGTAAAACCAAGCGGGTTGCAGTTTTTGCTCAAGGCGAAAAAGCGGAACAAGCCAAAGCTGAAGGCGCAGATATCGTCGGTATGGATGATCTTGCTGAAAGTATCCAAGCGGGTAACCTCGACTTTGATGTGGTGATTGCTGCACCAGACGCGATGCGTGTGGTTGGTAAGCTCGGTACGATCTTGGGTCCACGTGGTTTGATGCCTAACCCTAAAGTGGGTACGGTTACTCCGGATGTTGCTGAAGCGGTTAAAAATGCCAAAGCGGGTCAGGCGCGTTACCGTGTCGACAAAGGCGGTATCATCCACGCCACGATCGGCCAAGTTGGTTTCGCTGCTGATCAGGTTGAGCTGAACGTTAATGCCCTGATTGCAGATTTGAAAAAAGCAAAACCTGCTTCTTCAAAAGGTATCTACATCAAGAAGATCACGCTGAGCACGACCATGGGTCCTGGCCTCACGATTGATCCTTCTAGCATCAGTGCCAACAAATAAATAACAGCTTGTCTATCGGTTGAAAGATCGGTAGCATAGCGCACGTTTTGATCTGGCTGGTCCAGATCAAGTGGCGAATCTGCCTTCGGGCAGAATCGTTGAAGACCGTAGGTGGTTCGGATCTCGATCTGAACCTTAATCACGAAAACCTACGCAAACGGATCGCCCTGATCAAATAATGAGCATTTATGCTCAGCATCTTGAAAAGGTTTTCCGTATAACGGTACTGACTTGTCAGTGCTTTATTAATGCCATTTATGGCTTATGGAGAAACGTATGGCGTTAACTTACGACCAAAAGAAACTTGTTGTTTCTGAGGTGTCTGAAGTTGCTGCCACGGCGCTTTCTGCTGTTGCGGCCGAGTATCGCGGAATCACTGTCGCCAAAATGACAGCTCTGCGTAACCAGGCTCGCGAGAAGGGTGTTTTCCTGCGTGTTGTTAAAAACACGTTGGCAAAACGTGCCTTGAAAGGCAGTAGTTTTGAGTGCATGGAAGAAGGTTTGGTTGGACCATTGATCCTGGCATTTTCGCTAGAAGATTTGGGCTCTGCAGCACGAGTTTTAAAAGACTTCGCTAAAGAAAACGACAAAATCCAGATCACCATGCTTTCTGTTGGTGGTGAGTTATTTGGTCCGGCTGATGTCGACCGTGTAGCTTCCTTGCCGACTCGCGACGAAGCTCTGTCCAAGTTCCTGGGCACACTTCAGGCGCCGATCAGCAAACTGGCTGGCACACTCAATGCGATACCAGAGAAGACGGTTCGTACGATTGTTGCTATCAAAGACGCAAAAGAAGCGGCTTAATTTTTTAACTATCAAGATGTTGGAGACTTAAATGTCAATTTCAAAAGAAGAGATTTTAGAAGCGATTGCTAACATGTCTGTTATGGATGTTGTTGGTCTGATCGCCGATATGGAAGAGAAGTTCGGTGTAACTGCTGCTGCAGCTGCTCCTGTTATGATGGCTGCTGCTGGCGGCGCTGCTGCTGCTGCTGAAGAACAAGACGAATTCGACGTAATTCTGACTGGCTTCGGCGAGAAGAAAGTTGGCGTGATCAAAGCGGTTCGTGAAGCGACTGGCCTTGGCTTGAAAGAAGCGAAAGATTTGGTTGAGAGCGCTCCAGCTCCAGTCAAAGAAGGCGCATCTAAAGCTGAAGCTGAAGAGCTGAAGAAGAAGCTTGAAGAAGCTGGCGCTACTGTTGACCTGAAATAAGATCAACTGATTTATCAACCGACTTTGCTTGCAAAGTCGGTTTTTTTTATGTAAAATTCCCGGCTCACTTTTTGTTAAGTCATTTGTGAATACGAAGACGCGACGCATCAGCAAAAAGGAAACCACTATCAATCACGGCGTAGCGATATGGATGCCCACGGGAATTGCCAAATAAATCAGCTATTTATTTGGTGCTTTGTTGTGTGCGATAGGAAAGCAAGGTTGCAAGTGACTGATCGCTGTTGATTGATGGGGATACCCGGATCAGCAGAGTCAACAAATATCAGGTGAACCCGCTAATTCAGTGGATTCATCGAAACCGTTGGGGCGACGCATCATCACGTTGCCATAATTAGAGGATACTTCATGACTTACTCCTACACTGAAAAAAAACGGATACGTAAAAACTTTGCCAAGTTACCGACCGTCATGGAGGTCCCTTATCTGCTTGCGATACAAGTAGATTCATACCGTGATTTTCTGCAAAGTGATGTAAAGCCTTCAAAACGCACCGACAATGGTCTGCAGGCCGCGTTTAAATCAATCTTCCCCATCGATGCCTACTCAGGAAACGCTGAGCTGCAGTTCGTTGAGTATTATCTGAACGATCCTGAGTATGACGTGCGTGAGTGCATCAGCCGCGGGTCAACCTATGCTGCGCCGCTTCGTGTGAAGATTCGTCTGATTATTAAGGATCGCGAAGCTAAAGACAAAAACGCTAAATCAGCGATCAAAGACATTCGTGAGCAAAATGTCTACATGGGCGAGATTCCGCTCATGACTGAAAACGGTACCTTTGTGATCAATGGTACTGAGCGTGTGATCGTCTCTCAGCTGCACCGTTCACCTGGCGTGTTCTTTGATCACGACCGCGGTAAATCGCACTCAAGCGGTAAAGTACTGTATAGCGCGCGGATCATCCCTTACCGTGGTTCATGGCTTGACTTTGAATTTGACGCCAAAGATTTGGTCTATGTGCGTATCGATCGCCGCCGTAAGATGTTGGCTTCAATTGTCCTGCGCGCGCTGGGCATGAACACCAGTGAGATTTTAGAAACGTTCTTTGAGGCAATCTCAGTCTTTAAAGGTAATGACGGGTTTGAAATCACCTTGGTTGCTGAGCGCTTAAAAGGCGAGATGGCGCAGTTTGATATCTTAGATACCAAAGGCAAAGTAATTGTTGAGCAAGGCAAGCGTATCAACGCGCGTCACGTGCGCAAGCTGGAAGACGCTGGTATGCAGCGCTTGCCAGTACCTGATGAATACTTGTACGAGCGCATCATCGCCAAAGACATCGTCAAGGGCGATGAGCTGTTGTTCAAAGCCAACACGCTGATTGATCATGAAGTGTTGGTAAAACTTGCTGAACATGAAATCAGCGAGTTTGAGATTTTGTTCACCAACGACATCGATCGTGGTCCTTATATCGCTGATACGCTGCGTGCTGACAGCACCTTGTCACGTGAAGAAGCATTGATCGAGATCTATAAGGTCATGCGTCCAGGTGAGCCACCAACGGTCGATACCGCTGAGAAGCTGTTTGACAACTTGTTCTTTAGCCCTGAGCGCTATGATCTTTCTGCGGTAGGCCGCATGAAGGTCAACCGCCGCTTGGGCCGGGATTATGAAGAAACCAACAATCACCAGCTCAAGCCTGAAGATGCGATCCTGAACAAGCAGGACATCGTCGATGTGATTGCGATGCTGATCGATATCCGTAACGGTAAAGGTAGTGTGGATGATATCGATCACTTGGGTAACCGCCGTATCCGCTCGGTAGGCGAGATGGCTGAAAACCAATTCCGTGTCGGTTTGGTTCGTGTTGAACGTGCGGTGAAAGAGCGTCTAAACCAAGCAGAGACAGACAACTTATCTCCGCAAGATCTGGTTAACGCTAAGCCTGTTGCCGCTGCGGTTAAAGAGTTTTTTGGTTCTTCACAGCTCTCTCAGTTCATGGATCAGAACAACCCACTGTCAGAGATCACCCACAAACGCCGTGTTTCTGCGCTTGGCCCAGGTGGTTTGACTCGTGAGCGTGCTGGCTTTGAAGTGCGTGACGTTCACCACACTCACTACGGCCGTGTTTGCCCAATTGAGACGCCTGAAGGTCCAAACATCGGTCTGATCAACTCTCTTGCGACATATGCGCGTACTAACAGCTTTGGTTTCCTAGAAACGCCGTATCGAAAAGTTGTCGATGGCCAAGTAACTAACGAAATCGAGTATCTATCTGCGATTGAGGAAGTTAACACCATCATCGCTCAGGCAGACTCGCCGATGACTGCAGATGGCCACTTAGATGGCATGACCAGTGTGCGTAACCAAGGTGAATTTGTGCGTATGCCAGCCGACAAAGTGACGCACATGGATGTGTCACCGCGTCAGGTAGTGTCCGTTGCTGCCAGCTTGATTCCCTTCCTTGAGCACGATGATGCTAACCGGGCACTCATGGGATCAAACATGCAGCGTCAGGCAGTTCCGACGCTGATTGCACAAAAGCCTTTGGTGGGAACGGGCGTTGAACGCACGGTTGCTCGTGATTCAGGTGTGTGCGTAACCGCTAAGCGTGGCGGCGAGATCATCGATGTTGATGCCAGCCGCGTAGTAATCAAGGTTAACGAAGACGAGATGCAGGCAGGTGAAGCTGGTATCGATATTTATAACCTGATCAAGTACACCCGTTCAAACCAAAACACCTGTATCAACCAGAAGATCATCGTCAACAAGGGTGATTTGATCGCTCAAGGCGATATCTTGGCAGATGGCCCCTCGACTGACTTGGGCGAACTCGCTCTGGGCCAGAACATGCGCGTGGCCTTCATGCCATGGAATGGCTACAACTTTGAGGATTCGATTCTGATTTCAGAACGGGTTGTCAAAGAAGATCGACTGACCACCATCCACATTCAAGAACTCTCGTGTGTGGCTCGTGATACCAAGCTGGGAACTGAAGAGATCACAGCTGATATCCCCAATGTTGGTGATTCAGCGCTGTCTAAACTTGATGCTTCTGGGATCGTTTATATCGGCGCTGAAGTGAATCCTGGTGACATTTTGGTTGGTAAAGTGACGCCTAAAGGCGAGACACAACTCACACCAGAGGAAAAGCTCCTCCGTGCCATCTTTGGTGAGAAAGCGGCTGACGTTAAAGACACATCATTGCGTGTTCCTTCTGGCGCGAAAGGCACGGTGATCGATGTTCAAGTCTTTACTCGCGATGGATTGGAAAAAGACGAGCGTGCCCAAGCGATTGAAGCAGCCCAGCTCGATAGCTACCGCCGTGATTTAAAAGAAGAGATGCGTATCTTTGAGCAGGCTGCTCGTGAGCGTGCAATTACTCTACTTGAAGGCCAAGCGATCAATGGCGGCGGCGGATTGAAGCGCGGTTCAACGCCAGATGATGCAACCTTAAGTGACCTCGATACCGATAAATTGTTTGATATCCAGCCTAAAGATGACGAAGTGGCAGAGAAACTGACACAGATTCGTGAGTTCTTTGGCGAGAAGCAAAAAGAGATCGATGCGAAGTTTGCTGAGAAAAAACGCAAACTCACCGCGGGTGATGAGCTCGCACACGGCATCCAAAAAGTGGTTAAGGTGTATCTCGCGGTGAAACGTCGCATACAGCCTGGCGATAAGATGGCAGGACGTCACGGTAACAAAGGGGTTGTCTCGGTGATTATGCCGGTTGAAGACATGCCTTATGACGAAAATGGCGAGCCGGTTGATATTGTATTGAACCCACTGGGCGTTCCTTCGCGTATGAACGTCGGTCAGATCTTGGAAACCCACTTAGGTTGGGCAGCAAAAGGTTTGGGTGAGAAGATTGACAAGATGGTTAAAGCCAACCAGTCAGCCAAGCAACTACGTGAGTTCATGGACAAGATCTATAACGGCGTTGGTGGCACTCAAGAGACGCTTGATGAGCTCAGCGATACCGAGATTCATGTTATGGCGAAGAACCTGTCACAAGGCGTACCTATGGGTACGGCAGTATTTGACGGGGCAGAGGAGAGCCAAATCAAGCAACTGCTTAAGTTGGCTGATCTTCCTGAGTCTGGACAGCAGGTGCTTTTCGATGGCCGCACCGGTGAGAAATTTGATCGTCCGGTGACCGTGGGTTATATGTACATGCTCAAACTCAACCACTTGGTTGATGACAAGATGCACGCGCGTTCAACCGGTTCTTACTCGCTGGTCACTCAGCAACCACTGGGCGGTAAAGCACAGTTCGGTGGTCAGCGCTTTGGTGAGATGGAGGTGTGGGCACTTGAAGCTTATGGCGCCACTTACACCTTGCAAGAGATGCTAACGGTCAAATCGGATGACGTCGAAGGTCGTACCAAGATCTATAAGTCAATCGTCGACGGCGAGCATCAGATGCAAGCAGGTATGCCTGAGTCGTTTAACGTGTTGACCAAAGAGATCAAATCCTTGGGCATGAATATCGAGTTGAAAACCAAAAGCTGAACATTGGTCAATCCCCGATAAACAGTTGATAGGCAGGGAGATGTCCCTGCCACAGATTGGAGAAATAGCTTGAAAGACTTACTTGATATTATGCGTGGCCCGATGGAATCTGAAGCAGTCAAAGATTTTGACAGCATCCAGATTGGCTTGGCTTCTCCCGAGATGATCAAATCTTGGTCAAGCGGTGAAGTGAAAAAGCCGGAAACCATCAATTACCGGACATTTAAGCCAGAACGCGAAGGCTTGTTCTGCGCGAAAATCTTTGGACCGGTAAAAGACTTTGAGTGCTTGTGCGGTAAGTACAAGCGCATGAAGTTCAAAGGCGTGATCTGTGAGAAGTGCGGCGTAGAAGTTACGACGTCTAAAGTGCGCCGTGAGCGGATGGGTCACATTGATCTGGCTTCCCCGGTTGCCCACATCTGGTTCCTAAAGTCACTGCCCAGCCGCATCGGTTTGATGCTGGATATGACGCTTCGTGACATCGAGCGTGTGCTGTATTTTGAAAGCTATGTCGTGACTGACCCAGGCATGACCACGCTTGAGAAGTACCAACTGCTTGATGATGAGGATTACTTTAAAGCGTTAGAAGAACATGGAGACGACTTCGTAGCCAAGATGGGTGCTGAAGCGATCCAAGATCTACTTAAAGACATCGACCTGGATGATGAGGTTGATCGTCTGCGTAACGAGATTCCTGAAACTGGTTCTGAAACTAAGCTTAAAAAACTCTCTAAGCGTTTGAAATTGCTTGAATCGTTCCGCGATTCGACCAACAAGCCTGAGTGGATGGTGATGTCGATTTTGCCGGTTCTGCCGCCAGATCTTCGTCCCTTGGTTCCGCTTGAGGGTGGCCGGTTTGCAACTTCCGATCTGAACGATCTGTACCGCCGCGTGATTAACCGCAACAACCGTTTGAAGCGTCTGCTTGATCTAAGTGCACCAGACATCATCGTGCGCAACGAAAAGCGCATGTTGCAAGAATCAGTCGATGCGCTGCTGGACAATGGTCGCCGTGGCCGCGCCATCAATGGATCAAACAAGCGTCCACTTAAGTCGCTTGCGGACATGATTAAAGGTAAACAAGGTCGCTTCCGTCAAAACCTCTTGGGTAAGCGCGTTGATTACTCGGGTCGTTCGGTCATCGTAGTTGGTCCAACGCTGCGTCTACATGAGTGTGGTCTGCCTAAAAAGATGGCGCTTGAATTATTCAAGCCATTTATCTACGCCAAGCTTCAAGCGGGTGGGTTTGCAACGACTATCAAAGCGGCTAAAAAGATGGTTGAACGCGAAGAGCCAGAAGTGTGGGATATGCTCGCCGATGTGATTCGCGAACACCCCGTCATGCTTAACCGTGCACCAACCCTTCACCGTTTAGGCTTGCAAGCGTTTGAGCCGGTTCTGATTGAAGGTAAGGCGATTCAGCTTCACCCACTAGTGTGTACCGCATTTAACGCCGATTTCGATGGCGACCAGATGGCGGTCCACGTACCGCTGACGCTTGAAGCTCAGTTAGAAGCGCGTGCGCTGATGATGTCGACCAACAACATCTTGTCACCAGCGAACGGCGAGCCGATCATCGTGCCATCTCAAGACGTTGTCTTGGGTCTTTACTACATCAGCCGCGAAGCAGTCAATGCACCGGGTGAAGGCATGGTGTTTGGAAATGTCGATGAAGTGAATCGTGCACTTGCTAGCGGAGCGGTAAATCCGCACTCAAGAGTGAAGGTGCGCATTACCCAGACTCAGTTTGCTGAAGACGGCACCGAGACGACGACAACTGAGCTGATCGATACCACGCCAGGTCGCTGCTTACTCTGGGGTGTGTTACCTAAGGGCATGAGCTTTGATAACGTCAACAAAGAGATGACCAAGAAAAATATCTCTAACTTGATCAATACCTGCTACCGCCAGATGGGTCTAAAAGACACTGTTATCTTTGCTGACCAACTCATGTACTTGGGTTTTGCGCAAGCAACCTACTCAGGTGTCTCGGTTGGTATGGAAGACATGGTGATCCCACCAGCCAAAGACGGAATCTTGGCTGAAGCGGATAACGAAGTGCGCGAAATTGAAGAGCAGTTCGAGCAAGGTGTTGTGACCGCTGGTGAACGTTACAACAAGGTTGTCGACATTTGGTCGCGAACCAATGAGCGCGTGGCACGTGCCATGATGGAAAACTTAGCCACAGACAAAGTGACTGCTAAAGACGGCACTGAAGTGGATCAGAAGTCATTTAACTCGATCTACATCATGTCGGACTCTGGAGCTCGTGGTAGTGCCGCACAGATTCGCCAATTGGCCGGTATGCGCGGTTTGATGGCAAAACCTGACGGATCGATCATCGAGACGCCAATTAAAGCCAACTTCCGTGAGGGCTTGACGGTACTGCAGTACTTCATCTCAACCCACGGTGCACGTAAAGGTTTGGCGGATACTGCACTGAAAACTGCGAACTCGGGTTATCTGACTCGTCGTCTGGTTGATGTGGCGCAAGATCTGGTGATCACCGATGACGACTGCGGAACAGCAGGCGGCGTCTCTATCACTCCGTTAATTCAAGGCGGGGAAGTGATCGAGCCGCTACGTGACCGAGTACTTGGCCGCGTGTTGGCCGGTGATCTGGTCACCGCTGACGGTGAAGTACTTGGCGTATCTGGCACCTTGCTTGATGAGCATATGGTTGATGAGCTTGAGATTAAGGGCATCGACGAAGTTAAAGTTCGCTCAGTGATCACTTGTGAGCTTACCCACGGCGTTTGTGCTCAGTGTTACGGCCGGGATCTTGCCCGAGGCCACCGTGTTAACACCGGTGAGGCTGTCGGCGTCATGGCGGCTCAATCAATCGGTGAGCCGGGTACTCAGCTAACCATGCGTACCTTCCACGTTGGGGGTGCTGCAAGCCGGGCGTCTGCTGAGAACTCAATTCAAGTGCGTAACCACGGAACGATTCGCTTCCACAACATCAAGTCTGTTGAGCACGTCGAGGGACACCGAGTTGCTGTCTCACGCTCTGCTGAGATTGGGGTTGCTGATGATCTGGGCCGTGAGCGTGAGCGCTACAAGGTACCTTATGGTGCTCAAATCTCGGTTCGTAACGGTGACAAAGTTGACCAAGGTCAGGTTATCGCTAAGTGGGATCCGCACACTCACCCATTGATTACTGAAGTAGCGGGTAAAGCACGCTTCAGCGAGATCACCGATGGGCAAACAGCAACTGAAAATGTCGACGAAGCCACTGGCATGAGCTCGATCGAGATCTTGGCGACTAAAGACCGTCCCAGCAGCTCCAAAGACTCTCGTCCTGCAGTGATCTTGGACACAGAGGATGGCAAAGAAGTTGTTTACTTCCTGCCACAGCAAACCGTACTGACGGTGCGTGCAGGTGATGATATTCGCGCCGGTGACGTACTGGGCCGGATTCCACAGGAAAGTTCACGTACTCGTGATATTACCGGTGGTCTGCCGCGCGTAGCTGATTTATTTGAAGCGCGTCGTCCTAAAGATCATGCGATCATGGCTGAGATCAGCGGTACGGTATCCTTTGGTAAAGAGACCAAAGGCAAGAATCGCTTTGTGATCACTGATGAGAGCGGTGAAGTTTATGAAGAGCTGATTCCTAAATGGCGCCAGATCAACGTGTTTGAAGGCGAAACCGTGGAAAAAGGCGAAGTGATCGCTGACGGTCCGCAAAACTCTCACGATATCTTGCGCCTTAAAGGCGAGACGGCTCTGGCCAACTACATCGTGAACGAAGTTCAGGACGTTTACCGCCTGCAAGGGGTGAAGATCAACGATAAGCATATCGAAGTGATCGTACGTCAGATGCTGCGTAAGGTGGAGATTGCAGAGGGCGGCGATTCTGGTTTGTTCAAAGGCGATCAGGTTGAGTATGCTGATATCATGGCGATGAACAAAAAATTGATGGCGGAGGACAAGTTCCCTGCTCAGTTCAACCGCATCTTGCTGGGTATCACCAAGGCTTCACTCGCAACCGAGAGCTTCATCTCAGCGGCTTCTTTCCAAGAAACCACTCGAGTGTTGACCTCAGCTGCCGTGACCGGCAAGGTTGATGACCTGCGCGGTCTCAAGGAAAATGTCGTCGTTGGTCGCTTGATCCCTGCAGGTACCGGTCTTGCTTATCACCGCGAGCGTGCACGTGTTGCTGCTGAGCCTGCAGCATTGCCGCAAGCCAGTGATGATCAGCTCAAAGATTTCGAGCAGGCATTTGCTGACGAGTTAAACCAAGAAGGCTAATCGTTGTTTTAACAAATGCCTGCTTATGCAGGCATTTTTTATGGGAGAAAAAGATGGCTCGTGTTCAGCGTTATGGTTCTGATAGAACCAATCAAAAATTGTACTTTGCAAAGCAGGCGCTGAAAGTAGCTGCAGATGCACCTAACGTACAAAAAGAGCAGATGGCAAGAGAGGAGGTGGTTTTTCACTTAGTCGGTGTTTACGGCGCGCTGCTTGCTGAGCTTGGGTATGCACATGGCATGAGTCTGGCCGCTCAAAATGAAGATCAGATTGTGGCTTGGCTTGAAAATCAAAAAATGGTTAGCCCTGAACTTGAGATGATCAGACAACAAAAGGCTGTGATCGATAGGTTGCAACAAGCGCTGTCACTATCGCTACATACGCCAAAGCGGGTAGAGCAGGAGGTCGATGATACTTTGATCATGGGCGGAAGTAAGGATCCGATTGCATGGCTGCCAAAGACGGAAGAGCTAAAGGATATGCTCAGCCTGTATAAAGAGTTAGTGGCTCAGATGCGCGAGAGCATGATTCAGGTGTGAGCTGATCATCTCTCGCCAGTAATATCAATCAAGTCACTTGGAACCGATGGTTTAGCTGGGGCGGGCGCTGGAGTAGGAGCAGGCGCGGGCCTATTGGGTTTAGGGTTTGAGGCTGAACCTGAGGCTGGAGCTGCTAATGTTGACTGCTGAGTTTTAGCGGGTTCAACTGCTCGACTGAGTGGCCTGACCACGACAGGTGGTAGGGCCTGGTTTGAGTCGGGAGTTGGAAACGTGGTTGCCGATGGTTGCTGTTGAGGACGATCAGCGGGTGTGTCCTTGGGTTCATCAATTGAATTGAGAAACCGCTCAATTGAATCGTTTCTGGGTGCTGGCGCAGGAGCTGCTTTAGGTTTTGGCCGCTGTATAAAGTAAGCCTGAGGCGGTTGCTCGTAACTGGTTCTTAGCGTCACTGGCTCTTGTGAGTCGCCATCACTTGAGCGGTTTTCATCTAGGGTAGAGCTTGATGAGTCCTTGTCTGAACCCTCTTTACCAGCTTTATCGGGTGATGAGACAACCCATTGATAAGGAACGTCTTTTAAAGCTCCTCCCATAAAGTCAGTCCAGATAGGTAGTGCGGCAACACCGCCGTATTCAGCTCTGCCTAAGGAACGAGGGGCATCGAACCCTACCCAAGCAACTGTAGCCAAGGTGGGGTGAAAGCCTGCAAACCAAGCATCCTTGGATTGATTGGTTGTGCCCGTTTTCCCGCCAATATCCAGTCGCCCCAGTTTGGCAGCAGAACGCCCTGTACCGCGCTGAATTACATCTTTTAAGATCCCTGCCATATCAACCGCTGAACGTTCAGAGATGATGCGCGTGGCCTGCTTGGCAGGGATGATCGGACCGGTAAAGCTACCTTGTTTTTGTGCTTCGCTCAGCTCTTCATTGATGCAGGCTGCACAAATAACTTCGGGGTTGGCGGTATAGAGCCCTACACCATCGTGAGTTTTTATCTTATCGATTAGGTAGGGATTGACTCGATACCCGCCGTTGGCAAAAACAGCGTAGGCATTTGCCATCTGTATGGGTAGCACTTGACCCGTGCCCAGTGCCAACGTCAGGTTACTTGGCAGGCGTGACTTATCCAAACCAAACTGACTGAGGTATTGACGGGCGTCAGACAGCCCAACTGATTGCAGCAATCGAATCGAAACCGTGTTTCTGGATAGGTACAGAGCTTGCCTAAGCGGTATCTTGCCAAGGTAGCGACCGTCTGAGTTTTGAGGGTTCCACTTGCCTACTGAAATCCGCTCGTCGCTAACGATCGAATCTGGACGATAGCCTTTTTCAAGCGCTAAGGTGTAAATCAGCGGTTTGATGGTGGATCCTGGCTGACGGTAGCCTTGAGTCACCCGATTGAACTTACTTTGATTGAAGTCGTAACCTCCAACCATGGCTTCGATTGCACCGTTACTGGGGTTAATTGCAATCAAAGCAGCCTGAACTGAAGGATCGGCCGTAAAACTCCACGAGGTTTGATCTTCGTTCGGTGTGACGTAAAAAATGTCGCCAGCTTCAAACACTTTTGAGGCGTCAGAAGAAGTCAGTCTGCTGTAGTTAGGATTGACGTACTCCCTGACAGCCTTCCAAGGCACTTCGATCACTCTGCCGTCTTTAAGCTTTGCCTCAACAGAAGAAGTTTGGGTGCTCAGTACTTCAACCGGCCATTTGTCACTGAAGGTATAAAGCGCGCCCAGCCCCTCACCCGAGCGATCGGGTCCGTGCCATCCATGGCGCTGCTCATAAGCTTCGATGCCTTTTTTGAGGGATTGTTCGGCGAGTAGCTGACGGTCGTAGTTCACGCTCAGATACACTTTCCAGCCAGAGCTGTTAATGGCGCTACCCAGCTGAGACACCAATTGATAGCGAACCCACTCAGTCAAATAACCGAATCGGTTGTCTTTAAAAGACTCGCTAAGATTGATCGAAACTGCCTGCTTGATTGACGTCTGATAAGTGGCAGCATCAATATAACCCAGCTCCAACATACGAGAGAGGATCCAATTTCGTCGAACAATCGACCGCTCTGGATTGCGAACAGGATTATACTTGGAGGGAGCTTTAGGCAGGCCGGCAATCATCGCAATCTGGGAGTAGTTAAGTTTGGCCAGGGGTTTTGAGTAGTAACGCTCAGCCGCTGCCTGTACCCCGTAGGCGCCTTGGCCTAGGTAAATTTTGTTGACATATAAAGTTAAAATCTCAGCCTTAGTGAGTTTTTGCTCTATGCGGCGCGCTAAGAAAATCTCAGTCAATTTACGCTTAAAGGTTCGATCTGGAACCAAAAAGAAGTTTTTGGCCACCTGCATGGTGATGGTTGAACCGCCGGTCTGCTGAGAGTCTCCGCTCACCGTTTCGGTTATGGCTCGCCCCAAGCCCTTAATACTGATCCCGTCGTGTTCAAAAAACGAATCGTCTTCAGCGGCAAGGAGTGCCTGTATCATCGGCTTTGGGATTTGCTCAAAGCTGATCGGTATGGATATGTCGTTACCATATTCAGCAATTTTGACCCCGTCACTGGTTAAAATCTGCAGTGGCATGACAAATGTCGGAGCCTTTAAGCTATTGATATCGGGAAGTTCAGGCTCGATGTATAGATACATGCCGTAAAAACCGATTGGCAGCGCCAGTGCAGCAACACCGCCAATCGCTGCAATGGCTGCAGCAAATTTAGTGATCCAGCGGATCAGTGGTAATAAAAGATGAGGTTTTTTCAAGGCAGATGGATCCAGAGTGGTCATTTCACTAAAAGTGACTAAGCAGATTATAGCGTTAAAATCAGGCGATTATGATCAGGGGATGAAAGGTATAAGTATTGCATAATGTTACTGTGCAAGTTAGATTGGGCTGACAAGAGCGAATTAACTACATAAAGGATTCTAGGTGCTCTCATTTTCCCGAAAAAAAGATCGCTTGCTGGGTCTTGATATCAGCTCAACCGGCGTCAAGATGGTTGAGCTCAGCGTGCAGCAAGGACGATATCGAGTCGAGAAATTTGGAATTGAGCCGCTGCCGGCCAATGCTGTGATCGATAAAAACATCAATGATGCTGAGGCGATTGGAGAATCAATCTCGCGCCTCGTTAAGCGTATCAAGCCCTCATCCAAGATGGCGGCAACAGCTGTTTCAGGTTCTGCCGTCATCACCAAGGTGATTGAGATGGATAAGAGCATGACTGATATCGAGCGCGAGAGCCAGATACGGCTTGATGCAGATCAGTATATTCCTTACCCACTTTCTGAAGTTAACCTTGATTTTGAAGTTTTAGATGAAATCGAGGATGTTCCTGGCAGGGTTCGAGTTCTGCTGGCAGCTTCGCGCTCAGAAATTATTGATCAAAGGGTCGATGCCCTGGCTTTGGGGGATTTGCAAACCCAGATCGTTGACATAGAGGCTTATGCGATTGAGCGGTCTTTTGAGCATATGGCTGCGTCTCTCAACGGAGAGCCTGAACTGGTTGCATTGATTGATATTGGTCATTCTCACACCACTTTATATGTCCTGCACCATGAAAAAATTATTTACTCGCGCGAGCAGTTGTTTGGCGGTAAGCAGTTGACTGAAGAAATTCAAAGAAAATACGGCATGAGTTTTGAAGAAGCTGAGCGCAGTAAGCATGAGAACCTGCTGCCAGATGACTATCAGTTTGAGGTGTTAAAACCTTTTATGGATTCGGTTGTGCAGCAGGTTACTAGGTCGCTGCAGTTCTTTTATTCCTCAAGTAAGTTTCATAACGTTGAGCATATCGTTGTATCGGGTGGAACCGCAGCAATCTATGGACTGGCTGAGTTACTTGAGCAAAATATTGGAAACCCAGTGACGATCGCCAATCCTTTTTCTCAGATGATGGTTTCGAGCAAAGTGAGTACGGCTGAGATTGACATGAATGCACCAGGTTTGATGGTTGCTTGCGGATTGGCATTAAGGAGCTTTGACTAATGGCTCGAATAAATTTATTGCCTTGGCGTGAAAAAGAGCGTGAGCGACGCAATAAGGAATTTATCATCCAGATGGTGATTGTTACAGCCATTGCTTTAATCTGCGCAGCATTGATCTGGAGTTTTTATAACCGTCAATATGCTTCTCAGCAGGAAGCAAATGCATTGATCACACAAGCCAACACCGCTCTGGATCGAGACCTTAAAGAGATCGAGGAACTCGAGAGTCGTCAAAACGAAATCATTGCGCGGATGAAAGTGATTGAGGATTTACAGGGAACTCGTCCTATTCCCGTTCACGTATTAGATTCCTTGACGCGGTCGGTACCAGCGAATCTTTACCTGACTGAGCTTGAGCGCAAAGACAATATCCTCACGATTAAGGGTAAAGCTGATAACCCGAATACGGTCACGGATCTGGTTAGAAATATTGATAGCTCTGGATGGATGGATAGCTCTAAGGTAGTTTCAATTGTTAACTCCGGAGTCACAACTCAATCAACCAATCCCGATGAATATGTCGAGCCTAGCCCTGAAGATAGTTATATTTTCTTTGAGATGAATACCAATATCGTATTCCCTGAAGTGGCGAACCCAAGCGCGACAGCTGAAGGAGCTAGCACCAATGGCTAAATTGAATAAATCCAAAGGCCTGTCCAGTTTGGATTTTGAGAGTTTCAAAGATTCTTTTCGCTCACTCGATCCGCAAAATCCAGGTTTGTGGCCATTATCGGTTAAGTTGGTTCTGGCTGCTCTGATACTCGTGGTCATATTGGCTTTGGCTTGGGCGTTTCCAGTGAGTAGTCTTAAAGATCGTATTGCGGTCGCTGAAACTGAGCAACAAAATTTGCTGGATGTGTATGCTCAAAAAGAATCAAAAGCCAGAAATCTTCAAAAATACAAAGACCTTATCCGATTGATGGATGCTAATTTCGCAACTCTGCTTGATCAGCTACCCAAGCAAACGCGAATCCCTGAGCTGGTAGAGGACATCAATATGCGCGGCGTGGGAAGCGGAGTCGAGTTTGAGGATATCCGAATTGGCGATGAAGTGACTCGTGAGTTTTTCATAGAGCAGCCACTCACGATATCGGCAAACGGTGACTACCATGAATTTGGCAATTTCATCAGCGGGATAGCTGATTTATCCAGAATCATCACGGTGGGTGATTTCAAGATCACTAATTCTGAGGCAAGCGCGGACCAACTTCCCATTTTACTACTTGAGCTGGGAACCAAAACCTATCGTTCTAAAGAGGGTGTAAGTACGGACATCGAGTCTGCTACCCCGGCGGGAGTCTCCTAATGCGCTATTACCTGATTATAGGGGCGATGCTTAGCTTGGTTGGCTGCCAGGATCGAGTGAGTGAAGTTGAGACCAAGATGCAGGCTATTCAAAATAGCCCTGCACAGCCTGTTGAGCAACCACCAGTTTTTGAGGCAGTTGAAAGCTTCTCATATGGAGCTGAAAAAATTAGAAGCCCTTTTATGCCGCCTAGCTTGGTTCAGATGTTGGCTGAGCAAGCTAAAAGCGGCGGGCCGGTTATGCCAGATAAGAGCAGAACCCCTGAGCCTTTAGAGGACTACGAGTTAACGCAACTCACTTTGCATGGGGTAATTGTTGGTCTGGATGGATCGGTAAATGCCTTGGTTGCAGACCCTTCAGGAAACCTGAACACGGTTCGCGTAGGAAACTATATTGGTAAAAACTCTGGCCGTATCGTGGAAATTAAACCAGATGCGGTAAACCTGATTGAAATTGTACCAGACGGCGGACGCGGTTACGTTGAAAGACCACGCTCACTTCTTGCGCCAGGAGCTTAAGGATAGATTATGAAAAATAAATTTAATTCAGGGGCAACAAGCTTCATGGGGCCAAATATTTTAAGAACCTCGATATCTTGCGCAATAACTTTGTGTTCAGTCATGTCTGCTGCTCATGCCAGTTCGTTAGTGGCTGTGAAAGCCAATATGCTAAGCCCAAGCAGTACAGAGCTCCGGCTGAGCTTTTCTGAAAGTGCGGTCATGCCAAAAGCTTATCAACTATCAGATCCTGAGCGTTTAATACTTGATTTGCCAGAGGTTGATTATGCGCTGCCAGCCAGATTTACTCGGATCAATACGCCTCAAGTTTCTTCAGTCTCTGGTTTGGATGATTCCACTTTAACCAGATTGGTTATCGCGATGCCAACAGACAATGAGTACAAGAGCCGAGTAGATGGCAACGATTTGATTATTTTATTTAATCAAAAGTCCCAGGTAGTTACATCTGTTCCTGTAGTGGCCCCAGCGCCACAGCCTTATATTGCACCCATCGTAGTAACTGAACCTGTGGTGTATCAGGCACCCGTGATCAGTCAGGCAACGCCAAATGTCCCGGTCTTTAATCCTGGAAGTAGAGAGCCTGCCGTTTACGTTGACCTGCCTTCGAACAACGCCAGGTTGGTAGAGGCGAACCCACTGTTAGATGCTGTCTCTTATACACATCTGACGCTGCCGACGAAGAGGATAGTGTGGATCTCGGT
>OJBY01000549.1_pt1 | contig 19185 bp, 19 predicted proteins | sample 1591731 | NCBI WGS metagenome assembly OJBY01 (sample SAMN05416837, study PRJEB24817) | seawater metagenome | isolation source: Sea water | place: Canada:Atlantic | collected 2013-07
GCCAACGCTGTGTTGCAGAATTGCGCGCGCGCAATTCTGCAACACAGCGTTGGCGGTGGCAAATGACTACATGACCAGCGCACCGGAAGAATTCTCGTTGTTCGCGATGAGCGGTTTGCAGCGTTTCGAAATGGCGTTCGACCAGTTCTACACCACTTACGAACGGTACCAGGCGGCATCGAGCGAATGGGATGCCCTTTACGGCGACCGGTACGGCTATTCGCAGCCTGGCTGGGTGGCGCTTTATGGAACGGCGGATCAACAACGTGCGGCCGGTGTGGCCGTGCAAGGCTATGTGCCAAAGGATCCCGTCGGCGTACCCGATACCGCAACAGGAGCGCTAATCCCGGTAATTACGATCGATGATAGCGCAGCCAGAACGCCGGTGGTGCAACCCTTGCCGAACGATGCGCAGGATTGACCGGCGAGGGGTGGATTACCCCTTTGCGTACCTGTCGATCTCTCGCTAGAAAGTTGCTGGCCTGGCTGCGCTGCGTGGCGCGGGCAGGCCAACGACACTGGAACGGGGCCGTAGCTCAGTTGGGAGAGCGCGTCGTTCGCAATGACGAGGTCAGCGGTTCGATTCCGCTCGGCTCCACCAGTTCTGGCTCTCTGCTCACGTTCGGGGTTACTTACCCCAGATTGCCGAGTAACTGGCGCGATTGCGCAAAAGCGCATAAGGGCGCTTCATGCATTTCCTAGACCAGGCCAAGATCTATCTGAAATCAGGCGCGGGCGGCCCCGGCGCAGTCAGCTTTCGGCGCGAGAAGTATATCGAATATGGCGGCCCCGATGGCGGTAAGGGCGGCAAGGGTGGTGATATCATCTTACGAGCCGTGCCCGGCCTCAACACTCTGATAGACTTCCGCTACAATCAGCATTTCAAGGCCAAGCGCGGCAATCACGGCATGGGCCGCGATCGCACCGGTGCAGGCGCCGACGATCTGGTGATTGAAGTCCCTATTGGTACCCAGGTGCTGGACGAGGACAAGGAAACCGTGCTCGTCGACTTTACCGAGGAAGGCCAGCGTGTCGTCCTGTTGGAGGGGGGCATGGGCGGTCGCGGGAACGCCAGCTATAAAAGCAGCACCAATCGCGCGCCCCGCCAGCATCAGCCCGGCGAGGCCGGTCAGGAAATGTGGGTCTGGCTGCGGTTGAAGCTGCTGGCCGACGTTGGCCTCGTAGGTTTGCCCAATGCGGGGAAATCCACCTTCATCAATGCCGTTTCCAATGCGCAGGCGAAGGTGGGCGATTATGCCTTCACCACGCTCGTCCCCAAACTGGGCGTCGTACGTCACAAGGGTCGCGAATTTGTGCTGGCGGATATCCCCGGCCTGATCGAGGGCGCGGCAGATGGCGCGGGTATCGGTGACAGGTTCCTGGGCCACATCGAACGCTGCCGCGTGCTCGTCCACCTGATCGACATCAGTCATGACGACCCGCCGTCTGCGATGCGGATCGTGGAGCAGGAACTGGAGGCTTATGGCGCGGGCCTTGAGGACAAGCCGCGCCTTGTGGCCCTGAACAAGGTGGATCTGGCCGATGCCGAACTGGCGGCAGGCTTCGGCGATGAACTGATCGCGGCAGGCGCCAGCAAGGTTTTCCCGGTATCCGGTGCCACGGGCGATGGTATCAACAAACTGCTCGATGCGGTGCTATCCTACCTTCCCGACCGCACTGCGACCGAGCAGCCGGGAACGCTGCCATCGGATGATGCTGATTCTCCAGAGGAAAAACCCTGGACGCCAATCTGATCTGGCATCCGGGCCCGACAGGCCCTATCTGGCGCCCATGCCTATTGAAACACTCGAAGACTTTCGCGATCCCGAAATATGCCGCCGTCTTGTCATCAAGATCGGCAGCGCCTTGCTGGTCGATGCCGCAGGGCAGGTGCGCGTCGAATGGCTGCGTACCATTGTCAGCGAAATCGTAAGCGCGCAGGAGCGCGGCCAGGAAGTGGTGGTCGTCAGCTCCGGCGCGATTGCAATCGGTGGCAAGCAACTGAACTTCACGCACGGCGGCAGGCGTACGCTGGCAGAGGCGCAGGCGTCCGCTTCGGTCGGCCAGATATCGCTCGCCACGACATGGTCCAACCTTCTTACCGAGCGGCATCTGGTGGCCGCACAATTGCTGCTAACGCTTGACGATTTCGAGCATCGCCGCCGCTACCTGAACATCTCCGCCACGCTTCGCCGCTTGCTGAAATCGGGCGTCGTGCCGGTTGTGAACGAGAATGATACCATTGCGACAGGCGAAATTCGCTTTGGCGACAACGACAGGCTGGCCGCCCGCGTGGCGCAGGCCTGCGATGCCGACGGCGTAATTCTGCTGACCGACGTCGATGGCCTCTACGACCGTCACCCCGACCATCCCGAGGCAGAACGGCTGGACGAGGTTCGCGGCGTTACCGACGAAATTCATGCCATGGCCGATGGCGGGTCCGGATCGGGCCTGGGGTCTGGCGGCATGACGGCAAAATTGCTGGCGGCGGAAATTGCCGAACGCGCGGGGATTGCACTCGCCATAATCGACGGCCAGCACGAAATGCCGATGGCCCGCGCGCTGGCCGGGCAAACGGGCACGCTGTTCCTGCCCAAGCGCGAAGATACGGGCCGCAGGGCGTGGATCGGGGGCCGCATGCGCTTCAACGGTGCGCTTACCGTGGACGATGGCTGTGTGGAGGCCTTGCAGAACGGCAAGAGCGTGCTGGCCACGGGCATTATCAAGGTCGAAGGCGAGTTCGAGCGCGGCGATATTCTGCCGGTCTACGACGAAAGCCGACGAATGATCGCCAAGGGCGTAGTCGAATATGACTGGTCCGACGTTGTTGCGATCCAGGGCCATTCCAGCGAGGAGCACGAAGAGATCCTCGGCCATACACCGCGTTCGGCGGTGATCCACAGGGATCATCTGGTACTTCTATGACGCTGGCTGTCACAGGCGGCACCGGCTTTGTCGGCCAGGCCGTTCTTGATGCAGCTGGCGAGCAGAATGCGGCGGTAAAGGCGCTGACCCGGCGCCAGCAGGACAGCCGCCAGGGCGTCACCTGGGTGCGAGGCAACCTTGCCACGCATGATGCCCTTCGCGATCTTGCGAGAGGGGCGCGTGCCGTCATCCACATTGCCGGCGTCGTTAACGCTTCCGACACAGCAGGTTTTCATGCCGGGAACGTGGCTGGCACCGGTGCTGCGATAGATGCGGCGCGGGAAGCCGGCGTTTCGCGGTTTATCCATGTCTCATCGCTTGCAGCGCGAGAGCCCGGCTTGTCCCATTACGGCCATTCCAAGCGCCTTGGCGAAGAAGTTGTGCAGACCAGCGGCCTCGACTGGACGATTGTGCGTCCGCCCGCGGCTTACGGCCCGCGCGACACAGAGATGTTCGAACTGTTCAAGGCCGCGCGCTGGGGCATCGTTCCCATGCCTCCCCGGGGCCGGGCGTCGATCATCCACGTGAACGATCTGGCCCGCCTGTTACTGTTGCTTACCGACGCCGGTACAGACAGCTTTGCACGTATATTCGAGCCTGACGATGGCCGCGATGGGGGCTGGAAACATTCCGAATTGGCACAGGCCATAGGCGCGGCGGTGGGGAAGCGCGTGTGGTCGCCAAATGTGCCGCGCGCGCTGCTGTTTGGCGCGGCGCGGATAGACCGCGCTATACGCCGGAAGGGGGCAAAACTGACGCCGGACCGCGCCCGCTATATGTCGCATCCGGACTGGACCAGCGCCACGGATCGCGCCGTGCCTCCAGACCTGTGGGAACCAGGGATCGAGACACGACACGGTCTTGCAGAAACCGCGCAATGGTACGAACGAAACGGCTGGTTCTGACCTTGCGCGTTATTATCGCGCGCTGCCTTCTGGTATAACTTTTTTAGGGCCTGAGCGTCACCAGCTACAGGAAGGGTTCGTAGCCCGGCGGCAGTTCGCCATCATCACCCTTGGGAACATTGGGGGAATGGATGCCGCATTCGGTCTTGTCCCAGCCGCGCCAGCGTCCGGCGCGTGCATCTTCGCCCGGCAGCACCGTGCTGGTGCAGGGGGAACAGCCCACGGAAGGGTAGCCCAGCGCCTCGAGAGGATGACGCGGCAAGTCGTGCTCCTCGAAATAGGCATCGAGGTCGGCTTTCGTCCAGTCACCCAGTGGATTCACCTTCATGCGGCCATCTTCCACTTCGAACCGGGGCAGGTTCTGGCGCGTGTGAGACTGAAAGGCCTTGCGGCCCGATATCCAGCTGTCCAGCGATTGCTTGGCCCGGCGCATAGGTTCCACCTTGCGAATCTCACAGCATCCGTCGGGATCGTAGGACCAGCGCATGCCGGTCTCGTCTTTTGCTTGAAGTGCTGCGGGATCGGGCTGCACCACGCTGGCGTTGGTGAAGCCCAGGAAGTCAATCACCTGCTCGCGATAAGAGAGCGTTTCCTCGAACATCTTTAGTGTATCGACGAAAATAATCGGCACCTGCTTGTTGGCCTGCGCCACAAGATGCAGCAGTACGATGGCCTCGGTACCGAAGCTTGACACCACGCCGATGCGCCCCAGGCTTTCTTCGGCCAGCAGTTCCCTCAGCATTTGCGGTGCAGGCACGCCTTCGAAGCGCGCGTTCAACGCGTCGGCATCGGCCTGCGTGAAGGCCGGAGCGGTATCGATCCTGTCTATCCTGCGGGCAGCTTCACCCATGTCGCAGGCTCCAGATCGGCACCGCCTCGTCTGCGGCGGGCTGGTAGACATGGTCGAACCGTTCCAGTGCGGCGGCGGCGTCGGCCTCGTTGAGCGGCGCATCGGGCGCGAAGGCATCGAAACCGCAACGGCGCATGAAGCGCAGTTGGTCAACCAGCACATCGCCCACGGCGCGCAACTCGCCGGTATAGCCATGCTCGCGAAGCAAACGCGCGGCAGAATAACCGCGGCCATCGCCGAAGCTGGGGAAGTTTACCTCCACAAGGCGTAGGCGCGAAAGATGCGGCAACAGGTCTCGCGCATCGTCGCCGGGTTCCACTCGCACGGCTTCGGCGTCCGGCTGGTCGAGAAAGGAATCCACCGTTACCGCTGCAATGCCAGCCTGTTCGTCGCTGCGGAAGCGCAGCTGCACGTCGTCGTACCCCGTGCCAAGGTCCACAGTGTTGCGATCAGCCATAAAGCGCCTCCTTGAATGGATCCATGCCGAGCCGACGATAGGTATCGAGGAAGCGTTCCCCGTCCTCGCGGCGCTCCAGATAGAGGTCGGCCACGGTTTCCACCGCGTCGACAATGCCATCCTCGTTGAAGCCGGGGCCGGTAATCTTGGCCAGCGAGACGTCTTCCGCCTCGCTTCCGCCCAGCAGCAGCTGATAATTTTCCACGCCTTTGCGATCCACGCCGAGGATACCGATGTGACCTGCATGGTGGTGCCCACAGGCATTTATGCAGCCGGAGATCTTCAGCTTCAGCTCGCCCAGCAGTTCTCCTTTGCCGTTGGCGGCAAAGCGTTCGGAGATTTTCTGCGAAACCGGGATCGAACGCGCGTTGGCAAGGCTGCAATAATCAAGGCCGGGACAGGCGATGATATCGCCGATATTGTCGAGATTGGCGGTGCCAAGCCCTGAGTCGTCCAGCTTCTGCCACAGTTCGTACAAGCGACCGATTTCGACATGCGGCAGAACGATGTTCTGCGCATGGGTCACGCGGCATTCGTCGAAACTGTATTCCTTGGCCAGGTCCGCCATCATGTGCATCTGCTCAGCCGAGGCATCTCCGGGGATACCGCCGACGGGCTTCAGGCTGATGGCTGCCGAGACGTAGCCTGCCACCTTGTGCGGCGAGCAGTTGCGATCGATCCACAGGGCGAAATCGGGGTCCGAACGGTCCGCCTTCTCAGGTAGGCCAGTGCCGAATTCGGGCGGCTGAAAGAAACTGCGAATACGGTCCAGTTCGGCAGTGGGCGGTTCGATGCCCTGATTCAGCAGGTGGGCGAATTCTTCCTCCACCTGGCGTGTGTATTCCTCCGCGCCCATTTCATGCACGAGGATCTTGATACGTGCCTTGTACTTGTTGTCGCGGCGACCGTGCCGGTTGTAAACGCGCAAGGCTGCCTCGCAATAGGTCACCATCTGGTCCAGCGGAACGAACTCGCGGATCAGCGGGGCGATCATGGGCGTGCGCCCCATACCGCCACCGACGTAGAAAGCAGCGCCCGGCGCACCCTCGTCGTTCTTGACGATATTGATGCCGATATCGTGCAAGCGCATGGCCGCGCGATCTTTCTCGGACGCGATGACGCAAATCTTGAACTTGCGCGGCAGGTGAGCAAATTCCGGATGGAAGCTGGACCACTGGCGCAGCAGTTCGGCATAGGGGCGCGGGTCGACCACCTCATCCGCGGCGGCACCGGCATACTGGTCCGAACTGATGTTGCGAATGCAATTGCCGCTGGTCTGGATGGCGTGCATCTCGACCTTGGCTAGATCGGCCAGGATGTCGCCGCAATCTTCCAGCTTGATCCAGTTGTACTGGATGTTCTGCCGCGTGGTGAAATGGCCATAGCCGCGATCGTACTTGTCCGCGATATCCGCCAATGCGTGCATCTGCGTGCCGCTTAACGTGCCATAGGGAACGGCAACCCGCAGCATGTAGGCATGCAATTGCAGGTAAAGACCGTTCTGTAGCCGCAGCGGCTTGAACTGGTCCTCGGTCAACTTGCCTTCGAGGCGTCGGCGGCACTGGTCGCGAAATTCCTCTACGCGGGCATCGACCATTGCCTGGTCGTATTGATCGTATTGATACATGTCAGATTACCCAGTCCCAGCCCATCTTGTCTGCCGCAGGAACGGCGAGATCGGGGCGAATGGTGGGGCCGAGCGCGCGCACCCGGTCCTTGATATGCGCCGGACGTGGACCGTCTTCGGTCTGCTCGGCTTCGATGGCGTAGGCCGCATTCACGCGGCGCGCTGCGTCTTCGGCGGCGATGATGCTTTCGGCATCTTCGCCAGCGTCGATGGCGTCGGTGATATGGATTGACCAACCCCTGCCATCCCACCACACGACTGCGCCGGATTTCAGATCGTTTCCTGTCAGGATTTTCACGTTGCAGTTTCCCCAGCGGTTTCTTGGGCGATTTGGACAAGCGCAGCATCGCCGCGTGCGGTGACATGGCCGATCACGATCAGGGCCGGGCTTCGCACCGTTTCACGTTCGACAAGATCGGGCAGCCCCGCCAGTGGACCGCGCAGCACGCGCATGTCTTCCCGGCAGGCCTTTTCGATCACGGCGACGGGCATGTCGGGCGCGAGCCCGTCTTCCATCAGCTTTTCGGCGATTCGGCCTGAGGTTTTGACGCCCATGTAGATTACCAGCGTGCGCCCCTTGCCGGCAAGACCGGCCCAGTCCTGGTCCGACAATCCCTTGCACTGGCCCGCCACGAAGCTGACGATGCTGGCATCCTCGCGGTGGGTCAGGGCAATTCCGCTGGCCGCAGCCGCGCCATTGGCGGCGCTGATGCCGGGCACCACTTCCACCCGTACGCCTGCGGCCTGGGCCGCCTCCATCTCTTCGCCGCCGCGGCCGAACACGAACGGATCGCCACCTTTCAACCGCACGACATCGCGGCCCGCCAGCGCTTCGCGCACCAGCAGCGCGTTGATATCATCCTGCGGCAGCGTGTGTTTCGAGCGTGTCTTGGCCACCGACACAAGCGTTGCATCCTTGCGCGCCATGGCAAGGACCGCCCCGTCAACCAACCCATCATGGACGATGAGCTTCGCGTCTTCGATCAGCCGCGCTGCGCGCAGCGTAAGCAAATCGGGATCGCCCGGGCCTGCGCCCACCAGATAAATCGTGCCTTTTTTCATGAGCCTCAAAATGCGCGACGCACCGAAGGCTTGCCAGTGAGAAAGCTTTGGCGGTGCCCTAGGTCAGCTTTAGTCGAGGTGGGTTTGGGCCAGTGTCATCATGGCATATACTGGCAAAAACCAGACGATGTTGCGCGTGGCCAGAACGGCGGATAGCAGGCCAAGTCCGATCGCGAGATTCAACAGCAATGTACCCATCCATTTTACCGAGAAACCACTTTCGAAGAGGATCGGCACGTGCATGATCGCGATAGCCAGGGCTGCCAGCGCCAACGCGACCCTGATTGACCAGCCATCTGCAACGAGTGCCAAAAACGCGGCCACGGCAAGGCCTTGAAGCATGGTTTTCAGCATGACTACTGCGATTTCGGCCTGGAGAAGCGACCGTGCCAGTGCAGGCAGTTCGGCACTCAGGCTGGCGGACGAAACGAATGCTGCAAGGGCAAGTATCGCCAGACAGACTCCAATCGCAAGCGACCGCAGCAGGTTTGTCTGCGGGATAAGCGCAGCGCCCCGGCCTCCGAAGAGGGCAATGTAGGCAAGGAAGGGCAGGAATACGATCAGTTGGTTGGATGCGTCGAGAAGAGTGCTGGCATTGTCGAACAGGAGGCTGGACCGGCGAGCATATTCTAGCGCAAACGCGGCAAGACAGGCCCCGCCAAAAGCGGCAATCCGGTGCGAGCGCTTTGCTCTGCCAGAGATTGCCGACGCCGGGATCAGCCGCGGGTATAGCAGCGCGGCCAGCCACGCCAGAATGGCGACCGCGCCATAGGCGGTTATAATACTCAGATATTGCGTCATGACCCTCGTCTTTTGCAGAGGGCCTAACATGGTGTTTTACGGGAATGAAACACTCGTCGGACGGGATCAGCTTTTGGTGGAATTGTTTTCCAACCGCTGACCGATAGCTGCGACAAGCTGCTCAAAAGGTTCGTTTCGGCGCAAGTTAATGTCGTTCTGCGGGAAAGGAATTTCGATATCGTTCTCTTTGAACAACTGCCAGATGCGCTTGTAGACATCCGAGCGAATGTTGGCGAGGCCGCCTTCGGGGTCGCTGATCCAGAAGCGCAATTCGAAATCGACCGAACTGTTGCCGAAAGCCATGATATTCACGCGCGCCTTGGGAGCGTTGAGGATGCGCGGGGTCTCTTCCACTGCCTTGTAGAGCAGCTTTTCTACAAGTTCGAGATCGCTGTCGTAGGATACGCCCACGGGTGCTTTCACCCGCACGTCGCGCGAACTGTAGGACCAGTTGACCACCTGGTTGATCATCAGGTTCTCGTTAGGAATGAGATATTCGGTCTGGTCCCGCGTTACTACCGAGATAGCACGGATGCCGATCTTGCGGATTTGGCCGAAACCCTCGTTACCGGCTGAATCTGCGACGGAAATCACGTCACCCGGTTTGATCGACTTATCCATCAGCAGGATAATCCCCGCGATCAGGTTACCGAAGGTCTTCTGCAGGCCGAAACCGATGGCGAGACCGAAGGCTCCGGAGAACACCGCCAGCGCCGTCAGGTCGATACCCAGCAGGTCTATCCCGATCAGGAAGGCCATCGCCCAGATCACGATGGTGGAGATTTTCTCGGTCAGCAGCCGCTGCGAACTGTCAAGCTTGGTGATGCGACGAAGTGCAAATCGGCTAAGCCGCGTTATCGCCCAGGCAATAAAGATGACCAACGCGATGACGAACATCAGAACGACGGCATCCCAGAGCGAGAAACTGATCGAACCGATTCTCACGGCTGCGGAATCGAGGGTGTCCACGATACCACCTACGGTTTCGCTGCGCTCGGTTACTGCATCGCGCAGATCGTCCGACGTGGTTATCGCCGTGACCGCTTCTGGTTCGATTGTGGGCTGTGGATCGGGAATAGCCAGCAAAGGCTCGCCCGTTTCAGGGTCGAGGATCGGTTCGCCGGTTACAGGGTCCATGATGGGCACAGCTTCCTGCGGGGCGGGAACGCCCATCAGTTGCTCTCCCGTTTCAGGATCGATCAATGGTTCGCCCGTGTTTGGGTCGCGCAGCGGCACCGCGTCGGGGTTTATCTCCTCGGTGGAGGTCGGATCTGCCACAGTAGCGGAAACGGGCAGTGTCGCAGTCGTGCTCATCAGCTTCCCATTGCGTCCAGACCCCCGGCGAGATCGCCGATCAGGTCGCCTGCATCTTCTAGCCCTATCGATAGGCGCACGCCAAGTCCGCTGCCCTCGTCAATACCCGGCGGCCATGGTCGCAGCGTATGAACGGGGGCCGGGTCGAACGGGATGGCGAGACTTTCGAAGCCGCCCCAGCTAAAGCCGATGCCGAACAGTTCGAGAGCATCGATCAGGCGTGTGCGGGCAGCGACATCCGCGCCCTTCGCCAACACGAAGCTAAAGAGGCCGCAGCCGCCGGAGAAGTCTCGCTGCCAGAGATCGTGTCCCGGCACGCCGGGCAGCATGGGGCATAGGACTGCGGAAATAGCCGATTGGGCGGAGAGCCACTCGGCTACCTCGATCGCCGTGCCGGTCGATTGGTGCAACCGCACCTGCATGGTGCGCAGCCCGCGCAAGGCGAGAGCAGCATCGTCGGGCGAGACGACCTGACCCATGAATTGCGCCTGCCGCCGGATGCGGTTGATAACGGGCTTTGCGGCAGTGGCGCTTCCCATCATCACGTCGGAATGCCCACCCACATGCTTGGTGAGGCTCATCACCGAAACGTCGCAGCCGTGTTTTAGTGCGGGAAAGCCGAGCGGGGTGGCCCATGTGTTATCGAGAATGGACAAGATCCCGTGCTGGCGGGCCATCGCCGCGAGCTTGGGAATGTCGCACACTTCCAGCGTCAGACTGCCGGGACTTTCCAGCATGACCGCCTTGGTCTTGTCGTTGATCAAGTCTTCCAGACTATCCGGCTGGAGCGGATCGAACGGGCGCGCGGTGATGCCGAACTGCTTGAGCATCGATAGCGCGATATTGCGCGTCGGCTCATAGACATTATCCGTCACCAGCAGTTCATCGCCCGGACGCAGCAGCGCCATCAGCGTGCAGGCGATAGCGGCAACCCCGCTGGGGAACAGTTCGGTTCCCTCGGCCCCCGGTTCGAGTTCGGTCAAGGCATCGGCCAGCGCCCATTGCGTAGGTCCGCCGCGGCGACCGTAGTAGAAATGACCATCCTCGTTCGGGCGGCCTCCCGCCAGGTCTTCGCAATCTTCATAAAGATGCGTGCTGGCGCGCCAGACTGGCGGGCTTACGACCCGGCCCTTGCTGCCGGGTACGCTGGTCCATTCGCGCTTGCGACCCACCTCGACCAGACGGGTGGCAGGCTTATGATCGTTGCTGCTCATTCGCGGCTTTCCCCCGTGCCGGAACCGGCGCCGGCCCCGGTCTCCTTCGGCGTGTCCGGATCGGTTCCCCAATCGCTCCAGCTGCCATCGTACAAGGCGGTGTCGTTCTTGCCGAGGATATCCAGCGCAAACAGCAGTACCGAGGCCGTAACCCCGCTGCCGCAACTGGCAATGATCGGTTGGTCAAGATCGACGCCCGCCTTGGCAAATTCGGCGCGCAGCCCGGCCTCGTCCTTGAACGTGCCATCTGCTTCCAGAACTTGGTCGAAAGGCACATTGTACGAACCTGGTATATGGCCGTCTGCCACTTCGGGCCGAAAATCGGGCTCCTTGCCGGTGAAGCGCGGATTGTCACGGGCATCGACGAGCTGTTCGGTCTGTGTCTGTAGATTGGCGCGCACATCGCCCTTGTCGCGCAGCTGCCCTCTGCCGCCGGTGGAAGTAAAGGTGGACGATCCGAACTGCGCGCGGCCATCTTCTACAGGCCGCCCTTCGGCCATCCACTTCTGCATTCCGCCATCGAGGATCGCAACATTCTCTACACCGTACAACAGACAGATAAACCAGGCGCGGGCCGAGGTGCGCATATCGCTGTTGTCGTAGAGAACGAGGCGGTCTGTCTCTCGCAGGCCTAGCCGTCCCATATGGGCGTTGAACTGAGTGCGGGTGGGCAGGGCGGACATGAGGTCGCCGTCTGGATCGACAAGGTTCTTCAAATCGAGAAAGCGCGCGCCAGGGATATGTGCGCTTTCGTATTCCGCAAAGGCATCGCGCCCCGTCATGGGGAGATGGGCCGAGGCATCCAGTATCACCAGACCCTCCGCGCCCAGCTCCCCTGCAAGCGATCGGGTGGTGTCGAGCGAAGTCACGGAATTCATGCAGCTAGCCTAACCTGCGGCGCAGCTTACGTAAATGGTGAGCACGCTTGCACTCGGGCCCAAGTCACGCCATTTGGCCCGCCATGAGCGACACAGACAATTCGGCAAAGCCGCTTCATCTCGGCAAGACCAGCGCGCTGCCCGCGACGCCGGAAAAAGCCGTGCTCGATTACGTCCCCAACCCTAGGCGGGGGACACTCTACCTGGTGCGCTTTGCCGCGCCGGAATTCACCTCGCTGTGCCCTGTGACCGGCCAGCCGGACTTTGCGCACCTTGTGATCGACTATGCTCCCGGCGAAACGATCGTGGAGAGCAAGAGCCTGAAGCTGTTTCTTGGCGCTTTCCGTAACCACGATGGTTTTCACGAAGATGTAACCGTTGGCATTGGGCAGCGTCTGTTTGAGGAAATGGAGCCGCGCTGGCTGCGCATCGGCGGCTACTGGTATCCGCGCGGCGGAATACCGATCGACGTTTTCTGGCAAAGCGGCGCACCGCCCGAAGAATTGTGGCTGCCCGATCAGGGCGTTGCATCCTATCGCGGGCGCGGGTGAACAAGACAGATTAACGAACGTCTGACTTTCGCGCGTCATGAGCCGCGCGACTACTGACCATGAATTTTGGGGGTTTTCAATGCGTATTGTGATGATTGGTACAGGCTATGTGGGTCTTGTTTCGGGCGCCTGCTTTGCCGATTTTGGCCATGATGTGATCTGCGTCGACAAGGATCAGTCGAAGATAGACGCCTTGCTGAATGGCGAGATCCCCATTTTCGAACCCGGTCTGGACGAACTGGTGGCCAAGAACGTGGAAGCGGGGCGACTTTCGTTCACGCTGGACCTGCAGCAAGCGCTACCGGGCACCGACGCTGTGTTCATCGCGGTGGGAACCCCAAGCCGCCGCGGCGATGGCCATGCGGACCTTTCCTACGTCTATGCAGCGGCGCGCGAGATGGCGCCGATCCTTCCCAGAGGCGTGGTAGTGATCGATAAATCCACCGTGCCTGTGGGGACCGGTGACGAGGTGGAGCGCATCATTCGCGAGGAAGCACCGGAGCTGGAATTCTCGGTTGCTTCCAATCCTGAATTTTTGCGCGAAGGCGCAGCGATCGACGATTTCAAACGGCCCGATCGCGTGGTGATCGGTGTGAATGACGAGCACGCGGAAAATGTGCTGCAGGAAATCTATCGCCCGCTCACCCGCAACGAGTCGCCACTGGTGGTAATGAGCCGACGGGCCGCCGAACTGACGAAGTATGCGGGCAATGCCTTCCTCGCTACGAAGATCGGCTTCATCAACGAAATCGCCGATCTATGCGAAAAGGTGGGCGCGGATGTGCGCGACGTGGCGAAGGGCATCGGGCTGGACAGCCGCATTGGCAATCGCTTCCTGATGCCGGGGCCGGGGTATGGCGGCAGTTGCTTCCCGAAGGATACGCTCGCACTGCTGAAAACCGGACAGGACTACGAAAGCCCGCTCCGCATCGTGGAAAGCGTGGTTGCCAGTAACGACAACCGCAAGCGTGGCATGGGCCGCAAGGTGATCAATGCGCTGGGCGGCGGTGATCTGCACGGCAGAACTGTTGCGGTGCTGGGATTGACGTTCAAGGCCAATACCGATGACATGCGCGACAGCCCGGCCATCAGCGTGGTGCAAGCATTGCAGGACGCAGGGATCGCGGTGAAGGCATTTGATCCCGAAGGCATGGGCCAGGCGAAAAAGGTGCTGGACAAGGTTACCTATTGTGACGGACCGTACGAAGCGATGGAAGGCGCGGATGCTGCCGTCATCGTGACCGAATGGGACACTTTCCGGGCACTCGATCTCGAACGGGTAAAGGGTCTGCTCAGCAAGCCCTTGCTGGTGGACCTGCGCAACCTTTACAGCCGCAGCGATGTGGAGCGCCACGGTTTCACCTACATCGCCGTGGGGCGGTAATTCCCGCACAACACTACCAGCCGGGTGGTGCGTTTCTGCCAGTCTGCCCTGGACACCAAGGAAAAAGAGGAGACGCGAGCACGCGCCTCCTCCAGCGAATCCCATGATGAGTTCTTGCTCGGCATTAATGCGTCGTCAGGAGTCCTGCGATTGCGGCTTTGCCATGCGTTCGTGCATTTTCGACACCACTCCGGCCGGCAGAATATCCGCAAAGAAATATTGGACCTTGTTCATCAGACCGCTGACTTCCTTTGTTTCCCCTTTCAGCAAGGCTTCGTAACCATCCTTTGCAACCTTGGCCGGATCGGCCTTCTGGTCGGTTTTGCCGACCATCGTGTCGTCTTCCATGTCAGCATTTTTAAAAAATTCGGTGTCCGTCACGCCCGGCAAGAGGCAGCTTACGACGACATCGGTTTCCTTCAACTCGGTTGCCAGACCCACACAAAAATCGTCGATGAACGCCTTCGTCGAATTATAGATGAGATTGTAAGGTCCGGGCATGTCGCCCACGATCGAACCGGTTACAAGGATGCGTCCCATGTTGCGCTCTCGCATGGTGCGACCCACGCGGTAGATGAGGGACACCGTACCCGTGATATTGGTATGGATCGTGTGAGCGATCTGGTTCCATTCCTGATCGAGAAACGCACCGCCTTCGGCCGTACCGGCATTGGCGATGAGATTGTCGACCGGTCGGGTTCCGATCTTGGTCACAAGCTCGTCGACCCCCTCCCGCGTTGCCAGGTCGCATTTGAGGGTTTCGACTGAAGCCGCGCCGCACTGGCGAATTTCAGTCTCGGCTTCCGACAGGTCCCGGTCTGCGACCAGCAGCAGGTCGCAGCCATCCTTCGCGGCCAATTTGGCGAGTTCGAGACCGATTCCGCTGCTGGCACCCGTTACGACTGTGAAACCGCTCAGCTTGTCCACTTTGTTCTTGCTCATCGAGCAATCTCCATATCTGGCTTGAGGACGACCTTGGTCCATTCGTTCTGTTCTTCGCGGAAGCATTTGTAGCCGCGCGGTGCATCCTCCAGCGGGAGGCGATGCGAAATCATGAAGGTCGTATCGAGCGTGCCTTCCTCGATTTTTTCGAGCAGGTCCTTGGTATAGCGTTGGACGTGGGTTTGCCCGCTACGCACCTGCAATCCCTTTTCCATCAGCGCGCCGAGGGGGAATTTGTCGGTCATACCCCCATAGACACCGGGTATCGACACGCGGCCGCCGGGTCGCACGGCGAGGATCGCCTGTTTCAGCGCCTTCGCCCTGTCTGCGCCAATGCCGACCTTCTGCTTGGCGATATCGAGCATATTGTCGATGGCGAAGCCGTGCGCTTCCATGCCCACGGCATCGATCACGGCGTCCACGCCGATCCCGCCCGACATTTCCATCAGTGCTTCGCGCACGTTGGTCTTGCGAAAGTCGATGGTTTCGGCGCCCATCTGCTCGGCCAGTTTCAAACGGTTGGGATAGTGATCGATGGCAATCACCTTGCTCGCGCCCATTACGATTGCAGACTGGATGGCGAACAGACCCACCGGCCCGCATCCCCAGACCGCTACCGTATCATCAGGCTGTATCTCGGCATTTTCCGCCCCCATCCAGCCTGTGGGCAGGATATCCGAAAGAAACAGCACCTTGTCGTCCTCCAGGTGATCGGGGATGACTATGGGCCCGACATCCGAATAAGGCACGCGCACATATTCGGCCTGTCCGCCCGAATAGCCGCCCGTCAGGTGCGAATAGCCGAACAGCGCCCCCATCGGATGGCCGTAGAGCGTGGCGGACATGTCCTGCTTCTCGGCCGGGTTGGCATTTTCGCAGGCCGAGTATTGCTTGATATTACAGTGGAAACAGCCGCCGCAGCTGATCGTGAACGGGACGACTACACGTTGCCCCTTTTTCAGCGCGCTGTCCTTGCCGATTTCCACGACCTCGCCCATGAATTCATGCCCCAGGACGTCGCCCGGCAAGACGCCGGGGATGACGCCGTCGTAAAGGTGGAGGTCGCTGCCACAAATGGCGGTGGAGGTAATCTTGATGATGGCATCACGGGAGTTGATGATCTCCGGATCGTCCACAGTATCGATGCGGACGTCATGCGTGCCGTGCCAGGTTAGCGCTTTCATTATCTGTTCTCCTGCTGCTTGGCTTCGCGGGTCTGATCCTTGCGATGGGCCGAGGTGGATATTTCGCCTGTCTCCATTAGCGCCTTGAAACGCTTGAGATCGTGTCGCGCCTGAACCTCCGGTTCGCGAAGAAACAGCTTTGCCAGCGCACGTCCCGCGGTGCCGCCAGGGGGGTCGTAGGACATAATGAGCGAAACCCGCGTACCGCGTTCCCCAGGCGCATCTGCGAACTCTACCCGGCCACTCGTGGCGATCTCGGAATCGTCGGTGGACGCCCAGGCGATCCGCTCGTTTTCACGATCATCGGTCACCTTCGTCACAACATCGACAGTGGTGCCACCGGGGGCCTTGATGACCCATGTCGATGTTTCATCGTGCGAACGGATCGTCTCCAGGTTTTCCATAAAATCCGGCAAATTCTTGAAGTCCCGCCAGTATGCGTAAAGTTCCGCGCGCGGTTTGCGGATCGTGACGGTGCGTCCGATCGCGGCGTGATCGCCGGGCGGCGACTTGCGGGTGTAGGCGGGAGCATCGTCGGAGCCCCCCTTACGGCGATTGAGCAAGAAGGCGCCAAAGGCGGCGCCACCAAGGGCCAGGCCTATCCCGGCAAGGGAAGCGGACGTTCGCAAACCGTTGTCATCTCGCATAATTTTTCCTTTCGAATTGCCGTTCGATTGTGGAGGCCGGCCATTCAAGGCAGCGCCTCGAACTGTCGGGCGACGCGGCCTTCGATCGAGGTTTTGCCGTGGCAATGTTGCCGACCACAGACGGACTACTCTCGGGACCAACGGCACTCTTGGGAAACAGTTGCAGCAAAAGTGAGAAAATCATCCCAGGGATAACTTAAGTGAAGTTCGACGGATCGACCGCTTAACATATTGTAATTCTGGAACAGCCAGCGGTCTGCACTTCCACGCCAGACGATCGCGGAGGGTCGGTATCAGTCCAATGGTCGCTGGAACCTACGCGGCGGACCATCTGCCCCAGGACGATTTTCGCGAGGGCAAGGTCTGGGAATGCGGGAGACAGCCTGTCTCTAGGCGAGCCTTAACGGTAATAGCAGGATCGGGCGCTGAACTCGCTCGCCTGGTGTGGGACTCAATAAGTCGTTGGACTCCTAGAACACGGTTTCAATGAGTTAGCAGTAGTCAGTTTCCAACTTGCTTGGATCGAAATTCAAAACTGGCTGGATTGCCCAGCTCACATCTCAAAACACGTTGGACTGTCTCTTCGTCGAGAGCGGTGAAGGGTAGGACGCAGGTTTTTCGCGCGCCTGCCTGCCGACTTCGCACGGCTCAAAACGATGCGTGATATAAAGATATCACTTTTCTGTTGACTTCTGCTCGAATGAGAGTGATATAAGGATATCACAAAGGAGCGAAGCATGGAAATTCCCACTCTCACGGACACCGAAACGAATTTGAGAAATTGCCTGCTGCTCAAGTCAGATGACCTCTTTTTCACTCTTGCAGAACCGTTCGGAGAGGTTGTGAGAGACAGCTTCCTCGGCCTGAAGGTCACTGGGTTGGCCGATGAGGAGCTTTCGGATGAAGAGATAGCCTCGATAGATCTTCGTCGTTTCGCCATTGCCGAGCGAGTTCGACTTTTACACGCCATGCTCGAAGGCCGTTTCCTCTCCCTTACGATTGCTAACCGACCCGACGTTGAGTTTGCGCGAAACGATGCGCTGCACTTTCTCGAGCATTTCTTGTCCACGCTGCCTGACGTAGCCCTAGGCGGCGTTGACATGACGAGCGCCGCCTATGGCGAGGTACGGAAGATCTACAATTTGGCCTTTGCTTGGTTAAACTTGATCGAGGCGGTCGAGGCGTCGTTCTTCGGAGAAACAGAATCCACTCTCGCAGTAACCGACCTGGCACTTCTTTCAGGATTGGAGGTCCGCACACTACGCAACCGTTGCGGCCCGGATAAGATCATTCGAACTAGCGCAACTCGCACATCTCAAGATCGAGGAAGTGCGTCGCCAGCCTTTGTGAGCTTACATACTCTCGACGCGGTGGACTGGCTGAAATCGCGCAAAGATTTTGAGATCTCGCCAATCGAGCCGCACTGGATCTTGCTGCAGATATCCGGTGGTCGACCGGAAAATATCACCCGGGGCCTCTTGATCGCTAGCATAATCAATCTCGGCCCTCTCGATGAGTTGGTATCCATACTCGGATTCACCTCGGAGGAAGCCCGAAACCGCTTCGATATCGGCGAAGCGCTACCAGCCGAAATTATCGAAGCGCTTCTCAAGCGTCTCGGAGCCAAGAAGTAACTAATCAATTTCAGGAGAATAGCGATGAATTACACGAACGGGCTGGCACGTCAGACAGCGGAACTCCACTCTTTCCTCATCAACCATCCCAGCATCGAGACCCACCCCAAAGGGCATTCGAGATACGTGCTGCGATACCGGACCAACTGCGGTCATGAAATTGCGGTCGAAAAGCGCAAGGGTCCGCCGCTCCTATACTTCACACGCTTGCTCGCCGAAGGAAGGATCAGCGATCTAAACCCTGATTGGGTCCCCGCAGGTAAAAAGGGCCGAAACAGCAACCTCAATACCCTTGAGACATTTCGCGACAAACCTCTCGCTCGCCTTCGCGTTTCTACGCTCGACACCGCACGCAAGGCTCTCGAAGCCTGCGTGAGCTAACAGCGCTCGGCGAGTTGCCCCTCATTGTCATAGGGGGGGCACGCGCAGCCGGGGGTCGCGCAAAACACCGGCAGATTGGGTCGAAGACTTCACCTTTCCTTCGATGACCGATCCCTCAACATCGGGCCAGATGTGACAGCTCGGAGAGACGGCACCTCGCAATCTCGATGGTCTCATGATGCGCTTCCCGAAGAGAAATTGCGCCTGCGATCGCACGAATGCCGGAGAAAGAGGTCTTTCATTCGCTAGCGCGCAAAAGATGAAAATAGAGATTACCTATTGATTTATATGTGTAATCTGTTGAGAGGTTTCGCGCCGTTGCATTTGGGAGTCTTTTGCTTGGATCGTAGAACTCTTGGAATCTTGATTGTCAGCCTATCCCTGTCTCTTATACACATCTGACGCTGCCGACGAAGAGGATAGTGTAGA
>OJBY01000553.1_pt1 | contig 19075 bp, 9 predicted proteins | sample 1591731 | NCBI WGS metagenome assembly OJBY01 (sample SAMN05416837, study PRJEB24817) | seawater metagenome | isolation source: Sea water | place: Canada:Atlantic | collected 2013-07
CATGCCTAGTCTCGTGGGCTCGGAGATGTGTATAAGAGACAGCCTTACAACAACAAAATCTCAATGATCATCAGCAAGGGCTACTCAATCATCTTGAAGGGTCACTTCAATCCGCAGAAGACGTACTGTCTCATTTGGTTGAAATATCCAAATTAGACTCAGGCACGATGGAAGCAAAACCTCGGCCTGTAAGCTTGAAAGCGATGTTAAAACCTTTACGCGATGAATTTAGCGCACTCGCTCAAGATCGAAACCTAACATTGAAGGTACGCTCAACAGACGCATGGGTGATCAGCGATAGTCATTGGTTAAGACGTATTATCCAAAACTTTCTCGCTAACGCCATTCGTTATACCGAATCAGGCGGAATTTTATTGGGCTGTCGCAAGCGCGGAGATCATATTCAAATAGAAGTATGGGACACCGGAATAGGCATTCCTGATGACAAAATCAATGATGTCTTTAGAGAGTTCAAACGCTTAAACCAGGGCAAACAAGACAGCAAAGGCCTCGGCCTTGGTTTAGCCATTGTTGATCGTATGGCCAAGCAAATGGGACACCCTGTTGAGGTCATGTCTCGACTAGGGCACGGCACGTGCTTTCGCATTACCCTACCGCTTACAGCGCCGCAAGAAGAGATGCCGAAAGCAGCGGTATCATCATCGATGCAAGGGGCTAGCTTTAATGCGATAAAGGTTTTCTGTATAGATAATGACGCTGAAGTGTTGGAAGGAATGAAGGCACTTCTAAGCAGTTGGGAGTGTGATATTTTTGCCGTTGCGAATGAAGACGCAGCGGATAAGGTAGAAACTAAACCGCAAATTATGCTGGCAGACTTTCAATTGGACGGCGATATTACCGGGCTTGATGTTATGCGTAGAGTTCGCCAGAAGTTTAATGACGATACAATTCCAGGGATTCTGATTACTGCAGACCCTAGGGAACAAGTCGCGCACAAAGCAAAGCAAGATGGTTTTCACTTTTTAAGTAAACCACTTCGCCCTGCGTCACTTCGTGCATTAATGAGACGTCTAATAGAGCAGTAGGAAGAATCAATAAGGCGTCCAATGCTCAATGCTCAGAACAAGGAGGCTCCTCCTTATTCTGAGCCGCTCATAGATTAGACTTCGCTTGGCTCACTGGCTAAATCGTCGCGTTGCATATCCAAGCTCTGTACAGCAATCACAGCCTGAGTGCGTGTGCGCACCCCGAGCTTACGAAATATCGCGGTAACGTGTGCCTTAATCGTTGCCTCACTGACCTCGAGGTCATAGGCGATCTGTTTATTCAACATGCCTTCCGCCATCATGGTTAATACACGAAACTGCTGCGGCGTTAAACTTGCCAGCTTGCCCGCCATATCCATCGCCACTACATCTGGAGAATGCTGATGCTGACGTGCTTTCAAAGGCAAATACACCTGCCCTTGTAAAACATGAGCTATCGCTTCAGAAATTTGCTCCAATGAAGAAGACTTCACAATATAACCAGAAGCTTCATGATCAATGGCTTGGCACATGATGGCAGGCTCTTCACACGCCGAGACCACCACAACCGGCACTTCTGGATAGTGAGAGCGAAGGAATACCAATCCAGAAAACCCATGCGCTCCGGGCATATTCAAATCAAGCAACACTAAATCAGCATCGCTGTGCACTTCAACCACAGACTGTAATTCAGGTAGCGATTCAGCTTGTTGAATTTCTGCATTCGGGGCGATTTGTTTTACGGCCTGCTGTAGGGCGGTACGAAATAAAGGGTGATCATCTGCAATTATTATTTTTCGGGCCAGTTGCATTGTGCTCTCCTGCGATATCATTCTTGTTATTATGGGCCAGAAAGCAAAAAACTGCCGGACTATATTCTAATATCAATGCTGTCGTCAGAATCATCCGGCAATCTTTTTAGGTCGACTTAGCGATTTAATCGCTCATCGACTAAGGTATCAACCACTGAAGGATCAGCAAGGGTAGAAATATCACCCAAGGCGTCATGTTCATTGGCGGCAATCTTACGCAATATACGACGCATAATCTTACCCGAACGGGTTTTTGGCAATCCGGGGGTAATCTGAATTAAATCAGGTGTCGCCACCGGACCAATTTCAGTACGTACCCATTTACGTAATTCTTGGACTAGTTCATCTGTCGCTACTTCACCCGCGTTCAAGGTGACGTAAACATAAATACCCTGCCCTTTAATATCGTGTGGATAACCCACAACAGCAGCTTCAGCCACCTTGCTGTGAGCTACCATCGCGCTTTCAATTTCTGCCGTGCCCATACGATGGCCAGACACATTCAGAACATCGTCAACACGACCGGTAATCCAGTAATAACCATCTTCATCACGGCGCGCACCATCACCGGTAAAGTACATACCGCGGAACGTAGAGAAATACGTTTGAATAAAGCGTTCATGATCACCGTACACGGAGCGTGACTGCCCCGGCCAGCTATCCACCATGACCAAATTACCTTCCGCTGCGCCTTCTTGAATCCGGCCTTCGTTATCAACTAACGCAGGCTGAACGCCAAAGAAAGGGCGACTCGCCGAACCCGGTTTTAAGTCAGTTGCACCTGGCAACGGCGTAATCATGATGCCACCGGTTTCTGTCTGCCACCAAGTATCGACCACTGGGCAACGTTCATCCCCGATGGTGCGGTAATACCACTCCCATGCCTCAGGATTAATTGGCTCCCCCACTGACCCCAACAAACGCAACGTTGAGCGATCAGTATCAGCTACCGCCGCTGTGCCCTCCGCCATTAATGAGCGAATTGCGGTCGGTGCTGTGTAGAGAATATTTACTTTGTGCTTATCAACAATCTGCGACACTCGATTGATGCCCGGGTAATTGGGTACCCCTTCCATCATGACCGTCGTCGCACCATTGGCTAATGGCCCGTATAAAATGTAGGTATGCCCCGTAATCCAACCGACGTCGGCAGTACACCAGTAAATATCACCGTCGTGATAATCGAACACATACTGATGCGTAATGGATGCCCATACCATGTAGCCACCGGTGGTATGCAGCACACCTTTAGGCTTACCGGTGGAACCTGAGGTATATAAAATAAATAATGGATCTTCAGCCGCCATCTCTACCGCTGGGCAATGAGGCGATGCCAGCTTGATAAGATCGTCGTACCAAACATCACGGGCTGAATGCCACGCAATATCAGCGCCGGTGCGTTTTACCACAATGACTTTTTCTAATGTGCTGATACTTGGATGAGTAAGAGCCTCATCAACATTGGCCTTCAGAGGTACCGTACGCCCTGCACGCAGACCTTCATCTGCGGTGATCACGATTTTAGCGTTACTGTCCTCGATACGCCCAGCCAATGCCTCAGGTGAGAAACCACCAAAAACGACAGAATGGACAGCACCTATACGCGCACAAGCCAGCATAGCCACCGCTGCTTCAGGAATCATCGGCATGTAAATACAAACAATATCGCCCTTATCGACCCCTTGGCCACGCAATGCATTGGCAAAACGAGAGACTTCTTCATGAAGTTCGCGGTAGGTAATTGTGCGATCTTCACTTGGGTCGTCACCTTCCCAGATAATGGCCGCCTGATCACCGCGAGTTTCAAGGTGGCGATCTAAACAGTTCGCTGCCGCGTTTAATGTGCCATCTTCAAACCAGCGGATATCAACGTTGTGGTCATCAAATGACACATTGCGAACCTTATCAAATGGCTTAATCCACTCGATACGCTCATTCGCCTGTTCACGCCAAAACCCTTCAGGATTAACGACTGACTGCTGATACATCTCTAGATATTTTTCGTTATTGATCCATGCGGAGTCAGCGAATTCCGGTTTAACGTTATATACCTTCTGATCACTCATTGTTCTGTCTCCTGTAACTGTTTCTACCATTCTCTATATACAAAAGAGTCGGCTCATAGCCCCAGTGTCAACAACTAGCGACTAGGACTGAATTAGACAATGGTCTACTCACCTGCTTCCTAGCCGCTAACGAATCAACTTATCACCGACGTCTGTAATTCATTACGCACAGATTAACACACCGATACAAATGACAGATAAGTCATGAATGCCAACCCCGAGAAGTTGCGTAAATAGCCATCTAGTACTTTAGTGGCTTCGACTATTGGCTAATTCCGCTGCACGGTTTTTGTGCACCATAGTGAAGTGGCTCACATAAAAACAGGAGAGTAAGCATGCGCAAAACACCTATAATTTTTTTAGTGGCAGCACTGCCAATGGCCGTAAACGCCGCTAATACTGAATTCAGCTTCGGCGGTTTTATTAAGATGGATGCCATGCTGAGTACTTATTCTGATGGTGACATTACTGATGGCTATGGTCGTGATTATTATGCCCCCTCACAGATTGTATCGGGCACCGAACCCGATACCCCAGAACTAGACATGACCGCGCGCAACTCGCGTTTTAACTTCAAAACCGTGACAGCTCTAGAAGACGGCAAATCTATTAGCAGCTTTATTGAACTTGATTTCTCCACCACCGGTGGCGGGAATGAAGTGGTGTCCAACTCGTATGTTCCACGCTTGCGACATGCGTTTGTTAAGTACGACGGCTTCCTTGTCGGTCAAACGTGGTCAAACTTTATGAACGTAGGCGCCCTACCAGAGGTAGCTGACTTCATCGGCCCGAGTGAATCCACCGTCTTTATTCGTCAGCCTCAGGTTAGATACACGATGGGAGACCTGTCTGTATCATTAGAGAATCCTCAAACGACTGGTGCGGGAGACTCTGGCGACAACGGAATGATTCCTGACATCACCGCCAGCTACAAAATCAAAGCAGGTGACGCCGACCTCGTTGTAGCAGCACTGGTGCGCCAACTCAGCTACGACGGTGCACTTGAAGACGATGACACATCCACCATGGGCTATGGTGTGAACCTGTCCGGTAAAGTCATGATAGGCAAAGACGACCTGAAATTCAGTGCAACAGCGGGCACCGGCGTCGGGCGCTATGTTGGCCTGGGTGCCGTTGCCGACGCCGCTCTGGTGGGCGATGATCTTGAAGCCAGTGAAACCACAGCAGCCTTCGTTGCCTATCGCCATCACTGGAATAGCGAGTGGCGCTCTAGCGCAGTTTACGGCATGTTATCGGCTGACTACGACGACTCAGTCGCTGCGGGCGTAACAGATGCCTCCAGTGTGCGTGTCAACATCATGCGCTCACCAGTAAAGTCTCTGACTTACGGTGCAGAATACAGCACAGCAACGGTTGAACGTGTTGGTGGTGACGACGTGTCAATGAATCGCATTTATTTCACAACGAAGTACGCGTTCTGAGTCAGGCTATTTGCGACAAAAACCCGAGGCAACTCGGGTTTTTTTATGTCTGCACAAAATTAATCTGTCAGTCGTGTCTTTCGATGACAGTAGTGGTACCAGATCACACTTTGTGACATCCCCCTAGCGTCCAATCTTCTTTACATTTCCCTTACCGCCTGTCGCATTTGGATGACAATTTGCACATTGCTGACACAGAGTGGGAATAGAGCACAAGATTGCCAATAAATTTGGAACAATAATAAAAGCAGCGCTTATATTCTGTCACTCCTTGCACCAACAAATAAGAACCACTTCCAACCGGTTGAATTTACAAATGAAATATAAATTTAACAGACCTTCACTAAATTGACCTTTCACGACATCAATCGTAACATCCGCTTTACAAGAATCCTGTACATGTTAGGCATGAAACTCAGGACACAACTAGGATGAGCAATCCACTTGAAGACCATAAATAAGGTGCAAGGAATCATGCACCCAAAAACGACTGTATTTTCCAAACGTTTCCGCTGTTTGGCGGTCTTACTTATGTCTTTGTTCACACTCGTTATGAGTGGTACTGCTAACGCCCAAGATATTCGGTTATACAAAAGCTACGCAGGGAACTTAGAGTTCAAGTTAAACGGTAATTCTCTTCGTAGTGCGACCAACGAATGCCAGGCGCTTACCCAATCTTCTGCCAGTGTCACTATTCCTAGTGGCAGTAATTTAAAAGCGGCCTACCTATATTGGTCTGGTTCGGGCCAGCAAGATACCAACGTGACGTTAAACGGCAGCCAAGTAAATGCGAATATCACATACAACTTAACTGTTGATAATCGTAACTATTTTAGTAGTCGTGCCGATGTTACCTCTCGAATTTCAGCGAACTCTGCGATATATACTGTCTCTGGAGTCACGATTGATACAAGCCAACCTTATTGCGACGTCGCCGGCGTTTACGGCGGCTGGGCGCTATTAACTATTTATGAAAACCCTAGTGAGCCACTACGAGTTATTAATATTTTTGATGGTTTCCGTGACTACTATGGTAGTTCGATCACGCTCACACCTAATAATTTTATTGTTTCTGACAACCCATCATTGACCCAAGGGCAGCACGCACACATTACGTGGGAAGGTGATGCCGGTAACTCTCAATCGCTGAACAATATATCTGAAGCATTAACCTTCAATGGTTCGAACCTTACAGGAACTGGTAACCCGGCAGGTAATCAGTTCAATTCATACTCGAATACCAGTAGCAGTAGTACCTCTGGCGTTGATTTGGATACTTACCAAATTGGTAGCTACCTGCAGCCCGGACAAACCTCTGTCAGTACAACCTATTCATCTGGGCAAGATCGAGTGTTCTTAACCGCGGAAATCATCAGCATTCCTAATGAAGCGGTCAGTGATTTAAGTATTGATATTTCTACCTTTGAGACGACGGTATCTCGTGGATCTGATATTACCTACAGCGTCTCTGTCTCTAACCAAGGCCCTAGCGACGAACCCGCCGGCACAGTGGTGACAATTCCTTTAGGGACTGAAACAAATTTTGTAAGCGCCTCAGGAACCAACTGGAATTGTAATGCCAATGCTTCTGACGTTATTTGTACTTACAACACATCATTGGGGCGTAATAACACGTCATCGTCTATTTCATTGTTGTTATCGACAACCGGAAGTACTGAAGCAACCGCATCAACAACGGCCACTGTTGAAGGTGTTAACTTTGATAATAACCTCTTTGACAACAGTGATTCTGTTGATGTGAATATCGAAGATGCAGATTTTTCTTCGTCAATTAAGAGCGTAGTGGATGTTAATGGTGGTCTTCTCTACCCCGGTGACACCCTGCGTTACACCATTGATCTAATCAACAACAGTAATTTCAATGCCAATAACGTCACACTCACGGATAGCCTGCCTCAGTACATTAGCGGCTTTGAGGTAGTACGACAGCCGTCAGGAAGCACCAATAATAGCCAACTGGCACCTGCAGGTAGTAACAACAACGGCTTAGTTGTTATCGAGAACATGACGATTGCAGCAAATGGCAGCGAAGAATTAGTGATTGATGCGGTTGTGTCTAATAGCGCACCACAAGGTGGTGTTATCTCGAATACGGCGTCTATTTCTAGTGGCGCCTCAACGTACAATATTACCTCGCCATCCATATCCATCGCCTCGCAAAGCCTTGCTAACGGTGAGATCGTATTACGTGAAAGCTTGGCAGGTAATCTCAATTATGAGTTATTAGGTGGCGCATTCCGCCAAGGTGAAAATGGCTGTAGCCAGCCACTCAACAGTGTGTCTGACTCTATTACCCTTCCGGCGGGCAGCACCGTTAAAGCGGCTTATTTGTACTGGTCTGGCTCGGGTAATGCGGATAATACCGCCACTCTAAATGGCGCGTCGATCACGGCCGGTTACACCTACGAACAGTCTTACCAAATTCCGACCAATAACGGCGGGACTGTGAATTCAATTTATTACAGCTCTCGTGCGAACGTAACCAGCCGTGTAAACGGTTCTGGCACGTATACGGTTTCAGGAGTTAATTTTAACCGCACCCAAACCCCTTATTGTGATTACTCGACCGCCTATGCCGGTTGGGCAATGCTGTTGGTATACGAGAATGCTTCCGAGCCTTTACGCGTAGTTAACCTGTATGACGGTTTTAAATCGTTCCGCGGCGATGCCATTACCCTGAACCCTGACAACTTTATTATTGCGCAAAATGCGGCAGCTTTAGGCGCAAAACACGCACACATTACTTGGGAAGGTGATGCTGGTAACTCTGAGAATTTTAACGGTCGCAGTGAAGCTCTCGTATTTGAAAACATCAGTTTAACTGACAATAACAATCCAGCGAATAACCAGTTCAACTCGTATTCAAACACTATTGGTAACACCAGTGGTGTGGATATTGATGACTTCAATATTGGTCAGTACCTAACGCCAGGCGAGACTTCCGTCACAACGACCTACTCCTCAGGTCAGGATTTGGTATTTTTGACGGCAGAGGTGATTAGTATTCCCAATGAACCCGTCAGTGATATGACGCTGCGTACCAGTGCGCCTGCTCGTGTTTCTCGTGGCGCAACGATCAATTACAACTTTACGGCAACGAACAACGGACCGTTAGTCGCGCCTGCGGGCTCTACCATCACTCTTCCATTAAATGACGGTGCGACGTTTGAAGGCTTCTCCGGCACCAACTGGAACTGCACCGCATCAACGTCCCAAGTCATATGTACGTTCGCAAATGCTATCCCAGTGGGAAGCGACGCTCCGCCACTGAGCATTATTTTCGGCACCAGTAATACGACTCAAGGAGCTATTAGTGGCGATGCCGTTCTTGACGGGGTTAACTTTGATAACAACCCAGCAGATAACATTGATGACCTTACTGTTATTTTGCAAGATGCCAACCTCTCGGCATCCACAAAATCCGTCCTCGACTTAAACGGTGGCCAAGTGCTGCCAGGTGATACTTTGCGCTATACATTGACGATTACCAATAGCAGTAATTTCAATGCCACCAATATCAATTTAACGGATCACATGCCGGCGTTGATTTCGTCTTACAACATATTCCAACGTCCAGCGAGCAGCACAGATAATAGCCAACCGGCCCCTGCTGGAGACAATAATACCGGTATTGTAGTGATTAACGATTTGAGCATCACGTCGGGTGCCAGCATCTCAGTCATCATCGATGCTGTGATTTCAGCAGGTGCTCAGGACGGGCAAACGATCACCAACACTGCGGTTATCGGTAATCCGGCCACCAACTATTCAATTACGTCCCCAACAGTCACCATCAATAACGCCTTTAATAACAGCGGCAACAAACCTTTATACCTGCAAAGTGACGCGACATTAACGCGAATTGCGGATACCACCGGTGGCTACCAAACCGTCAATGACCTGCAATCGATTACTTGGGGTCTTAGCCCGGCACTGCAAACAGACGTTAGCTTGGATTACTCACAGCCGATTCCTGTCACCCTAAGACTGCAAAATAACCTAACCGCAGGTCAGGGCAATAATAATGAATACCAACATGACGTCACGGTCTCTTTACGTGTTAATCGTTCAGGTGTCGTCACAACAATTGCATCAGCGTCTCAGCAAGTCGCGCTATTAACCGCAGCCAACACGACTGCACCGGATTCTGTCAGAACCTATCAGTTTAATATGGCGATCAATAATGCGATGGCGTTATTAGCCGGGGATGTACTACAGCTCGTTGTTGCTCAAAGTCGAATTGGTGGGTCAGTCACTGATTTCCCGCAGTACCGATTAATGCGTGTTTACAGCTCAAACAATGGTGTGACGTCGCTCGCAGCGTTGACCTCAAATACCGTAATCAATGTAGAAAGTGTCACACTTTATGACGATACGTATCCAAACGGTAACCAGCTCACAACGTTAAATCCCGGCCGGGATTATTATGTTCGTGCTGACATAACCGATCCTTTTGGTGCATACGACGTGACGAATACAAGAATAACAATTAACGGCCCTAGCGGAGAAACACCTGCCAACCTAGCCGTCATGTCTGCCGTTAACACAACAGCATCCACACTTACTGTTGAGTACCCGTATTCTACTGAACCCGATGCGGTCAGTGGTGACTGGGGATTCAAAGTACGTGCCGATGAAGGTTATGAAGGCACGGTATTTAACGAGCTAACGTACACCATTCCACTGGTGCAACCAGCTCAGCTAACACTGCAAAAGTCGATGGATGTGATCAATGATCCAGTGAATGGCACTAGTAATCCTAAAGCCATTCCCGGAGCACGCATTGAATACACCTTAACGGTCAGTAATGCCGGCGAAGGCACCACTGATACTGACAGTATTGCGATTGTCGACAAACTAGCTACAGGCACTGACTTTTATGTCGGTACTGATGCCAATGTAAGTCCAATTAGCTTGGTTGATGGCAACCCAGCCAGCAATCTGACACTGACATTCGAGAATCTCACGTCGACAACAGATGACGTTGAATTTTCTAACGATGGCGGCCTGACGTTCGGTTATCAACCGACCCCAGACGCTAATGGTTTCGATCCGTTGATAACAGATTTTCGTATCACCCCCACCGGCACTATGCCCGGGAGTGATGTGAATGGCAGTCCTGTTTTCAATATTTTTTATCAAGTAAAAGTCCAGTAAGGGAAATCCTATGAAGACCATGACAAAAACCGCCCTACTCGCCGCAGGCCTCGTTGCTTCTTCAGCAACTTGGGCTGTTGGTACCGATGCCGGCGCTATTATTAGTAACACCGCAACCGCAACATTTGATGATCCAACAACGGGAAACACAGGGACTACCTCTGCAACCGCACCGGACATCACTGTTGCAGAATTGATCAATGTTAACGTAACGGCTGACGATGCGACTCCAGTATCAACTCAACCGGGTGACACTGACCAAGTTCTGACCTATACCGTAACCAACATTGGTAACGGCACCGAAGCATTCACACTTGATGCAACCAACCTTGCTGGTGATGACATTGATGCTGATGGCATCACTATCTATGCCGACACGGATAACGACGGTGTATTCAATCCTGCGAACGACCTTCCTGTTACTGCTGACGTAGTCCTTGATGCTGATGAAGACATCACCATCTTCGTTGTTGGTGATATCCCTGCGACAGGCGTGACTGGCGAGCAAGCAGATGTAGAACTGACCGCAAGCTCTGCCACTCCAGGTGTTGCTGGCGCGGCTCCAGGTACTCTGATCCCAGGTCAAGGAACTAACACACCTTCAGGTGCTGTTGTTGGTAACAACCCAACTGATTCTGACACCGGTTCTTTTGTTATTGGCGACATCATTACTGATGCCACTGTTGATATCACTAAAGCCATTGAAAGCCGTCAAGACCCATTCGGTGGCACCACTGATATTCCTGGCACTGTTGTCACTTACCTGATCACTGTCACTGCCAAGTTAGGCGACGTTAACAACCTAGTAGTTGCCGATACTATCCCACTGGATCTGACTTATGTTGCTAACTCTGTAACGGTTGATAGCGTTGCTACCACGGATGCTGCTGATGCCGATACTGTTGCAGTAACCGGTGCTGACGTTGCCGTTTCTCTGGGTACTGTTACTCAGGACACAACGATTGAAATCAGACTGCAAGCAACAATCAACTGATCATTGAGGTGACACATATGCGTTTACTGACTGCACTACTTTTCCTACTGCCGATCAGCACCTTTGCTGCCGTCAGCCTAGAGAGCACACCTTACAAGGTTGTAGCAACTCCACAGGAAGATGGCAGCATCGCTGAAGAGTGGAAGGAAGCCGACAAAATCGCACCGAGCGATAAAGTTGGCTACCGAATCACTTACGTCAACACCGGAGAAGAGCCGGTCAGTGGTGTCACCATCAATAACCCTGTACCAGAAAGCACGGTTTACATCGTAAACAGCGCCAATGGTACAGGTGCAACCATCAGCTACTCAGTTGATGGTTCGCAATTCGCAGGGATGTCGGAACTTAAGGTACTAGAAGATGGCGAAGTTCGTCCTGCTGGTGCAAAAGACATTAAAAACATTCGCTGGGTACTCGACGAGCCATTGGCTCCAAGTGCAACTGGCAATGTTGAATTTCAAGTTCGGGTTAAGTAATCCGGCTGGAGGTGAATTATGAATAAGCATCTGAAGATTGTTAGCCCTGTTGTATTGGCGACTCTAAGTTCGCTAGCGGTTCAAGTTCATGCTGCCGGTACGGCTGCAGGCACGCCTGTAACCAACACTGCAACCCTGAACTATCAGATCAATGGCGTCGATCAGACCGCCGTTGAAGCAGAAGATACATTCAACGTCGATATTAAAGTCGACTTTGCTTTGACTCGTCTGCTAACAACCGATCCAAACGAAACCTCGCTTGAAGCGGACAACGTGACCATTGCCTCAGTGCAGATTACCAATGATGGTAACGCACCGACGTCTTTTACCGTTGACGCAACAAACGAAACCGACTCAACACTCGATATTGGTGGTACCACGTACACGGATACCATTGATACCGGCACAACTTACAGCTACTACCTCGATGATCCAGTTAATGGCACGCCGGGTGTATTAGACGCCGCAGACACACTACTGTCAGGACCAACGGCTGAAATTCCAGCGGATGAAACAGTGACTGTTTTCGTTACTGTGCCAAAAGCTGAAATTGACGGTGTTGACCAAGACGTTGCTATCTCTAGCGTGACAGTCAATGGGGTTGAATCTACCGTTGATGGTACAACTTATCAGCTAGATACAGACGACAATGACCCAACGAACGGTTCAGTGGATGATGCAGCCAATCCAAATGGTGCAGACACCATCGAGATCGTCTTTGCTGATACTGATCAAGACAACAGTGAAACGCTTGTTGATGCATTGCAGCTGGTTTTCCCGAACCTTGAAGGTGACGGCACCATCAGCAACCTGACTAAAAGTTCAGAAGTAATCAGTGATCCACTCAACGGCACAACAAATCCGAAAGCGATTCCGGGCGCTGTTGTTGAATACACAATTACCCTGACGAATACAGGTACTGCAAACGCAACTAACGTGATCGTCACCGACGCTATTCCAACTGACACAGCTTACCTTGAGTCAGAAGGCATTAAAGTAGCATTGGACGGTGCCACTACTCCGGTAGCCGTTGACCCAAGTATCGCTAGCTACGACGCTGGCACAAATACAATTACGGTTAACTTAGGCACAGTTGATGGCGGTGAAGACGCTGCGGATCAAGAAACCAACATCATTACTTTCCAAGTAACGATTAACTGATCCGGAGCTGATTGAATGCGGTCCATTTGGAGCCTAATGGTAAGTCACTGCAGCGAAAGCGCTAAACGCGCTTTCTCTGCTGCTGTATTACTGTGTCTGACGTTAACTGCTGCTCATGCGGCGGTAACACCAACGGGCACGGAAATTACCAATACTGCGACCGCATTCTATTCAGTGAACAACATTGATTTCAGCCGCAGTGATTCTGCGACCCTGACCACTCAAGAAGTGAACCCTGGGCCTGTGGCACCGACTGCCGCTGAAATCACCCTTACCCACCTTGATGCCAACGGCAGCCCTATCACGCTTAATGGCACCGAATATGGAGACGGCCAAGGTAACTTTACGCCGGTTACTGGCTTTACCGATTTAGACGGTACGATTAACACCTTTCCGGTAACGGTTCCTACGAGCGAAGATGAATTTGGCTACCGTGCGGGTGAACCTGTTGTCATCATCGTTAGCGAAGGCGATAAGAACATTAACCCGGTACGTCCGGACACTATCGTTGTTACTATCTCGACACCTGATGGCAGCGATACTGAAACACTTACATTAATTGAAACTGGTGATAACACAGGCATTTTTGCCGGTGTACTACCCACACAAGATGTTGGCTCTGGCGCAACACCTTACGATGGCATTCTTTCGGTCAAAACAGGCACAGAATTGACCGCCACCTACACCGATGTCAACGACCCTACTGACACCGTTGATGCTGCGACCGTGTTCAACCCTGTCAGCCGCATTTTTGATTCCAGCAATGGCGCACCGATCAATGGTGTTTCAGTTACCCTTATTGATGCAGCAACTGGCCTACCCGCTGACGGTAAAGTGTTTGATGAAGACGGTGAAACGCCCTACCCGGTTACTGTAGTGAGCGGCCCGGCTGATGGGATCACTGCCAGTGCCGTCGCGCCGACGTTTGGCCCTGGTGAATTCTCATTCCCAGTCATTGCCGACGGCGAATATTACTTGCAGTTGGTCGGGCCGGAGACTTTCCGAATTCCCTCTGATCTTGATGACGACACATTACGAAACACCCCTAACGGCCCATTTGACGTCAGTGGTATCTCGCGCGGTGAAAGCTTCATCATCAACAATCGGGTTTTCCGCACTGACATCGGTGCCGACCCGCTAGACAACAGCCTACTAATTAGTAAGCAAGCCGGAAAAACAGAAGCAGGCATTGGTGACAGCATTCGTTTCACCATCACTCTCGTGAACAACGAAGTAAAAGCGACTGACGCTCGCATTATTGATAATCTGCCAGCAGGCTTGCGTTACATGAAAGGCTCAGCGCGTTTAGATCGTGAAAAAGTCGATCTCGACATCAGTAAAGACGGCCGCGAATTAAGCCTGCTAATTGATGAAATTGCGCCGTTTGATCGCATGACCTTGACCTATATTGCTCAAGTTACCGCACTCGCCCGTGGCGAAGTCACTAACAACGTACGCCTTAGTGATGACATAGTTACCGCAAACAGCGCTAAAGCCAGCGTTATTATTCGTGATGAGTTCTTCAAAGATACCGCGCGCTTATTTGGCCGTATCTACTTAGATGACTGTGAAGGTAACCAAGCCTCTGTTGACGGCGTGCCTAATATTCGTCTGTTTATGGAAGACGGTACCTACGTTGTCTCTGACGAACAAGGTGAGTGGCACATAGAAGACGTTAAGCCAGGCACACACGTTGTACAAATGGATAAAGCCACCATCCCTCCCTACATGGAACTTATGGAATGTCCGACTCGTGGTTTCCATGCCGGTCGTAACTTCAGCCAATTTGTCGATGTTCAGGGCGGTAGTTTCTGGCGCGTCGACTTCTTCCTAAAAATGCGTGAACCAGAGATCGGTGAAATTCGTCAGCAATTGGATCACCTATTAATACCCTTAGATGCTGAAGAGCAGGCAACGCCACCATTCAACTCACCGGTTGATCAGAAAGTAGGTTACAAGCTCACTATCGATGGCAATGGCTTACCACTGCAAAACGTAATGGGGATGATCTCTCTGCCTGAAGGCTTTGTGTATGAAACTGGCTCATCAAAAATTGATGGACGCAGAGTCGCAGACCCAGAAGTGTCTTACGGCACCCTAATTTACCGTTTACAAGATAAGCCTGATGAATGGAAAAACCTGATTGAATTCAATGCTTACATCAGTGACCGTGCGCCAATGGGAAATCTTGTAACTCGTGCCATTACTCGCTTCCAGTCGGACGGTCAGTCTCCGCAACAAATACAGCCAGTGACAACCACCATTAAGCTTATTTTGCCGCCGAAAGAAGAGAATGTTAAACCCGTCATTCCGCCAAAATTCGCGAACTTTTCGGACATCCTAACGGACGACGACAAAACCAACTTAACCAACGTTGTTGAAGCACTGGATGGCTTAGGTAACTTGAAACTTGAGGTTATTGGTCATACGGATAGTTCTCGTATCTCTAGCCGTGTACAGCATATTTTTGCCAACAACCAAGTATTATCAGAAGCACGTTCCGAGTCGGTTGCTGCTTACCTAGCCGAAGAACTAGGGATTGACCCAAGTAGCATACTGTCATCAGGACGTGGACCTTCGGAGCCGGTCGCCAGTAACAACACCCGCGAAGGCCGGGCACTCAACCGCCGAGTTGAAGTAAAAGTTTTGAATGCTGATGCTGTTGTGGATTTAGCGAGCGCGGGAAGTGATGTTCAACTAGCTCGTATACAAGCAATGATACCCGGCTTATCAGGACTGATGGCAACAGCCGCAGGTAACCCGGCTCGTTTGCCATCTGAAATGTCCATTCCAGAATATGATGAAGCTTGGTTCCAAACGGCCCCTGACGAGCCTCAGTGGTTATGGCCGCCATTGGATCGCAGCCCGTCCATTAGCTCCACCAAGATTGCTATTTCACACAGTAAAAGTGAACGAGCCACTCTAACGTTAAATGGTTCGCCAGTCAGCGCGTTAAACTTTGACGGTAACACCAGTAGCCGAACCCGTAATTTGGTCGTTAGCCAATGGCGTGGTGTCGACTTAATGTCTGGGCCAAACCACTTCGAAGTAACAGTAATGGATACCGCTGGCCGTGTGGTTAGCCGCTTCAATAAAACAGTACATTTCTCTGAAGCGCCTGCTCACGCCGAGTTAGTAGAAAACGAAAGTACACTACTCGCTGATGGTATTAACAGCCCGATTATTGCCGTTCGTTTGACAGACAAGGATGGCTTCCCAATTCGTGCCAACGTACAAGGCAAGGTCGATATTCTTGAGCCTTACACTTTGTACAGCGAACAACGTGAACAGGAAATAAATCCGCTTACAGATATGCAACGCCCGCATTATCAAGTAGGCCAAGATGGGGTCGCGCAAATTCGTCTTTCACCGACCTTCCGCTCAGGTGAGGTGGTATTACGTTTCAATCACGGCAGTGGCCAAACCGATGAAATCCGCGCTTGGTTAAAGCCCAAAGAACGTGACTGGATCTTGGTGGCTTTAGGTGATTTAGCCGTAGGTTATAACGCCAATGGTGGCGACAGCGCTTCCATGAAAGCGGCTGGTGTTGATGACAACATTTACCACGACGGTCGCCTCGCCTTCTTCGCTCAAGGGCAAGTCATGGGCGACTGGTTAGTGACTGCGGCTTATGATTCAGGCAAAGAAAACGCCGAGCCATTTGCACGCCTTCTTGAGCCTGATCGCTACTACACGCTATACGGTGATGCCAGCCAGCAGCAATTAGATGCAAGCTCAGGTCGCAAGCTTTATGTACGTGTTGAGCGTGAGCGTTTCTACACCGTATTTGGTGATATTGACACCAACTTAACCGTGACTGAACTAGGCCGCTACAGCCGTAAGCTAACGGGTATTCAAAGTGTTTACCAAGGTGAAACCTTTGAAGCGTCTGGCTTTATTAGCCAAACCAATCAAGGTTTTGTTCGTGAGGAGATTCAAGGTGACGGCACCTCGGGGTTGTACCGCTTAAGCAATCAGCAATTGGTACTGAATAGCGAAAGCCTGACTTTAATCGTACGTAGCCGCTACCGCAGTGAAAATATTCTAACCACGACCAACCTGACTCGTGATATCGACTACGTCATTGACTACTCCGACGGTACTATTTACTTCAAAGGCCCAATCGCCAGCACGGATGATGCCTTTAACCCACAATACATTGTGGCAGAATACGAAGTTGATAACGGCGATAACCTTGGTTACATCGCCGGTGGTCGTGCCGGTGTAAAACTACTCGATAACAAAGTACGTGCCGGTGTCACCTCGATCTCCCAGAACCAATCTGGCGACGACCGTCACCTTCGCGCTGTTGATGCCAAAGTACAATTAGGCGACACTGAAATTCGTGCAGAACTCGCACAGTCTGAAGAAGTTATTTCAGGGAATGGCGATACCGCCAACGCGCACTTAATTGAAGTATCACACCGTGATGAACATTTCGATGCCAAAGCCTATGTGCGCCAGCAAGAAGACAACTTCGGTCTAGACCAAACGTCTTCAAGCGAAAACGATTTCAGCAAAGAAGGAATTGAAGGTAACTGGTACATTAACGACGACAACCGTATCCAGTTAATCACCTTCCATCATCAAGGCCTAACCACTGGCTATGACAGCTACCAAGGTCAAACGGACTGGATTCATCGTCTCAATGATAACCAGCAAGTCTCGGTTGGTGTTATTACAGCTCAACAAGAAAACTTAGACGACACTTTGTATTCTGATCAGGTAAGCCTAGGTTACAGTCAGCGCTTGATGAATAACCGCCTGACGTTAGGTAGCCAATTACTCGGTAATATCAGCGAGCGCTCTGACGCCTATGATCGTCTATTGCTCGGTGCGGATTACCGCCTGACTAAGAACTACGGTTTATTCGCAGAACACGAAACAGGTTTTGAATCGGAAGCACCAGAACGTAGCGTATTTGGTGTACGTGCAACACCATGGGCCGGTGGCCGCGCAGAGCAAAGTATTGAGCAAGTCGAAGTGGATGATAACTACCGTTTATTCGCTGTATCTGGTTTGAGCCAAGATTACATGCTGAATGAGCAATGGTCGTTAAGTGCAGGCTTTGAACAAACCCAAGATCTTGAAAACAGCGCGCCGGAAGAAGAAGGCACCACTGAAAACTTCCATGCGACCTACGCAGGTTCCGCCTACCGTACAGAACAATGGCAGTGGAATAACCGTATTGAATACCGTAACGGTAGCAGCCTCGATAAATGGGTAGCCCGCACCAATGTCTACCACCCGTTAACGGATGCACTGGCAACAGGTGGCAGCATTGATTGGTTCCATGAATCAGCCAGCGACTACTATGCTAACCAGTTTGATGCCCGTTTCGATTTAGCCCTTCGTCCACGTGAAAATCCATACGCTTTGTTATGGCAAACTCGCTGGGTACAAGACTCAATCGGAGGCAATGGTGCGCCAGATCGTACACGTAAATTTATTAACAATGCGCACCTGAACTGGATGATCAGTGATCGTGATCAGTTGGCTGGTCAGTACGGTATTAAACGTGTTCTTGATCAATATGATGGTGATAACTATGCCTCTACCACCGACTTCATGGCGGCAGAATGGCGCCACCATCTGACGGATCGCTGGGATGTGGGTGCTCATGGTCGTCGCTTGCACGGCTATGAAGCGGGCCAAGTAAATCACGGACTGGGTGTATCAGTTGGCTTTATTCCGGCGACCAATACTTGGGTGAGCGTTGGTTATAACTTCAGTGGCTTTATTGATAGCGACTTCTCCGCCGCTAACTTTACGGCTCAGGGCGTTTACTTGAAACTACGCTTCAAAGCTGACCAAGATTCACTTGCCGCTTTACGAGCTGCCTTCCGCTAGGGCACCTCTGATTAATGCAGTCGTGCTCGGCTTTGGCTTCCTGCGTCGCCCTACCTCCTGCATCCATGCAGTCGTGCGCGTGAGTCCTGTAACGCTTTAGACTATTAAGC